>Ga0214249_1000209_pt1 | contig 29631 bp, 30 predicted proteins | sample TroBogypolimnion_17_FD_153087 | JGI IMG/M metagenome (GOLD analysis project Ga0214249, IMG submission 153087) | Freshwater microbial communities from Trout Bog Lake, WI - 23JUN2009 hypolimnion | ecosystem: Environmental > Aquatic > Freshwater > Lake > Hypolimnion/Profundal zone | place: Trout... | reverse complement strand
GCGGCGACGCCCATCTCGGATGCGCCCCAGCACCAAGCCACTCAATACTTCTGACTCGTTCTCCATCACATGTGTCCACCTTGTTTACGTGGACACCAGCTTCCCAAAATTCAACCCTCAGCGCTAGGGTGTAGTTGGCAGATCGCTTACGGACAACGGTCGAATAACCACGCCCCAGACCGGCCACCGGAGTGCGCAATAAGTTCATTTCCTGGTGTCTTGTTGCACAGACTATTTGATGTAGCCGCGCACGTTCATCGAAAGGAAGCCCAGATTGGCGATGACCACGGCATGGCGTTGTGCCCACACGTCGATTGCCGACCAACAGAGGTAACAGTCGATCCCAAAGTGTTGCGTCATCTCGATCCCGCGATGGTGAATGGCTTGAGTTGCCCGATTTTGAACGGCCTGGTTTCAATTGGGCATCCCCAAGGGGATAAATTCGCACTGTCTTCAGCGATTGCGCATGGCATGATTACCCCATTCCAAATCCGCCGTACACCCATGCCCCGCATCCAACTCAGTCCCGCCGCCAGTTACCCGTTTGCCACCGAGATGCAGATCTACATCAGCCATGTCAACCAGGGCGGGCATCTGGACAACGCGCAGTTGCTGACCCTGGCGTCCGAGGCGCGGGTGCGTTTCTTCAAGGCGCTGGGCTACTTCGAGTCGGGCGTGGAGGGCGCGCTGATCGTGGTGGCGGACATCGTGGCGCAGTACAAGTCCGAGGGCTTTCACGGCGAGACCATGCGCGTAGAGATGAACCCGGCCGACTTCAACAAGTACGGCTTCGACCTGCAGTTCCGCATGAGCGAGGTGACGACTGCTCGCGACGTGGCGCTGGGCAAGATCGGCATCGTCTTCATCATGCGAGAGTGCCGCAAGATCACAGCGGTGCCACCGGCCTTTCTGACGCGGGTGGAGCAGTTTCGTGTGGCCTCTACCCGACAATGAGAGGGCCCTTGCCAAGTCCCTTGGCTAGATACATGGCGCGGTCCGCCCGGATCAGCAGAGTGTTGATGTCATCCGCCGACTCCGGCTAGCCTGCAATGCCAATGCTGGCGGCTATCGACAGCGCCGTCGCGCCAATCTGATACGGCTGTGACAGCGCCTCGATGATGTGCCTGCCGAAGGCCTCGGCGTCGGACAGCTCGGTGCCGATCAATGCGATCGCAAATTCATCACCACCAAGTCGCGCGGCAATATCGGACTGCCGGGTGGCATTTGTTATTCGTGCGGACACTTCGCACAGCAGTTGATCGCCTAAATCGTGACCGTATTGGTCATTGACGGTCTTGAAGTCGTCAAGATCGATGTACAGAATCGCCATCCGGCTCTGGTTGCGTCGGCACAGCGCGAGCTGCCCGGTGAACACGCGTCGAACAGGGTCAGGTTCGCCAGCCCAGTCAAGCCGCAGTGATGCGCGCGGTAATCGCTTTGCTGCAGCGCGTTCGCGGCGTCCAGCAGCGCCAGACCCAGCTTGTCGGCCTCCTTGAAATGCACGCGCGGAACAACGACAGCCTCGCCCGAAACTAGCGCCCTGGCGGGTTCGATCAGCGCTTTCACGGATTCGGCAACCCGCCCGCCAAAATGCCAGGCCCAGGAAATGGCCAGAAGCAAGGCAGCAAGCGTGGCGTCGATCAGCCATGTCAAGATGTGCTTCAGCCCTGCCGTCAGGTCATCGATCGGTATTCCGATCACGATGCCTCAACGCGTCACCGGCGATTGGCTGAACACCGTCAGCGCTGGCGTGCCATCGAGGTTGTTTCCTTCCAGACTGCCGAGCGACGCACGCGTCATGCCCTGCATCAGGGCCGCACTGAGTATGTGGCCTTGAAATTTCTCGATGTCATGGGAGCGCATCACGATGCTGCCCGCACTGTCGGCAATGGTCGAACGCCAGCTGGCGGGAAATCCCTGCTCTGCCACCAACGGCGCGAGCTGGTGCGGTGCGACGTTGGCAGCGATCGAATACACGGTATCGCCGCCACGCTTGACCGGGACCACAACGGAGAAGACTGCATGGCCTGTGAACGGGTCGATGAACAGGTCGGAAAGGCCCGGTTCGCCTTTCTTCGTGATGTGTTTCAATGCCGTCGGAATCTCCGGTCTGGCTGGCAATTCCGCCATTGATGGGTAGGTGGTGTTCAGCATCTTCTCATCGGCACCTCAGACCACGACGTTCTCAGCATGGATATCCTGTAGCGCAGCCAGCGCGCGTTCAGCGAAGCCGCCGAGATCACCTGTCGCCAAGCGATGCGAAGTTCCCAGTACCCGCAGGGCGGCCTCGGTTCTGCCAAAGTCCTGATCCAGCATGAAGCGCAGCGCACGCGCCCGCGATCTGGCGCTGATTGCCAACTGCGCGCGTTCGAGTTCGTAGTAATTCAGAATCAGGAACACCGACACCGCCGCAATTGGCAGCACGCAACCGGCAACCAGACCGGCAAGGTGCCAGTGAATGCCAAGCGCCTTCATGCCTGCCAGTGAGGGCAGGCTGGGCCTTGTTTCCTCTGGGAAGAGTGAAACCATCGACCGCGCAGCGTTAAGCTTGAAGTGTGACTGCTCGATATTGTGAGGCCGCTTTCACGGCTCGACCAGCTCATTCGTCAAGTTCAATCACCTGCGCCAGCGCCACGCCCTGTGGCGCCTCAAAGTGCGCCATGACCCAGGCGCGCGTCGGGTGCACGGAAGCACCTGCCAGCTGTTCCAGCACGAAGTTGATCGAACCCTTGTCAAGTGCGGCAAAAGGATCGTCGAGCAGAACGACAGCGGCGCCGCTCGCGAAGGCGGCTGCCAGCCAGACCTTGCGCTTGGAGCCGGTGGAGAGCATGTAGAGTGGCTTAGCCAGGTGCTGCGTCAGGCCCAGACCCTCGGCGAGTTCGCCCGTCAACGCGGTCTGCAGCGATGGGTACTGGTGGCTCAGCGACTTGAAGAAATCAAGCGCCGTGAGATGATTGAATTGCGTGCTGCGCGGATCGATCCAGAACACTTGGCGCCGGTAGGCATCGGGCTGCGCGCTGAGTCGGATGCCATGGATGCTGAGGGTGCCGGCATCGGCGCGGAGTTCACCGGCGAGCAGGCGCAGCAAGGTGGTCTTGCCGCTGCCGTCGCCACCGCGCACCAGTGTGACGCCAGATCCGATGCGCGCCGACCACTTCGTGAAGAGGGCTCGCTGCGGGTGGCCAAAGCAAAGGTCGTCGGCCCGCTGGATGACGGAGGTGGGGGTGGCGCCTTTTTCGATGGTGGAGTCCTTTGCACGGGTTGGAGCGCTAGCCCTCGAACTGTGGATGCAACTGCCGGATGCGGCTCATCGCCATGCCGGCCGCCGCTGTGCGGGTCTCGACGCCGAGCTTGGAAAAGACGCGTTCCAAGTGTTTCTTCACAGTCATGGGGCTGCTGCCCAGAATATCACCGATGTCGCGGTTGATCTTACCCTTGACCACCCAGTACAGCACCTCGGCCTCGCGCGGCGTGAGCTTGAAGGACAGGGCCATGGCGCCAATCACGCTCTCGTCGGACTGCTCGCGCATGATGATGAGCCAGTCGCCGCCACCCTCCGAATCGCCGATCTGCTGGTGTAGGCGGAAGGTCAGGCGCTTCGGTCCCAGTTCGATGCTCAGGCGTGGCGGCTCGATCAACGCAACGGCATCGGCCACATGGCGGCGCAGCCAGGTCAAGACTGGCGTCGGCGTCTGCGGCGCCTCGGTGCCGTAGTAGCGCAGCAGCAGGTCGCGCGCCAGCGGCGTCTGCCACATCAGCTTGCCGTCGCTGGCGCGCACCGTGATGCTGGCAAAGCCGAAGGCATCGAGCGCATTGCGCGCTTGGCGCCGCTCGCGCGCGCTCTGCAGATGCACCTGCATTCGGGCCAGCACTTCCTTGGGCTTGATCGGCTTCGTGACGTAATCGACACCGCCGGCCTCCAGCGCGGCCACCAGGTACTCGGTCTCGGTAAGGCCGGTCATGAAGATGATCGGGATATGCGCGGTCTGCGGCGCTGCTTTCAGCCGCCTTGCGACCTCGAAACCGTCCATGCCGGGCATCATGGCGTCGAGCAGCACGATGTCGGGCAGCGCCTGCGCCGCCCGCGCCAGCGCCGCCTCACCGTTGGTGGCCAGCAGCACGGTGTAGCCTGATTCATCGAGCGCGTCGTGCAACACCGCGAGGTTGTCGGGCACGTCGTCCACGATCAGCACGACGTCGCTGTTGGCGCGGTCCAGCGTCAGGTCTAGGGGTTTCGGTGGCGGGCTAGTTTCCATCGGCGGCTGCGTTCAATAGCTGGCCCATGGCCTCGAACTGGAACTGTTTGGCCAGGCCGCGCAGGCTGGCCACAAAGGCCGCGCACGCAGGTTGCGCGCTTTCAATGGCGTCGAGCTGGTTGATGATGCCGCGGTAGTAGCCCAGGCTCACCACTTCGCGCAGTGCATCGAGCTGCGCTGGCGCCGGGTAGAACGTTGCGCTCGATTGCGCCAGCGGTGCAGTTGCTGCGGCGGGCGGCGCGCTGAGCCATTCGAGGCCGAGACGGCGCTCCAGCCAGTCCAGCAGTTCGGAATGGCGCAGCGGTTTGAGGATGAAGTCCTGCGCCGGAATGCCGACATCGTTCTCCAGGGCTTGGTCGAAGGCGTTGGCCGACACGATGGCGATCTGCGCCTTGGGCTGCGCCGTCTCCGCTTCGAACTTGCGCACGCGGCGGATCGTCTCCCAGCCGTCGATGCCGGGCATGGCCAAGTCCATCAGGATGACATCGCTGCGATAGCCGCTGGCCAGCAGGTCCAGGCAGTCGTGGCCGCTGGCGGCGGTGCGCAGCTCGAAGCCCAGCGGCTGCAGCAGGTTGACGAGCAGATCGCGGTCGGCCTCCTCGTTGTCTACTACCAGCACGCGCCGGCGCACTCCGCCATAGGCCAGGCGCGGTGTGGACGCCGCGGCGCGGCGCCGCTGCACGGCAGCGCCAGCGGCGACATGGACCTCGGGCAGGAACAGCTTGACCTTGAAGACTGAGCCGACACCGGGTGTGCTCGTTACGCTGAGCTCGCCGCCCATCAGGTCGGTCAGCATCTTGGCAATGGTCAGGCCCAGTCCCGAGCCGGGAGCGGTCGCACCTGGCGTGTCGCCGCGATTGAAGGGCTCGAAGATGCGCGCCTGCTGCTCGGCCGATAGGCCGGGGCCGCTGTCCTCGATCGCGATCAGCGCCATCTCGCGCGCGTAGCGGATGCGCAGGCTGACCTGGCCCTCGCGTGTGAACTTGATGGCGTTGCCCAGCAGGTTGATCAGGATCTGGCGGACCCGCTTCTCGTCGGCGCGCACGACGGCCGGCAGCGCGTTTTCCTCGTGGTAGTGAAAGGCCAGGCCCTTGGCCTGCGCTTCGAGCTCGAATAGGCTGGCGATCTCCTGTACGAAGTCGGCGAACTGCATCGGTTTTTGCACCAGCGTCAGGCGCCCGCTCTCGATGTGCGCGATGTCGAGCGTGCCTTCGATTAGCGAGAGCAGGTGCTCGCCGCCGCGCTTGATCACGCTGACCGCCTGCTTGCGGTGCGCGGGGATGGATGCGTCCTCGCCCATCAACTGCGCGTAACCGAGGATGCTGTTGAGCGGCGTGCGCAGCTCATGGCTGATGGCGCTGATGTAGCGGCTCTTGGCCTGGTTCGCCTGGTCGGCGGCTTGGCGCGCCAGCTCGGCCACGCGGCGCGCGCTCTGCAGCGCCTGATCGGTCTGCCGGTGCGAATCGATCTCCTGCATCAGCAGGTGCGTCTGCCGGTTCGATTCCTCCTGCGCCACCTGGCGGCTCTTGTGCGCCAGCACCACCCACCAGGCTACCAGCCCGGCAATCAGCATCAGTGCCAGATAGGCCTTGAGAAAGCCCGAGCGCAGCGCCAGGCGCGGCGCTTCGAGCATCTGTGCCTGTAGCAGGTCGATGTCGCCCACCGCTTGCGTCAGCGCGCGCAGTTCCTGGTGGTAGAGCAGGCCGAAGACGCTGGCCAACAGCGGCGAGATCACGAGCATCAGCAGCAGGAAGTAGCCCAGTCCGTTGTCCAGGTAGGACCAGAGCCGCTGCGGCAGCAGCCAGCGCAGCGCGGCCGACCACTGCGACGACAGGCTGGCCTTCGGCTTGCACATGTCGCCGCAGCGCGCGTCGAGCGTGCAGCACAGCGAGCAGATGGCGCCCTGGTAAGCGGGGCAATGCGCCATGTCGGGGCCCTCGTACTCGCGCTCGCAGATCACGCAGCGCTGCAAGTCATGTCGCGCTGCTGTGCGTTTCGTAGCTGATCTTGCGATATAGAACCTGCCCTTGGTCGCCCAGGCAATCAGCGGCGCCGCGATGAATGCCGTTCCCAACGCGATCAGCGCCGAGAACGCCTGCGCCAGTTCGCCGAAGAAGCCCAGGTGCGCCGTGACCGATAGCAGGGAGGCCAGCGCCATTGCGCCGACGCCGACCGGGTTGATGTCATACAGGTGCGCGCGCTTGAACTCGATGCCCTTGGGCGAGAGGCCGAGCGGCTTGTTGATGACGAGGTCAGCCACCACTGCCATCATCCAGGCGATGGCGATGTTGGAATACAGGCCGAGCACATCGCCCAGCGCCTGGAACACATCCATCTCCATCAGCATGAAGGCGATCAGCGTGTTGAAGACGACCCAGACCACGCGCCCCGGGTGGCTGTGCGTCAGGCGCGAGAAGAAGTTGGACCAGGCGAGCGACCCGGCATAGGCGTTGGTGACGTTGATCTTGAGCTGCGAGATCACCACCAGCAAGGCGGTGGCGGCAACAGCCCAGCCGTAGTTCGGAAACACGTACTCGTAGGCCGCGAGGTACATCTGGTTCGGATCCACGGCGCGGTCCGTTGGCACGGCATGGGTGATGGCCAGATAGGCCAGCAGCGCGCCGCCCAGCATCTTGAGCACGCCCAGCACGACCCAGCCCGGGCCGCCGACCAGCACGCCAATCCACCAGCGCCGCGCGTTGGCCGGCGTGCGCTCGGGCATGAAGCGCAGGTAGTCAGCCTGCTCGCCCATCTGCGTCATCAAGGCGATGCCGACCGTGAGCGCGGCACCAAACAGAGGCAGGCTGAAGCCGGCCGTGTTGCCGTGTTCCCCCTTGTAGTGCAGCACGCCGGCGAATGCACCGGGATCTTGCATGAACACCACGGCATAGGGGACGACCAGTAGCAAGAGCCACAACGGCTGCGTCCAGATCTGCAGCCGGCTGATGGTGGAGACGCCGTGCGTGACCAGTGGAATCACCACCAACGCGCAGACCAGGTAGCCCCAGCTCGGCGGGATGCCCAGCGCCAGCTCCAGCGCGTAGGCCATGACGGCGGCTTCGAGCGCAAAGAAGATGAAGGTGAAGGAGGCGTAGATCAGCGAGGTAATGGTCGAGCCGATGTAGCCGAAGCCCGCGCCGCGCGTGAGCAGGTCCATGTCGACGCCGTAGCGCGCCGCGTAGATGCTGATCGGCAGGCCGGCCAGGAAGATGATCAGGCCGGTGGCGAGGATGGCCCAGAAGGCGTTGGCAAAGCCGTACTGCACCAGCAGCGTGGCGCCGACCGCCTCCAGGATCAGGAAGGAGGCGGCGCCGAAGGCGGTGTTGGCGACGCGCCACTGCGACCACTTTCGAAAGCGCTGCGGCGCAAAGCGCAGCGCGTAGTCTTCCATGGTCTCGCTCGCGACCCAGGCGTTGTAGTCGCGCCGGACCAGCGTGATGCGCTGCAGTGCCTCGGGCGGGGAAGGGGGGGGGGCATCGGAAGTCACCCCGTTGTGGTGCACGTTTCATGCCACGGCACGGCAATTGCATGGCAGAGCGCATGGAACTTACACCCCGCGAAAAAGACAAGCTGCTGATCTTCACCGCCGCCCTGCTGGCCGAAAGGCGTCAGGCGCGCGGCTTGAAGCTCAACTACCCGGAGGCGCTGGCCCTGATCAGCGCCGCCGTGATGGAAGGTGCGCGCGACGGCAAGACCGTGGCGCAACTCATGAGCCTGGGCCGCACGATCCTGACGCGCGCCGACGTGATGGACGGCATCGCCGAAATGATCCCCGACATCCAGGTTGAAGCCACCTTCCCCGACGGCACCAAGCTCGTCACCGTGCACCAGCCCATCGTCTGAAACCCTGCAGGACAAACAACAATATGACCCCTGGCGAAATCATCACCGACGGCCCGGCGCACGCGCTCAACCCGGGACGGCGCACCATTACGCTGGTTGTGCGCAACAGCGCCGAGCGCCCGATCCAGGTCGGCTCGCACTACCACTTTGCCGAGACCAACGGCGCATTGACGTTTGACCGCGCCGCCGCGCGCGGCATGCGCCTGAACATCGCCTCTGGCGCCGCCGTGCGCTTCGAGCCCGGCCAGCAGCGCACGGTGGAACTGGTGGACTATGCCGGCGACCGCTTTGTCTACGGCTTTCGCGCGCTTACGCAGGGGAAGCTCTGATGGCCACGATCGGACGCCAGGCCTACGCCGAGATCTTTGGCCCGACCGTAGGCGACCGAGTGCGCCTGGCCGACACCGACCTGCTGATCGAGGTCGAGCAGGACTACACGCTGCGCGCCGGCGGCTATGGCGAGGAGGTCAAGTTCGGCGGCGGCAAGACGATACGCGACGGCATGGCGCAGTCGCAGCGCACGCGCTCCGAGGGCGCGGTGGATTGCGTGATGACCAACGCGCTGATCCTTGACCACTGGGGCATCGTGAAAGCCGACATCGGCCTCAAGGGCGGGCGCATAGTCGCTATCGGCAAGGCTGGCAACCCGGACGTGCAAAGCGGTGTCGACATCATCATCGGGCCCGGCACCGAGGTCATCAGCTGCGAGGGCAACATTGTCACCGCCGGCGGCATCGATTCGCACATCCACTTCATCTGCCCGCAGCAGATCGAAGAGGCTCTGGCCAGCGGTGTGACCACCATGATGGGGGGCGGCACCGGACCGGCCACCGGCACCTTCGCCACCACCTGCACGCCCGGAGCCTGGAATATCGAGCGCATGCTGCAGGCAGCCGACGCCTTCCCGATGAACCTGGGCTTTCTGGGCAAGGGCAATGCCAGCCTGCCGGCGGCGCTGCAGGAGCAGGTCGAGGCCGGTGTCATTGGACTCAAATTACACGAGGATTGGGGCACGACACCGGCGGCCATCAGCAACTGCCTCGATGTGGCAGAAGCGATGGACGTGCAGGTGGCGATCCACTCCGACACGCTCAACGAATCGGGCTTTGTCGAGAACACCATCGCCGCCACCAAGGGCCGCAGCCTGTGCGCCTTCCACACCGAAGGTGCCGGCGGCGGTCATGCACCGGATATCCTGCGCGTGGTGGGTGAGGCCAACTTCCTGCCGAGCTCGACCAATCCGACCATGCCCTACACGGTCAACACGCTCGACGAGCACGTGGACATGCTGATGGTCTGCCACCACCTCGACGCGGGCATTGCGGAGGACCTTGCTTTTGCCGAGAGCCGCATCCGCAAGGAAACCATAGCCGCCGAAGACGTGCTGCACGACCTCGGCGCGATCAGCATGTTTTCATCGGACAGCCAGGCGATGGGGCGCGTCGGCGAAGTGATATTGCGCTGCTGGCAGACCGCGCACAAGATGAAGGGCCAGCGCGGCAAGCTCAGCGAAGATACTGCAGGCAACGACAACTTCCGCGCCAAGCGCTATGTCGCCAAGTACACGATCAACCCAGCGATCGCGCACGGAATCAGCCACGAGGTCGGTAGCATCGAGGTCGGCAAGTGGGCCGATCTGGTGGTCTGGAAGCCGGCCTTCTTCGGCGTGAAACCGGCGCTGATCCTCAAGGGTGGCTTCATCGCGATGGCGGCCATGGGCGACCCCAACGCTTCCATTCCGACGCCGCAGCCGGTGCACTACCGACCGATGTTCGGCGCCTATGGCGGCGCACTGGCGCGCGGCTCGCTGACCTTTGTCTCGCAGGCGGGTTTGAACGCCGGCATCGGCCAGCGCTTCGGGCTGGCCAAACAGTTGAGCGCCGTGCACAACATCCGTGGTGTGCGCAAGCAGAACATGGTGCACAACAGCTATTTGCCCAAGATGGAGATCGACGCCCAGACCTACAGCGTGCGCGCGGACGGCAATCTGCTCACCTGCGAACCCGCAGTCAGCCTGCCGATGACGCAGCGCTATTTTCTGTTTTAACGTTTACGGCTTGCGGCTCTGCAAATGTTGTCGAACCCAGGCTGCGAATTCGGCTTCCTGCAACTTGCCCGCCGCCAGGTCGAGCATGCTGATCACGCACTCTGCATCCGACGCCGTCAATTCAAAGCCGTTGAGCGCGAGAATCAGTTCCTCTGCCACAAATGCCGTGCGTTTGTTGCCATCGACAAAAGGATGGTTGCGTGAAATGCCCAACCCATAGCTGGCCGCCAATTCAGCGGCATCAGGCGTTCCGTGATGGGCCAGTTGCTGGGAACGGGCCAGGGCTGATTCAAGCAGGTTGGCACCCCGCACATCCGCCCCACACCCGTGTTCGGCCAATTGCTCTTCGTGAACGGCGTGGATCAGGCGTGTTGCAAGCCAAGTCCTGGTCTTGGCTCGGCCCGTCATTTGGCCAACTCACGCAGCACTTCGCGCCGCTTCGTCATGATTCGCCGTGCCTCGGTCATCTGCGCGTCGAATTCCGGGTCATAAGCGGCCAGATTCACACCATTGGCGGAATCGGTCAGGTAAGCCGTGTCACCCTTGACAAGCTCGAGCCGCGCCAATACGTCCTTGGGAAGGATAAGGCCCACCGAATTGCCGATTTGCGTCAATTTGTGTGCTGACATGACGAAGCTTTCCAGCTATAACATTCCTTATATTTTCTCCACCCCATCCTGATTTCAAGCCACATGCTGACCCTCACCAAACTCATGTCTCAAGGCGCCGGGCTGGCGCCGGTCCTGATCAAGCGCGCCGCCACGGTCGAACTTGACTGGGACGTGCGCCAGAAAAGCCGCTTTGATGCAACTGATTCAACGGGGCGCGCGTTGGGCGTCTTCCTGGCGCGCGGCACGCTGGTGCGCGGCGGCGACGTGCTGGTGGCGGAAGATGGATCGCTGGTGCGCGTCATCGCCGCGGCACAACCGGTGCTGCACATCACGGCCTGCAGCGAGCACGGCAGCGCCTTCGACCTGATGCGCGCAGCCTACCACCTGGGCAATCGCCACGTGCCGATCGAGCTCAAGCCAGATCACCTCAAGATCGAACCGGATCACGTGCTGGCCGACATGCTGCGCGCCATGCATCTGACGTTGGTCGAGGCGACCGAATCGTTCGAGCCTGAAGGCGGCGCCTATGCCCACAGCGCGCATGGGCATGAACATGCGACATCGACCAAGCACGTTGGCATTCCCGTTGTGGCCGCCGCGCCGCACGTGCATGGACCGGGCTGCCATCACGACCATGGGCACGGCCACTAATGCGTGACGCCAGTCTGCTGCAGCTGATGTGGCTGGCCTCGCCGGCCCTGCCGATAGGGGGGTTTTCCTACTCCGAGTGCTTCGAGGCGGCGGTCGATACCGGACTGGTTGCGACCGAGGCCGACGCGTCGCTCTGGCTGCGCGACCAGTTGCAGCTGAGCCTGGCGCGCGCCGATCTGTCGGTTCTCGCGCAGGCGGTGCCAGCCTGGCAGAACGACGATCACGAGCGCATCGCCGCGCTCAATGCTTGGGTGCTGCAGACGCGCGAGAGCAGCGAGTTGCGCGCGCAGGCCGAGCAGATGGGGCGTTCGCTGCTGGAGTGGCTGCGCAATCACACGACGGCCAACTCCGCGCAGATCGACATCCTCGCCGCGCTGCAGCCGACTTACCCGCTGGCCTTTGCGCTGGCGGCTTCGAGTACCGGCGCGCCGCTGCGCGAATGCCTGCTCAGCTACGCCTTCGGCTGGGCCGAGAACATGGTGCAGGCGGCGATCAAGTCGGTGCCGTTGGGGCAGAGCGCGGGTCAGCGCATCCTGTCCGCGCTGAGCGCCGACATTCCGGCCGCCATCGACCACGCCCTCGCGCTCGCTGACGATGCGCGTCAGGCCTTTTCACCCATGCTGGCGATCCTGAGCGCCCGGCATGAAATCCAGTACTCACGCTTGTTCCGATCATGACGCTTCACCACATCCCGAACCGCCGCAAGAAACTGCCACCCCTGCGCGTGGGCATCGGCGGGCCGGTCGGCTCCGGCAAGACCACGCTGCTCGAAATGCTGTGCAAGGCGATGCGCGAGAAGTACGACCTGGTGGCCATCACCAACGACATTTACACCAAGGAAGACCAGCGAATCCTGACCGCCAGCGGCGCGCTGCCGGCCGAGCGCATCATGGGCGTCGAGACCGGTGGTTGCCCGCATACCGCGATCCGCGAGGACGCATCGATCAATCTGGAGGCGATCGACCGCATGCTGATGGCGTTTCCCGAAACAGACATCGTCTTCATCGAGAGCGGCGGCGACAACCTGGCCGCCACCTTCAGCCCTGAACTGTCGGACCTGACGATCTACGTCATCGACGTCGCCGCAGGCGAAAAGATCCCGCGCAAGGGCGGCCCCGGCATCACGAAGAGCGATCTGTTCGTCATCAACAAGACCGACCTCGCGCCCCATGTCGGCGCCGATCTCGAGGTCATGCGCGCCGATACCACGCGCATGCGCACGACGGCCAAAGGTTTGAAACCGTTTGTCATGACCAACCTGAAGACGCAATCTGGTCTGGCCGAGGTCGTGGCCTTCATCAAGCAGCGCGGGATGCTGCAGGTCTGAGCGGCCGCAGCTCCCTATCGTTTGCTTACATCTCGTCGCATCTCGACATTTGTTTGACATCTGCGCGGCGCACACTGGCGCCATGCTGGCAAGCCCAGCGGGCCAAGTGCCCCGTCAAACAAGAAGGAACGACATGAAACCGAGTGACACCTCATCCACAACACTTTCCGGTACCGCGCCACGGACGGTATCCGACCAGGCGATCGCGCAGCTGGTGGGCCAGGTCTACGAGGCCGCGGCGCCGACCGAGCGCAGCCGTCTCATTGCGCACCTGCTCAAGCCGCTAGGCGTGCTCTCGCTGGTCGCGGTGGCCAACGGGATTTTCGCGAAGATTCGCTTCCGCGGCGGCTGGCCGGACCTGCGCGTGCAGGCGGAAGACCTGCGCAACGTGCAGTCCAGCGACGTGATCGCCCTGGTCACCCGCGTGCAGCAGGTCAGCGTGCAGGTCGTCGACAGTCTGGCCGATCTGCTCACCGCCTCGCCGGTGATGACCCGTTCGGCCGCGGCGGCGCTGCTGGTCACTTTGTTGCTACAGCGTGCGCCAAGTTACCGGTCGCGCGACCCGGGCTTTGATGCATGAGAACGGGTCGGTTGACGCGCTCTCGGCGGTTGGCGGTGCACAATCGCCTTCCATGAACGCAGCCAGCACCATCAGCGCAGCCGCACTTGCGGGTGTGGCCCAGCCAGCCGACTGGCAGGTCGTGAGTCCGCAGCCCTGTGAACTCGGCGAGTCGCCGTTCTGGCACCCGCAGGAGCAACGGCTGTACTGGGTGGACATCGCGCGATCGCAAATTCTGCGCACCGATGCCGCGCTGCAAAACCTGCAGCATTGGGACCTGCCAGCCGAGCCCGGCTGCATCGCACCCGCTGCCAGCGGTGGCCTTGTGATTGCCCTGCGCAACGGCGTCTTCCGGGCGCGGCAATGGGGCGGTGCGCTGACGCGCATCGCAACGCTCGATTACGACCCGGCGCAGATGCGCGCCAACGACGGCAAGTGCGACGCGCTCGGGCGCTTCTGGATCGGCACGCTCGACGAGACCCGCGTCAAGGGCAACGCGGCGCTGTATTCGCTTGACTGCCGCGTCGGCGCTGCTGTCGTCGAACGTAAGACCGATCCCGCCATCATGCCTGCCACCACCGGCAACGGACTGGCTTGGAGCCCGGATGGGCGCACGCTGTATTGGTCCGATACTGCGAGCCACCGCGTGTACGCCTGGGATTTCAATGCGAGCGACAGCACGCTGGGCGCGCAGCGCGTGTTCCTGCAGTTCGAGCCCAAGCCGCAAGGCTGGCAGGCGGATCCGCAGGCCGGGCCCGGTGCGGTGCTTGGTTACGGCGGCCGGCCCGACGGCGCTGCCGTCGACGTGCAAGGCAATTACTACGTTGCGCTGTACGAGGGCCGGCGCCTGTGCCAGTTCTCGCCCGCGGGCGAATTGCTCACGAGCTGGACGACGCCGGCGCAATGCCCGACCATGCCCTGCTTTGGAGGCGCCGACCTGCAAACGCTGTACCTGACCAGTGCGCGCCAAAAACGCAGCGCGGCTGAACTGGCGGCGCTGCCCTTGTCGGGCTGTGTGCTGGCCATGCGCATGACCGTGCCGGGCCTGCCGGCGAACTGCTTCGTCGATTAGGAAACTGGCCGCGTCACAGCTTGGGAATGCGGATGCGGCTGATCATGAGTGATCCCGACAGGGCGAATAGCAGCACCAGCGGATGCAGCTTGAAGCCACCCAGCATGACTTCACCGAACCACAGGTTCGGCCCGAGGGCGTCGAACCAGGCGGCCAGCGCGAGCAGGCCGACCAGCAGGATCGAGGTCGGTATCGGCGTGCCTTCGAAGTACTTGACCTTGTCGCCGCCTTCGGACAGCGTCTCCGCCGTCACGTTGTAGCGTGCCAGACGCGACACGCCGCAGGCCACGAAATAGGCCAGCATGATGCGATCGTAAAGTCCCTGCATGCCGCAGGCATAGGCGATCATGGCCGGCGCCACGCCGAAGGAGATGACGTCGGCCAGTGAATCGAGTTCGCGCCCCAGGACGGATGATTTCTTGCGCCAGCGCGCGATGCGGCCGTCGAGCACATCGAAGATCAGCGCCAGCAGCACCAGCGCACTGGCGTAGTAGACGTGCGCCCGGTCACCGCTTTGCAGGTAGCTTAAGGTGGAGAAGATGGCCCCGGTGCCGCAGACGGCATTGCCCAGCGTGAACCAGTCGGCCAGATGGAATTCCCGGATCATCGAGAATGGCTTGTTGGAGTTCCCTTGCTTGTCATGTAAAGTCCCTTTTGGCAGCCTTGTCGAACGACTGGTCCGGCAAGTATCGTCCGCTTGACGTCCGGTGGCAAGGTCGACCCGGATGCCCATTACCATTGAACGCAGAGTCAGCACAGACAATTCATGAATTCATCGCTTGCCCAGATCACCGAGCGCGTGCGCGCCGCTGCCGCCGACGGCACACCGTTGCGCCTGCGCGGCTGCGGCTCGAAAGACTTCTACGGTGAATCGCTGCAAGGCGAACTGCTGGAGCTGGGCGGCTTGCGCGGCATCATCAGCTACGAGCCGACCGAACTCGTGGTCACGGTGCGCGCGGGCACGCCGCTGGCAGAGCTGGAAGCGGCCCTACTGGAGAAGGGGCAGTGCCTGGCATTCGAGCCACCGCGCTTTGCCGGCGCCGCGACCTGCGGCGGCATGGTGGCGGCAGGCCTGTCCGGTCCGGCGCGCGCCAGTGCGGGCGCCGTGCGCGACTACGTGCTGGGCGTCACGCTGCTCAACGGCCGAGCCGAATTGCTGACCTTTGGCGGCCAGGTCATCAAGAATGTCGCCGGCTACGACGTGTCGCGCCTGACGGTGGGGGCCCTGGGCACGCTGGGCGTGCTGACCGAGATTTCGCTCAAGGTCCTGCCCGCGGCCGTGGCCGAGGCGACCCTGATGGCGAGCGGCGTGGCGCAGCAGTCGGCGCTCGATCTGCTCAACCGCTGGGGCGGCTTGCCGCTGCCCTTGAACGCCAGTTGCTGGGTGCGTGACGACAGTCTGAGCCCGGCGCGCGACTGCCTGTTCATTCGTCTGCGCGGCGCCGTGGCGGCTGTGGAGGCGGCCTGTCCGCGCATGCTGGCCGATCTGCGCGCCCTCGGTGGCGAGGCCCTCCGCATGGACAACGCGCAGGCCGGACCGGATTGGGACGCCTGCCGCGACCAGAGCCTGCCCTTCTTCCACGCACCGGCGCCGGACCTGGGGCTGTGGCGCCTGTCGCTGCCGCAAACCGCGCCGGCGCTGGTCTTGCCCTATGCCCAGTTGATCGAATGGCATGGCGCCCAGCGCTGGCTGTGGGCGCCCCTGTCCGCCCAGGCGCCGCTGCGCCAGGCGGCGGCAGTGGTCGGGGGCACGGCCATGCTGTTTCGCGCGCCGAAGGACGCCAGGGTGCCGGCCATCGCACGCTGGAGCCCCTTGAGCGCGCCGCTGGCGCAGATCCACCGGCGCCTGAAGGCCGAGTTCGATCCGGCCGGCATCTTCAACCGAGGTCGCATGTACCCGGATCTCTAGACATTGCGGGACAGACCGCAGCGACACACCGTGCGCAAGCTCTGTCCCCAACACTTCACGACCATGCACACCCACCTCGCCCCCCAGTACCAGGATCGTGCCGACGCCAATGCGGCAGCGGCCATTCTGCGCAAGTGCGTGCATTGCGGCTTCTGCACCGCGACCTGTCCGACCTACCAACTTCTTGGTGACGAACTCGATGGTCCGCGCGGGCGCATCTACCTGATCAAGCAGGTGCTCGAAGGTCAGTTACCGACGCGCAAGACGCAGGCGCATCTGGACCGCTGCCTGACCTGCCGCAATTGCGAGAGCACCTGCCCGTCGGGCGTGGCCTATGGCCATCTGGTCGACATTGGGCGCAAGCTGGTCGATGCCCAGGTCCCGCGCCCACCGACCGAGCGCGCCGTGCGCTGGGTGCTCAAGCAGGGCCTGACGTCGAGCGCCTTTGGTCCGGCCATGAAACTCGGCCAGCTGCTGCGCCCGCTGTTGCCGGCATCGCTCAAGGAGAAGGTGCCTGGCAGACAGGACGCCGGCGCCTGGCCGACGGCGGTGCATGGGCGCAAGGTGCTGATGCTTGCCGGCTGCGTGCAGCCCGCCATGACGCCCAATATCAACAGCGCCACGGCGCGCGTGCTTGACGCCGCCGGCATCCAGGCCGTGATTGCGCCCGAGGCCGGCTGCTGCGGCGCCGTCAAGTTCCACTTGAACGACCAGGAGGGTGGCAAGGTGCAGATGCGCGCCAACATTGACGCCTGGTGGCCCTTTCTGCAGGACGGGGTCGAGTCCATCGTCATGAATGCCTCAGGCTGCGGAGTGGCGGTCAAAGAATACGGGCATCTTTTGCAGGACGATCCGGTCTACGCGGCGCGCGCGGCGCGCGTCAGCGAACTGACGCGCGACCTAAGCGAACTGCTGCCCGATCTGGTTGACGCTCTACGCGGCAAGGTCCGACCCGATGCGCGTACGCTGGCCTTTCATCCGCCCTGCACGCTGCAGCACGGCCAGCAACTGCGCGGCGGCGTCGAGCACTGGCTCGGCCAGCTCGGCTTTGACATCAAGGTCGCCGGGGTCGAGGCACATCTGTGCTGCGGCTCGGCCGGCACATACTCGGTGCTCAATCCGGCGCTGTCGCAGCAGTTGCGCGAGCGCAAGATCGGCTACCTGCAGGCGACCTTCGGCGCGCGCGCGCCGGACCTGATCGTCTCGGCCAACATGGGTTGCATCACGCATCTGCAAAGCGGAACGCGCACGCCGGTGCGGCACTGGGTCGAAGTGCTCGACGAGGCGCTGCAGCAAGCAACCTAAAATCGGGGCCATGCCCTTTCCCACCGCCCTTGAAAATCTGAACGTGGTATCGCAGCTCACGCTGCTGCCACCCTCGCAACTGCACGACGATATTCCGGTCACGACGCAGGCCACGCGCACCGTCAGCGAGGCCCGACGCACGCTGGCAGCCATCCTGAGCGGGCACGACCCGCGCTTGTTCGTGGTGGTCGGCCCCTGCTCGATCCACGACATCAAGGCGGCCATGGAATACGCGCGCAAACTCAAGGCGCTGGCCGACGAGGTGCAGGAGCAGCTCTTCATCGTGATGCGGGTCTATTTCGAGAAGCCGCGCACCACCGTCGGCTGGAAAGGCCTGATCAACGACCCGCGCATGGACGACAGTTTTCGCATCGACGAAGGCCTGCACGTGGCGCGCCGGCTGCTGGTCGACCTCAACGAGATGGGTCTGCCCTGCGGCACCGAGGCGCTCGACCCGATCACACCGCACTACCTCGGCGACCTGATCGCCTGGAGCGCGATCGGCGCGCGCACGACGGAAAGTCAGACGCACCGCGAGCTCGCCAGCGGCCTGTCGAGCCCGGTCGGTTTCAAGAACGGCACCGATGGCAACCTCGACGTCGCCCTCAACGCCATGCTGTCAGCGGCGCAGCCGCATGCGTTCCTCGGGATCAATGGCGACGGCCAGGTGGCCGTGACGCAGACGCGCGGCAATGCCTTCGGGCACCTGATCCTGCGCGGCGGCAGCGTGCCGAACTACGACTCCGTTGCGGTCTCGGAAGCCGAGGCCGCGCTGACGGCTGCCAAGTTGCCGGTCAACATCGTGGTCGACTGCAGCCACGCCAACTCGCGCAAGAACCACGCGCTGCAGACGCTGGTGCTCAAAGACGTGGTGCACCAGATCGCCGACGGCAACCGCGCGATCAAGGGCGTGATGCTCGAGTCGAACCTGTTCGAAGGCAACCAGAAGCTCGGCCGCCTCGAAGACCTGCGCTACGGCGTTTCCATCACCGATGCCTGCCTGGGCTGGGACACGACCGCGGAGGCGCTGCGCGAGGCCGCGGCGCGCTTGCGCGCACGACCCTGATGGCGCCTGCTGCGTCGCCCTTGTCGCGCCGCAGCGGCCTGGCATGAGCGCCGACTTGCTTGCCGGATTCCTGTCCGGGGCGGCCTTGATCATGGCGATTGGCGCGCAGAATTCATTCGTTCTGCGCCAGGGCATCCGGCGCGAGCACGTGCTGCCGATCGTGCTGGTCTGTGCCGGCGCGGACGCGCTGCTGATCGCCGCCGGCGTCGCCGGCCTTGGCGCCTTAATCCAGTCGATGCCGGTTGTCCTGGATGTGGCCCGTTATGGTGGCGCGGCCTTCCTGCTGGCCTATGGGCTGGCGGCCGCGCTGCGGGTCTCCAAATCCCACGAATTGACTCTCGATTCAAGCGTCGGTACGGCGCTCGGTGCCGCCATGGCCACCTGCCTGATGTTCACTTTTCTCAATCCGCATGTCTATCTGGACACGGTGATCCTGTTGGGCTCACTGGCCAGTCAGCGTGGCGAGAACGGATGTTGGGTTTTCGCCGGTGGCGCTGCAACGGCCAGCTTTGCCTGGTTCTTCGCGCTCGGTTATGGCGCGCGCCTGCTCGGGCCTCTGTTTGCCAGGCCGATGGCGTGGCGCGTGCTCGACGCACTGATCGCGCTGACCATGTGGGGCCTGGGCATCAGCCTGCTGGTTGGATAGTTTGATGGGTGGTGGCCGGGGCGCTGGACATGGAGGCACAACCGCTCAAGAGGATGGAGGTCAGACAGAAGGTCGATGCTGATTTGGGCACAAGACGGCAGATTGAAGATTGCATGGGTGCTCCGCGTTGGATTCCCACCGAGGGCTGGGTACAAGGATAAACGCCTGGCGGCGTCGCTTTATTCCGTCGATCGCCATTTATTTCTTGAGCCACATCGTCGCCGCGCCCCTCTCGGGGCGGGAACCCGCTACGCCGCCAGCGCCGCTGAGATGTCTTTTTCCAGGCTTGCTGGCGTATCCGTCGGCGCGTAGCGTTTGATGACTTTGCCATCTTTTCCGACCAGGAACTTGGTGAAGTTCCATTTGATGGATTTGCTGCCCAGCAGCCCGGGCGCGGTGCTGGCCAGCCACTGGTAGAGCGGATGCGCCTCTGCGCCGTTGACCTTGACCTTGGCCATCATCGGAAAGCTCACGCCATAGTTCAACTGGCAGAACTCGGCGATCTCGCCGTTGGAGCCGCTGTCCTGCGAGCCGAACTGGTTGCACGGGAAACCGAGCACCACCAAGCCGTCTTTGCCATGCGCCTGATGCAGGGCTTCCAGGCCGGCAAACTGCGGCGTGAAACCGCAGGCGCTCGCGGTATTGACGATCAGCATGACCTTGCCCTTGAACGCGCTCAGGGCGACGCTCTTGCCGTCGATTTGTAGGGCTTCAAAATCGTAAACAGTGGACATTGCTTTTTCTCCGCTTTCGTCAGTTGGAGCGCGAGTTTCGCACTGATCGCAAAAAAGTTCAGCGCTTGCCGAAAGTCCACACTGACAGCAGTGAGGCCAACAGGATCAGGCTGCCGCCGAGCAGCGTGCGCAGCGACAATTCGCCGGCGCCGACGAGCACCGATGACACGCTGGCGAAGATCACTTCCGACAGCATGATGAGCGAGGTGGCGCTCGCGCTCAGGTGTGCCGCGCCGTATTGCAGGGCGAGGTTGCCGGCCAGGAAGGCGAAGCTGATGAACAGCGCCAGACCGGCCCAGCCCAGAGCCGGTGCCGGCGGCGCCGTGACGATGCCAAGCGCCATGCCGAGCGCGGCCACGGCGCTGGCCATGACGGCCCCGCCGCCGAACATGCACAACATGCGTGACGCGCTTGGCGTGTGCTTGAACTTGCGCAGAAAGATGTTGGTCAGCGCGAAGCAAAAGCCGCCCATCAGCGCCAGGCCGTCGGCCAGGCTCTCGGGCACCGGCCAGGGCGACTGCGGTGTCTTGAGCACGATGACGACACCCGCCAGCGCCAGCACCAGGCGCGCGAGCGATCCCGCCGTCGGTCGCTCGCCGAGCAAGGGCCAGGCCAGCAGCACGACCCAGGCCGGCATCAGGTAGAACAAGAGGACGACGCGCACCACGTCGCCGACCGTGATGGCCCAGTTGAAGCCGACATTGGTCAGCCCCGAGGCCAGCACCAGGAACCACAGTTCCGGGTGCTTGAGGAAGCCGCGCCAGGCGCGTGGCCGCAGCAATAGGAGAAACAGCACGGAAATGGCGTAGATGATGGCCGTTGCCCACAGCGGGTGCAGGCCATAGGCTTGCAGCGCGCGAAACGGCCACCATGACACGCCATACAGCAGGGCATTGAGTACCAGCGCCGCAGCCGCGAGCGCTCTGGGGAATCTCTGCATGACCGGGGTCGTGGGCTAGACCGGATCAACCATGAAGATTGTCGTTGCGGGCAATGCCCAGCAGATGATCGACCTCGGCGCGATGGTTCACGCAGTTGCGCGCATGCCAGCGCCGGATCAGCCACATGAAGCCGGCAATCACCAGGCCAAAGGCTGTGATCGAGACGAACGTCGGCAGGCCCAGGCCGGTCGACAGGCTGTAGGCCGCGCCCAGCCCCAGGATGCAGGCCTGCTCGTTGAAGTTCTGCACCGCGATTGAGCGCCCGGCGCCCATCAGGTTGTGGCCTCGGTGCTGCAGCAGCGCGTTCATCGGCACCACCAGGAAACCGCCGAGCGCGCCGAGTAGGATCAGGAACGGTGCGGCGAGCCAGACGTTGTCGATGACGTTGAGCATGATGATCAGGATGCCCATGCCGATGCCCAGCGTGATCACGCGCGGTCCGTCTTCGAGCCGCATGCGCAGCGACGCGACGACGGCGCCCACCGCCATGCCGATCGCCACCACGCCTTGCAGCGCCGAGGCCTGCGTCACGCTGTAGCCTAGCGCGGCGGCGGCCCAGGCCAGTACGATGAAGCGCAGATTGCCCGCCACACCCCAGATCAGCGTCGTGGCGGCGAGCGAAATCTGGCCTAGCTTGTCGCGCCAAAGCCGCGTGTTGCAGATCCAGAAATCGGGCAGCAGGGTGGTGATGCGTTTGGGCATCGGTCGCATCTCGACGCCCGACAACGGAATGTGGGTGTTGAACCAGGCAGCCAGCAGGTAGACGAAGATCAGCACGCCGATGGCGGCCTCGGGCGGTGATTCGATGCCGATGTCGAGCAGCGGCACATCGAACGACAACAACCACGGCGACACGACCGGTCCGACCAGCTGCCCGCCGAGCAGCACGCCCAGGATGATGGAAGCGATCGTCAGGCCCTCGATCCAGCCGTTGGCCTTGACCAGTTGCGAGGCCGGCAGCAATTCGGTCAGGATGCCGTACTTGGCCGGCGAATAAGCGGCTGCGCCCAGGCCCACGATGGCATAGGACATCAGCGGATGCGTGCCGAACAGCATCAGCAGACAGCCGCCGATCTTGATGAAATTGCTGATCAGCATGACCCGGCCCTTCGGCATGGAGTCGGCATAGGCGCCGACAAAAGGCGCCAGGATGACGTAGAACAGCGCAAACATCGGCACCAGTGCGGCCTGCTGCCACTCGGCTTGCTTGCTGGTTCTGAGCAACTGGACTGCCGCGACAAACAGTGCATTGTCCGCCAGCGAGCTGAAAAACTGCGCCGACATGATGGTGAAAAAGCCGCGTTTCATTGTCTGCTGGCGCGCATCAGGGGTGCTGATTCGATGGTTTGATGGGAAGTCTCCGGACGATGGCAGGTTATAGCACGTCCCAGGGTTACTCCAGGTTACTGCGGCGCGGCGCGGCACGTGTTGCGCAGCGGGTCCCGCGAGGTGTCAAAATCCGGACTCCAGCCGCCACCGCGTCAGCGCCATGCCCCGTCCGATCCAAGCCACCATCCATCCTGCCGCCCTTGTCAACAACCTGGCGCGCGCCCGCGCTGCCGCGCCGGAGGCGCGCGTCTGGGCAGTCGTCAAGGCCAACGCCTACGGCCACGGCATCGAGCGTGTCTTCGAAGGCCTGCGCGGCGCTGACGGCTTCGCCCTGCTGGACCTGGACGAAGCGCAGCGCGTACGGGCGCTGGGCTGGCGCGGCCCGATCCTGCTGCTCGAAGGCGTGTTCGAGCAGCGCGACCTGGAACTTTGCTCGCGCCTGGACCTGTGGCACGCCGTGCACTGCGACGAGCAGATAGACATGCTGGCCACGCACAAGACCCACGTGCCGCACCGGGTCTTCCTGAAGATGAACTCCGGCATGAACCGCCTGGGCTTCACGCCCGAGCGTTACCGCAGCGCCTGGACGCGCCTGAACGCCTTGCCGCAGGTCGATGAAATCTCGCTGATGACGCACTTCAGCGACGCCGACGGCGCGCGCGGCGTTGCCGCCCAGATGGCCGTGTTTGCCGCGGTCACGCGCGACCTGCCGGGCGAGCGCTCGCTTAGCAACAGCGCCGCCACCTTGCGCCATAGCGTGCCGCTGGGCGCGGGCGACGGCTGGGCCGCCTCGGACTGGGTGCGCCCCGGCATCGCCATCTACGGCAGCGCGCCCGACTTTCCAGAGCACAGCGCGGCCGACTGGGGCCTGCAGCCAGCTATGACTCTCACTGCCCGGATCATCGGCACGCAGACACTGGTGCCGGGGGACTGTGTTGGCTACGGATCGAGCTTCGTCGCAGAGCAGCCGATGCGCATCGGCGTCGTGGCCTGTGGTTACGCCGACGGCTACCCGCGGGTCTGCCCGAGCGGCACGCCGGTGCTGGTCAATGGCGTGCGCAGCCGTTCGATCGGGCGCGTCAGCATGGACATGCTCACCGTGGATCTGACGGCCTTGCCCGCCGCCGGTTTCGGCAGCGAGGTGACGCTGTGGGGCAAGGCTGCGAACGGGGCGGTATTGAGCATCGACGAGGTCGCGCGCTGCGCCGGCACCGTCGGCTATGAGCTGATGTGCGCGCTGGCGCAACGGGTGCCGGTCATCACGGGCGCCGACGAAACTTCTTGACGACCTCGAACCAGAGCACGCTGAGCAGCCCCAGCGCGACGGTCTTGAGCAGGTCGGGCCAGGCCAGCGCCTCGAAATGGAAGAGGCGCGTCAGCCACGGCAAGTAAAGCGCCAGGCCGAGAAGCGCCAGCGTCGCGCCGGCCACCAGCCACAGCGTGCGATTCGGCACGCGCAGGGACGCCCACAGCGATCCCGAGCGGGTTCGGCTGGAGAAGATCAACGCCACATCGCCAATTACCAGCGTGCTGAAGGCGAAGGCGCGCGCGGCCGGCTCGCTCAGCCAGGTCGCGCTCCAAGCGTAGCCCGCCAGCACCGCCGCCAGCACGCCCAGGCCCTGCAACAGCGCCAGCGCCAGCGTCATGCCGGCAAACAACGGTGAGTTGGCGTCGCGCGGCGGCCGGCGCATCACATCCGATTCGGACGGCTCATTCTCGAACACCATGGAGCAGGCCGGGTCGATGATCAGCTCCAGAAAGGCGATGTGCATCGGGAACAGCACGGTCGGCCAGCCCAGCAACACCGGCATCAGCGCCAGACCGGCGATCGGCACGTGGACCGCCAGGATGTAGGTCATCGACTTGCGCAGGTTGTCGAAGATGCGCCGGCCCAGGCGCACGGCGCGCACGATGGAGGCGAAGTTGTCGTCGAGCAGCACGATCGACGCCGCCTCGCGCGCCACATCGGTACCGCGTCCGCCCATGGCGACGCCGACATGCGCCGCTTTGAGCGCCGGCGCGTCGTTGACGCCGTCACCGGTCATGGCGACGATCTCGCCGCTGCGCTTGAGGGCTTGCACGATGCGCAGCTTTTGCTGCGGGGCGATGCGGGCACAGACGCTGACGCGCTTCATGCGCTCGCACAGTTCGGCGTCGTCGAGTTGCGCCAGTTCGTCGCCGCTGAGCAGCTGCTCGCTCTGGCTGACGTCGATCTGCGCCGCCTCGGCGATGGCGCGCGCCGTGGCGGGGTAGTCGCCCGTGATCATGACGACGCGGATGCCGGCGCTGCGGCATTCGGCCACCGCGTTCACGACTTCAGCGCGCAGCGGATCGGCCAGTCCCAGCAGACCGACGAATTCAAATTCGAAATCATGTTCGAGCGCGGGCCAGGCGTCGCCGACAAAGCGCGCCTGTGCCACGCCCAGCACGCGCAGGCCGCCCTCCGCCATGGCATCGACGGCCGCAGCAATTTGAGCTTGCGCCGCGGCGTCCAGATGGCAGAGATCGATGATGGCCTCGGGCGCGCCCTTGGCCGCCACCACGTGACCCTTGCCGTCGCTTCCAACCGATTGCCAGACATGCGACATGGCGCGCAACTGCGGCGTCAGTCCGTATTCCTGTCGCAGCGTCCAGTCGCGGTGCAGATGGTCCGTGTCCTTCAGAAAATGCTGGCCCAGGCGGTGAAAGGCCTTCTCCATCGGGTCGAACGGTTCGGCCACGCTGGCCAGAATGGAGAACTCCACGAGCGTGTGAAAAGCCTCGGGAAGCTCGGTCGTGCTGGCATAGTCGATCGCCAGGTTCGAGCCCGCCACATTGCCTTGCTGCGCATACAGGCGCACTACGGTCATGCGGTTCTCGGTCAGCGTGCCGGTCTTGTCGGTGCACAGCACCGAGGTCGCGCCCAGGGTCTCGATGGCGGCAATGCGCCGGGTCAGCACGTTCTCTTTCGACAGTCGCCAAGCGCCCAGCGCCGGCAGCACCGTCAGCACGACTGGGAACTCTTCGGGCAGCAAGGCCATGGCCAGCGCGATGCCGGCCAGCAGCGCGCCCATCCAGTCGCCGCGCAGCAAGCCATAGGCCAGCACCAGGAACACGCTGGCGCACAAGGCGACCGTCGCCAACAGGCGCACCAGGCGAGCGGTCTGGATCTTAAGCGGCGAGCGCTCGATGCGCAGCGTCTTGAGCGCCGCGCCGATGCGGCCGATCTCGCTGCGCGCGCCGGTCGCCGTCACGCGCGCCGTGCCGTGGCCGCCGACCAGCAGCGTGCCGGAGAACAGGCGCGCCTGCTTGTCGTCCGGCGCCTGCGCCTCGGGCTGTTTCAGAACCGGGACCGACTCGCCCGTCAGCAGTGACTCGTCTGCCAGCACCTCGGTGCCTTCAAGCAGCAGCGCGTCAGCGGCGATGCGGTCGCCCTCGGACAGCAGCAGCAGGTCGCCGCACACCACGTCGGCGCTGGCGATGCGCTGCGACTGACAGTCGCGCAGCACCAGCGCGCGCGGGCTGGTCAGGTCGCGCAGGGCGGCCAGTGCATGCTCGGTCTTGCCCTCCTGGTACAGGGTCAGCCCCAGCACCGCCAGTACCAGGCCGAGCAGGATAAGACCCTCCTGCAGGTCGCCCAGCAGCAGGTAGAGCGCGCCGGCCGCCAGCAACAGCATGAACATCGGCTCCTGCACGGTCTCCCAGACGATGGTGCGCCATCCGCGAGGTTGATCGCCTGGCAGCACATTGGGGCCATCCTCAATCAGGCGCTGGGCCGCCTGCGCCGCGCTCAGGCCTTCATCAGACGCCGGTAAAACCATTGTTTTGCTCCCTCAACCATCAGCAGATACAGCAGCAGCAGGACTACCAGCAGACCAAAGAAGGATGGCGGCAGCGGCGTGAAGCCCAAATAAGGCGCCAGTGGCGTGAATGGCAGCAGCATGGCCGCCAGCACGACGGCCAGCGAGGTCCCGATCAGCCAGCGATGCGGGTGGCTGCGCAGGGGGTTGCGCCGCGTGCGGATGACGAAGATCACCAGCACCTGGGTTGCGATCGATTCGACGAACCAGCCGGTGCGAAACAGCGTCTCGTGCGCATGGAAGAGCCGGATCAGCAGGTAAAAGGTCAGAAAGTCGAACAGCGAGCTGATCGGGCCGATGGTCAGCATGAAGTTGCGGATGAAGCTCATGTCCCAGCGTTTCGGTTGCGCCAGGTCCTCCTCGTCCACGTTGTCCAGCGGCAGCGTGACTTCCGAGACGTCGTACATCAGGTTGTTGAGCAGGATCTGCAGCGGCAGCATCGGCAGGAACGGCAGGAACAGCGTGGCCGCGGCCATGCTGAACATATTGCCGAAGTTGGAACTGGTGGCCATCATGATGTACTTCATCACGTTGCCGAAAGTGCGCCGCCCTTCCAGGATGCCCTTGTGCAGCACCATCAGGTCCTTTTCCAGCAGGATCATGGCAGCAGCCTGCTTGGCCACGTCCACTGCGCCTTCTACCGAGATGCCGACGTCGGCCGTGTGCAGCGAGGGCGCATCGTTGATGCCGTCGCCGAGGTAGCCGACCACATGGCCGCGCGCCTTGAGCGCCAGGATGATGCGATTCTTCTGCGACGGGTTGACGCGGCAGAACAGGTTCACGGCTCCGGCGCGTGCGCGCAGCGCGTCGTCGTTCATCGCCGCCACTTCGGTGCCGGTGAGCACGCCGTCGATCGGCACGCCGAGCTGCGTGCAGACATGGCGCGTCACGCGTTCGTTGTCGCCGGTCACGATCTTCACCGCCACGCCGCTGGCCGCCATCGCCTTGAGCGCTTCACCGGCGCTGGCCTTGGGCGGGTCCAGAAACGCAGCAAAGCCGGCGAACACCATCTCGCTTTCGTCCGAGATCACGGCGTGCGGGTGATCGACCGGTACATCGCGCCAGGCGATGCCCAGCGCGCGGAAACCCTCTTGGCCGAGGCTGTCGAACAGGGCGTCGATGCGTTTGCGGGCCGGCGCGTCCAGTGCCACGCTGGCACCGCTGCTGTCCTGGTATTGCGTGCACAGTCGCAGCACGTCTTCCGGCGCACCTTTGACGACCAGACGGCGCGAGTCCGTACCCTGCACCAGCACCGAGACGCGGCGCCGCTCGAAGTCGAACGGTACCTCGTCGACCTTGCGCCAGGCCGAGACATCGATCTCCTCGTGCGCCAGGATCGCGTCGTCGAGCGGGCTCTTCAGCCCGCTTTCGAAATAGCTGTTCAGGTAGGCCAGCGTCAGAACCTGCGGCCGTTCCTGGCCGCTGGCGTCCACATGGCGCTCCAGGCGGATCTTTGCTTCGGTCAGGGTGCCGGTCTTGTCCGTGCACAGCACGTCCATCGCGCCCATGTCCTGGATTGCCGAGGGGCGCTTGACAATGACCTTGAGCGCGGCCATGCGCAGTGCGCCGCGCGTCAGCGTCACCGAAACCACCATCGGCAGCAACTCCGGCGTCAGCCCGACCGCGAGCGCCACGGCAAAAAGAAAGGACTCGAGCAGCGAGCGATGGAAAGCCACGTTGACCAGCAGCGTGAAAAGCACCAGCGCCAGGGTCAGGCGCATGATCAGCATGCCAAAGCGCCGCGTGCCGATCTCGAACGCGGTGGGTGGTGCCTCCGTGGCCAGGCTGACGGCGATCTGCCCGAGTGACGTGTTGCTGCCGGTGCGGCCGATCAGCACGCGCGCCGAACCGCTGACGACCGAGCCGCCCATGAAGACGCTGTCGGCGCGGTCGAGCGACCAGTCATCAGCGGCCAGCTGTGCGGCATCGGTTGCCGGCTCGGCAGCCGCTTTCTTTTCGACAGGGAATGGCTCGCCAGTGAGTTGCGCCTGATTGACAAAGAAGTCGTTGGCCTCGATCAGCCGGGCATCGGCCGGCACCAGGTTGCCGGCGGACAGCAGCACCACATCGCCCGGCACCAGTTGCGTGACCGGCAGTTCGCGGGGCTGGCCGTCGCGCAGCACGCTGGCCGTCACCGCCACCTTGAGCGCGAGCTGTTCCGCGGCGCGCCCGGCGCGGTAGGCCTGGACAAAGTCGAGCGTCACGCTCATCAGCACGATCAGGCCGATGATCAGGGCGCCCGTGACGTCGCCGGTCAGCGCCGAAATGCCGGCGGCCACCAGCAGCACCAGTACCAACGGATTCTTGAAATGCGCGAGGAACTGCAGAACGACCCAGCGCTGCGTCGCCGGCGCGAGCCGGTTTGCGCCGTATTGCTGAAGCCTTTGCGCGGCCTCGATGCTGGTCAGTCCATTGCCCATTGTGCGTCGCAGCTTACACCGGTCGAACCCTCCCGGATGTGATCAAACGCACATAGGCCGCAAACAAAGGCTGGGTCGCAGGCCGGGGCGGGGCGTGCTACTTGGGGGTCGACATGCTGTCCCAGGCGGCTATCACCTCGGCCGCGTACATCAGGGCCGGCCCGCCGCCCATGTAGACGCAGATGGTGAGCATCTCGTCGAGCTCGGCGCGCGTGCAGCCGAGCTTGATCAGGGCCTTGACATGAAAGCCGACACAGCCCGAGCAGTGCTGCGTGACGCCGATTGCCAGCGCGATAAGCTCCTTGGTCTTGGCATCGATGGCGCCTTCGGCCAGTGAAGAACGGGCCAGTTGCCCAAACGCCTGCATCGCCTCCGGCTGCGATTTGCGCAGGGCGGCCAGGTTGTGGTTGATGTCTTGAACCAGTTTGGTGTGTTCGAAGGTGCTCATGCTTGAAGTCTTCCGTTGCTCGGTTAGTGGGATGGAAATAGAAAGGCTGATTTCTCGCTCAGATGACCGCTGGAGTCCAGCGCATCGATCTCGAAGTGGATCGGGTGCGAGCCCGGTGCCGCTGCGTCGAACGGCGCCTGCACGCGCATCGCCACCCAGCGCGCCTGCGTCGATTCGACCAGCACCTCGCTCTCGGAGCTGATCGTCAGTCCGGGCAGGCCGCTGACCGTGATCCGGTAGCGCTGCGGCTTCTCGGTTGCGTTCATGAGTTGCAGCCGGTACACGTTCTCCACCCTGCCCCCGGCCACCAGCCGCGCCGTGACGCCGCGGTCGCGCACGACGTCCACCTTGAACGGCGTGCGCAGCGACAGGCTGATCAGCATGGCCAGCACGATCGCGCCCAGGATGGTGCTGTAAATGAGCACGCGTGGACGCAGCACGTGGCGCAGCGTCTGCGATTGGCTCCAGTGCTGCGCCATGGCGTTGTCGGTCGAGTACTTGATCAGGCCGCGCGCATAGCCGAGCTTGTCCATCACGGTGTCGCAGACGTCGATGCAGACGCCGCAGCCGATGCATTCGTATTGCAGTCCCTTGCGGATGTCGATGCCGGTCGGGCAGACCTGCACGC
>Ga0214249_1000207_pt1 | contig 29804 bp, 33 predicted proteins | sample TroBogypolimnion_17_FD_153087 | JGI IMG/M metagenome (GOLD analysis project Ga0214249, IMG submission 153087) | Freshwater microbial communities from Trout Bog Lake, WI - 23JUN2009 hypolimnion | ecosystem: Environmental > Aquatic > Freshwater > Lake > Hypolimnion/Profundal zone | place: Trout... | reverse complement strand
AATCGCGAATACTTCAAGGCCGTCCTGCTGGGAGAATAGCCTCTCCTCTGCAATCCGGATCCCTGCCCTGCCTGTCTCTGCTGCTCTCTGCATACAGGCAGGTGTATCTTCTTGCATATTCCGGAAGCCAAGACTATTCTTCTCTCCCGGAACTCCTCTCGTCGACCTTGTTGAACAATTTTATCGCCTGAAGTAACAATATCCGTATGCACTTTCATGTGATCATCATCGGTGCAGGCCCTGCCGGGCTTGCATGCGCGCAGATTCTCAGTCAAAACGGCATAAAAACGCTTGTTGTTGAGAAAAAAAAAGAGATTGGCCCCAAGGTCTGCGCCGGCGGACTCACCTGGGGAGGGTTGGCTGATGCAATTCCCCAGGATCTCATTGAACGCGCATTTCCGGTTCAGCATATCAGATCCCGGTATCAAAAGACTTCCCTCTGCTCTCCCTCACCGATAATCGTCACCGTCAACAGGAAGCGTCTGGGCCAGTTTATGCTCAAACAGGCGGTCGCCTGCGGCGCGGAAATTCTTCCAGAAACGCGCGTAGAGGAAATTTCCGGCAATACGCTCATTCTTCGCCACACGAGAACAAAGACCGCAACACGCGCCAGATTCAACTACCTTGTAGGGGCTGACGGTTCTCAGTCGCTCGTCAGACGATTTACAGGCCTTTGCTCTTCAAAAATGGGAATCGGCATACATTATCAGATCCCCGGCCTCAGTGATCGCATGGAATGGCATCTGAACGGCTCGTTTTTCAAGAATGGTTATGGATGGATTTTCCCGCATCGCGATACAATTTCCGTGGGGGCCTATTGTGATGGATCAGTCTTAACGGCACACGAACTCAAGGAGCGGCTGATCCGTTGGGCCATGAAAATCAGGATCGACCTGAGCAAGGAACAATGCAGGGCAGAGTGTATCAATTTTGATTATCAGGGGTGGGAGTTTGGCCATATTTTCCTTGCAGGCGATGCGGCAGGTCTTGCCTCAGCGCTGACGGGTGAAGGGATCTATCCGGCTGTAATCTCAGGGAAGATGGTTGCTCATAAAATCATCGATCCGGGCTGCGATCTGACGCCGATGCATCGATTGATCAAAAAACACAGGCTGCACTCCCGCATCGTCTCTTTAACAGGAAAAAGCAGCCTCTGTAATGCGCTATTGTCCGAAGTCGCAGTCCTTGGACTACGCATGGGACTTCTGCGTTTCCATTTGCTGGAAATGGCGGATTAATCGATAATGGCCGGATAATTTAATAGAACTTACCCCTGAACGTGCTTATATAGAAAGAGCGAATTTAGATTTATATGATGTCTCGTTTTGATGCTGGCCAGGCCATACTGAAAGGAGCTTTCATGTTTCGTTTTGGCTGGTCATTCCTGTCCAGCCATGCCGGTTAGTTGTTAACAGAACCTGAAATTGGAGATTTTCATGAGCAAAATAATTGCATTTGCAGGAAAAGGCGGAGTGGGGAAGACAACGGTGGCAAGCCTTGTTGTCCGTCATCTCAGTTCAACAGGAAGGACCCCTATCCTTGCCGTTGATGCGGATCCGAACAGCAATCTTGGCGAAACAATGGGGATGAATGTTACCTCCACAGTTGGAGATATACGGGAAAATTTCATGAAGGATCCTCAAGGAATCCCTTCAGGCATGGACAAAACCATCTATATTGAATCCCTCATGAATCAAGCAATTATCGAGACCCGGAATTTTGATCTTCTGGTCATGGGAAGACAAGAGGGGCAGGGTTGTTACTGCATGGTCAACAACATACTCAACAGCTTCACCGAAGATCTGAGTTCAAGCTACAAGTATATGGTTGTTGACAATGAAGCAGGCATGGAACACCTGAGCCGCAGGACCAGTGGAAAAATAGATATGCTCTACCTTGTCACCGACTATTCTCTCCGTGGTTTACGGGCTGTGCGCCGCATTCATGAAATGCTGGACGGGCTCAAACTGTCGGTAAAGAAAATGGGGATTGTTGTCACGCGGGGCCCTGAAAAACTCAGCGATGTCTTTCTTAAAGAAGCAAACGAGATAGGAATTCCCGTTCTGGGGATTATCCCCAATGACCCTGCACTGCTGGAATTCGATATGGAAAAAAAGTCACTTCTTGAGCTGCCGGAATCCGCTCTTTCTGTTCTCGCAGTCGGCAATATTATGGATACCAGCTTTCCGTACTGAGGAGCTGCGATGGATCGCCTTTGATTGCAAGTCCACGTAATAAAGCGATCCATCATTGTCCATCTCTTTGCTCTTCCAGAAAAATCCAAAGGCATTCAGAAATAATCCCCCCTTTGATCTAAGTCAAAGTCAATCCTCTCCCGAATCAGTACTATGAAGGGAAAGCAAGCAGATCAGCATAATTGACTGGAGAGTTGTTCAGCATGCTCAGCAGTCAGTGCTTGCTGACAACTACACTGTATAGCGGATTTGATAGAGGAACATTTCTTACTGCGATGGAGGAATATCCATGAAATGCCCGGGACAAGATATGCAATATTGGACATCGGAGGCAATCTACGAAGTCACGTGCCCACAATGCAGCCAATCGGTTGAATTTTACAAAGACGATACATCCCGAACGTGCAGAAACTGCGGGCATAGATTTGTCAATCCCAGATTGGATTTCGGTTGTGCAGCCTACTGTCAATTCGCGGAACAATGTCTGGGGACCCTCCCCGAAGAGTTTGTTGCGCAGAAGGAAGACTTGCTGAAGGACAGGGTCGCAATTGAAATGAAGAAATATTTTAAAAATGATTTCAAGCAAATCAGTCATGCAAGCAGAGTGGCGCGACATGCTGAACGGATCGGTAAAAATGAAGGAGGAAATCCGGCTCTCATCCTCTGTTCATCATATCTCCGCAATATAGGTTCATCTGAAGCATTACGGAAATATTCTGTCGCCGCAGAGGATGACATACGAAAGGAAAGCGCTGCAATAGCTGAAGCAATCCTTAAAAAACTCGGAGCAAACGCGAAACTCATGGAAAGCGTTTGTGCTCTGATCGCTTCTCCGCCTGACCTCCCCGGAAGTATTGAAGTAAACATTGTCCATGATGCGGAAATTATAGCCAATCTTGAAGAAGAACACAAAACCTCTCCTCTTGAAGCAGGACGCTTGGCAAAGGTTTTTGAACAACAATTACGAACTGAAGGCGGTCGCCTGGAGGCCAGGGAAATTTTTGCGAAACTGGTCTTCTGAGACTGAACCAAGGGTATTGCAGGAGTTGAACATCGCAGAAAGGGAGCAGAGCCAGTACGGCCTGTATCGTACAACCAGAAAGCCGCACTGGCACAGATGATGCAGCCAAGCGGACTACTTAATCTGACATTTCGTGCTCTCTATAGCGGAACCGCAGGATGAACACTTTATTTTTTTTCCTAATTCGTCAGAAAAAATCTCCATTTCCTTACTGCACGCAGGGCATTTCACCTTAATTTCAGTCAGAGTCTTGTTGGCTTCAAATCCAGGGCAATGCTGCTTTTGTTCAGTCATAATCTTCACCTTATTCTTTGTTTAAGTTTCAGATATCCCTCATGGGCCCACTGTACTGTTCTAAAAGATTTTACAATTCTTACCCGTAATCACGTTCCCAAGCACAACGCAATCATCTTTGGAAATGCTCATTTTTCACGATTATTCTTGGAGTGCACGTCTCTGCTTCATCAACTGCTATTTCTGGGAAACTGTCTGGACATCAATCATCCCACCACCTTTTTTATCCATAAAATGGACAATGCAGGATGTCCGGAATCTACAGTAAATTTCAGAATCCACACACTTGACACAATCTTCACACAAAAAAAATTGGTGCTTCATGCAGCAATATCGTGATTCAACATCCGGATGATTTTTACACCTAGCCATACCTGTCACTCGAGTTTATTCTTTTTTTTCAGAGTACCCAAACCATACTGAAAACGCAAGAAACTGCTTTTCTAGAGAGAGAAAACGCATAGCTGCAACGTACAACAGGGAAACATTTCAAGAAAAGAAGTCTGAATCAGAACGCCCGATTGTCGGACATCAGGGAAAACGGGTCGTCAGTATCGTATTGATCAGATGTATTTCATTGGCAAGAGGCCTTCTTTTCTGCGTCAGATAAAGAGGGTCTTTTCCCAGGATGCCGCATTTTGTGAAAGAAACAATTTCAAAGAGGTCCGAACCGTTCTGCAATTGTTCCGCCCATAAAACCTTTTCAATTTCTAATTTAAAATCACTACATATCCTCTTGGCAAACTTCTCCGGATGATCTGATATCGAATAACCAGCACCGGTATTGGTATAGATGCAGAGAATGGGCTTTAAAAAGGTTATCCCCTGCTTGCCTTCGGTCAAATCTACTATTCTGATATCATATGCGCCGGGAAACCAGGCTACAGGCTCTCTCTGGTCTGTTTTTTTTCCATCCCAACTGTATCGCCCATTGAAAATAGCCATACACACCCTCCGTACTCCTCATTCCTGCCCCCAAAAGGGCCACAATCGAGACATTTTCCCGCTCTCTATTCCTCTTGACAGAAAGAATACAGAGCGGGGGGACAAACAAAACTTAAAGCGCCCTTCTGTCGTCCATACCGACCAGGATCCGCTCTCTTGCCTTATTAATACCAAGCTGTTCCCTCTTCTTATCAATGTGGGCTATCATAAGCCTCGCCATTTCCAGAGGATCGTCAGAAAAGCCCCATTTTCCGAAGTCTTTCCCTTCAAGGTCTTCGAAGAGATGCTTATGAAATTTGGTTCCCTGAATTATCGGAAAGGTGTGCCCGAACACGGTGTAGACACCGGAAGCAACAAAATATTGGCCAATAGCAATGGCTTTCTCACTCATCCATTCCGGTGCGCATCCGGCAACAGGGAGATCCGCAATGGAATTTCCCAATCCGCCTGTCCGCACCATTTCCGATGCGGCAATCAAAATCCTGCTGTTATCAACACACGCACCGAGTCCAAGAACAGGTGGCATACCAACAGTTTCACAAACCTCGGCAAGACCTGGTCCAGCCATGGCTGCGGCGCCAGGCACAGTAAGACCGGCCTTGGCCAAGGCAACCTGTGAGCAACCGGTCTGCAAAACAAGGACATCGTTTTTGATAAGTTCCTTAACCAGTTCAACATGAGAAAAATCCTGCTTTGATCGCGGGTTGGTACAACCGACAACGCCCGCCACCCCGCGAATTCGGCCATTGATGATATTCTCATTCAACGGTGTATAGCTTCCCCGAAAAGATCCTCCAAGCATATAATTGATATATTCATAGGAAAAACCATGTATTCCCTTTGATACTTTACGAGGGATCTCGATTGGCATTTTCCTGGTTTTATACCGTGTTATGGCCTTTATGATAATCTCATCGGTACATTTCAACGGTTCGTGCTCATCCAGTTGAATATGGACGGCCCCTTCTATCTTTGCCCGATAATTTGTCGTTATAAAAGGGGTATCATAACAGTCCGCCACCCTGCACAGATCCTGTTTGATACATTGGATATCGACACACATGGCGTCGACCGCCCCCGTAACCAGCACTGCCTCCGTTGAAGAAAAATTTCCAGCATGCGGCACCCCATGCCGTGACAGGACATCAAGACCTGAGCAGCACATACCGACCAGGTTAATACCTTTTGCACCGCTTTCCATGGCGAGGGATTTCATTGAAGGATCGGCCGCTGATATCATCATGGCTTCCAGAAGGATGGGCTCATGTCCGTGAATAATGATATTGACATGATCCTCCTTCAGAACGCCCATATCAAATTTGGCTTCTACCGGCGCGGGCGTTCCAAAGAGAATATCAGAGATATCGGTTGAGACCATGGATCCGCCCCACCCGTCAGCCAATGCCGTGCGTGATATCTGTTTTGTCAGATTTTCATAATCCTGATCGACCCCCATTGCGGTTCTGTGCATCATTTCCATAATTTCCCGCATCGCACCTCGGGGAACAATTCCTTCTCTTCTCCAGGATTCAAGTGTCTTTTCAGGCACTCTTTTCATCATTGGAATCTCTCCGTCCACCTGAGTATATGTCCTCTCCAGTTCACGATAAAGATCCATGGCCACATCTTTCATTTCCCTGTCGTTAGTTTCTATATCCAGCGCGCGTGCAACCTCAAGAAGTTTCAAAGGATCTTTAATCCCAAATTCTTTCACTTTTCCTTCAATGACCCCTTTGAAGAGCTCAAGCATGGCCATTCCGTGGTCTGTATGAGCGGCTGTCCCGGCAGCAACCATTCTCCCGAAATTTCTGGCCATAATCGTATCGATTGTTGCTCCGCAAACACCCACTTTATCATAAGGCGTATTGCTGTTCAGCCTGCATGGCCCCATTGAGCAATGTTTACAGCACGCAGATACTGCCCCGATAGGGCAAGGTTTCATGTCATTTGCACGATCAAAAAAAAGTTCAATCCCATCTTTTCGAGCTTTTCTCAGCATCTGTGCGGTCGACTCACAGGTTGTGATGTCTTCGATCTTCATCAACTCTTTTATTTTTGCCATAATGCCTCCAGTATTCAACAAAGAATTTGCAGGTATTTATTGCGATTTCCGCAGTTTACAAAAGAGAGTTTTGCAAAACCAATTCAGCAATTCAGCAATTCAGAGAAATAAAATCAGCCTGGAACTGTTACGAGCCACAATTCACATCATAGATGATGATAACAGAACGATACGCGCATTCATCGGATCAACATACAGAATCCGCTCAATCGATATCACGGATCAGTATCGTTAATAAAAACTATTATCAGAAGCGGACAATGTCAAGCAACTCATCATCAGTTTTCTCTCTTGCCGACAAGGGCAAGAATAGGTGTATACATAGGGACGATAATGAACCTTGCAGAGGGGAAATTGTACGGGGAGAGATCAAAAAGAGGCTTGGAGAGCGAGGGAGCGTTGATACACAAAGGTCAATGGACATGCAGGAGCCTCCTTATGTTGTATTGATAAGGACTACATGTCCATTCTTCTTCCTCTTCATTTTTTTCAGGTCCCCTCAATCCGCAAGATGCGAATATTCATGCATATTCTCTGATAAAGAGGGGGAATTTCAGGAGATTGCCTCTTTCATTTATTCAAGGCATGTAATTTTGCGGCAATTTCAAAGAGTGCTTCAGGCGCATCATGAATATCTTCGAATGGCCTGACACCTGCCCTGTCGGAAGTTATGATTTCAGTCATTTCCGGAAGAAAACCCAGTATTTCATATCCCGGAAGAGAATGGCGGATCAAGTCTTCATCTTCAGGTCCCTTAACGCGATTACCCAGCACGACGATTCGCTTAATCCCTATATCCTGCCCAAGTTTTTTAATTTTGCCTGCCGCTGCCCGGCTTCTCGCTCCCGGATTTACCACAACGACCAAGGCATCGACAGAACCTGATGTCGCTCGCCCAAGGTGCTCGATTCCTGCTTCCATATCCATGATAACTATTTCCTGACGATAAAGAACAAGATGCGTCATCAGGGCCTTTAGAATGGTGCTTTCCGGACAGATACAGCCTGAGCCTCCACTCTGTACCGTGCCCATTACCAAAAGTTTTACCCCATCCCTCTCACGGGAGAATCGTTCCGGAATGTCATCAACTTTGGGGTTCAGGGTGAAAAAACCGCCCATAGTTCCAGGCTTTGCTCCCGTTCGCTCATAAATAAGTTCTGAAAGCTCGGAAATAGGAGTGATCGGCTGATCTTCCGGAATACCAAGTCCCGCAGCGAGATTTGCGACAGGGTCTGCATCTATGGCAATCACCGTGTTGGTTTTATCTGCGGCAAGGCATCGCGCCAGCAAAGAGGTTATCGTTGTCTTTCCAACCCCGCCTTTCCCGCCAACTGCTACTTTTAAACTCACCTTTTTTCGCCTCCTTGACGTCTCATACAGATAATATATCGGGAAAATTCACGATTCCTGCCCTTTGCGTTTTCCCGCATTCCTTCAGCAATCTCTTCATCCGATAATATGGCCATCGTTTCCAACCATGGCCACAACAAATCCATTTTTTGAAGCATCTTCGGTCAATTCATCGATATGAACAGCCTGGATCTCATATTTTTTCCCCGGTTGTTTCGGCAAGGTTAAAAAACAATCACTGGCCGCATCCCTCGTCTGAAACGCCGGAATAAAATCGATATCCCGTTCCTTGTCATAGAGTCCAAGGTAGTGCTCATTTTTCTCTGGATCACAAACCACGACATACACCCAGCCTTCAATTTTTTCTTTATTCTCCATTAAGCCACCCATCATTAAAAGGGATTTTTATAAACCATGTCTCTGAAAGAATACAAGATGACTGTATAAACACTTCATGCATTGCACAGGACAGTACTGCATTCCTGAATATGCATCCAGTCATTTCGACCGATGCATGAGACATGGTAGAAATCGAATACTCTCTCTTGACGAAAATTTCACGAAACGTCCCTTCCCTCATCGAGGAATACAATCCTCTCACGGCTAACGGCTCTTCCACGCTCTGCACTATGAAGAGCATCCTTCACGGTTCGTAAAAGTTTTTAAAAATTTTCTGAAATTATTAAAATATTTTTCATTTTTCATGACTGTAAAATACATATATAACATTTTGAAATAACACTATATAAATATATCTTATAGGTATTTATACCTATAAAATATTAGGTAATTCTACCTATTTACAGATTCCAAACAGGTTGTTAGATTCATAGCAGTTTTAGAGTATTTTTTAATTATGAGCAAAAAAGATGATGTCACTCCTACCCTTCGGCTTCTTAAATTCAGCCTTGTCACCGAGAAGAACAAATGATGAAAAAGAATAAGCAACAGGAAGCAAGTACATTGGCACTTCAATGTCATGTGGAACAACCGAAACCTCAGAGAAAAACCGCTAAGGATAATGTAAAATATGTTGTGTTCATGCCGGGAAAGAATGCATGGCCGCAAACTCAAGCACCAGTCCTTAACGACGATCCTGATTTTGATTCGTTGAAACTTACTATTGCGGATACTGTATTCGACAATAACTACTACGCGCACCTCTTAATGCAACGCAAATATTTCATCGACTAAATCCCTCAGCATCTAACCAGTACGGCCTGCTCGGCATCAAAACGAGACTTTCATATACATTAAGAGCAGGTATTTACCGACAGCCCTCACGCTCTCACGATATACATTTCCTCAACGAGAGCCTAGAACAAAAGGCGGGAGAATATTCCCGCCTTTACTATCATGCTTGCTGCATCTTCGAAATGTCACCTATCTGGAGAATGAGTTCGCCGACAGCTGTTAACAGGTTGAGTCTGTTTTGACGAACAGCCATATCCTCTGTCATTACCATTACCTCTTCAAAAAAGGTATCAACCGGCTCTTTCATCTGTAGCATGATTTTCAAGGCCAGCAGGTATTCCTTTTGGTCTATCAACGCCCGCATCTTTCCCGAAATCTCGACAAAGACGCCATACAGATTCTCTTCAGCCTGCTTTTCAAATAAGGCGCTATCGGTATGGATACTCCTGTTGTCTTTGGTAATATTCCGAATTCGTTTAAAAGCAGAGGCAAGGACATGAAAAGAATCTTCGTTTCTTATGGCCATAAAGGAATCAACTCTTTTGAAACAGTCGTTGACATCATCAAACTCCACTGATGTGACTGCCTCAACAGCACCAGCATCGTATCCTTTGGCTATGGCATCATTGATAAATCGTCCTTTCAAAAACAAAAGCATTGCCTCAACCGTTGCTGAACTCCCATCGACCTTATCACCATAGAGCGCCAGGGCCTTATGGAGAGTTTCACGAAGCGGCAATGTAAAACCGCGATCTTTTATAAGGGAGAGAACAGCCAGCGAAAGTCTTCGTAAACCGAAGGGATCAACTGTTCCGGTTGGAATCTGTCCAATACCAAAACAACCCGCGATGGTATCCAGCCTGTCTGCAAGACCGACAATGGCACCCACATCGGAAGAAGGAAGTTCGGCACCTGCTCTTTTCGGCATATACTGTTCTCTGATTGCACGAGCCACGACCTTACTCTCTCCCTCAAGAGAGGCATACGCCTCTCCCATCGACCCTTGCAGGGAGGGAAACTCTCCTACCATATTGGTCAGGAGATCTGCTTTTGCAAGAACAGCAGCCCGGCAAGCATCCTGAATGGTTTCCGGCGCCAGTTTTTCAGCCAGCATTCTGGCAAGCTTAACGTTTCTTTCTGTCTTTTCCAGCATTGATCCCAATTTTGCTTGAAAAATAATACCATCAAGATCCTTGAGCCGCTGTTCCAGTCGAATCCCCTTATCGGTATTGAAGAAGAAAAGGGCATCCTCAAGTCTTGCCCGCAACACACGCTCATGCCCCCTTCTGGTAACGGCAGCATCGGTAACGCAGGTATTATTGACAGCAACAAAACCTGAAAGCAGAGTTCCCTCCGATGAACGAAGAGGAAAATATTTCTGGTTTTCCCGCATTGATGTTATTAAAGCATCCTCTGGAATTTGCAGAAATTTTTCATCAAAACTCCCGCATACGCCAAATGGGAACTCTACCAGATTCGTTACCGTATCGACCAACTCTTCGTCAATATCAATCCGGGCGTCGGCATGAATCGTTGATGCCACCTCGTTTATCGTGGTAAGAACAGCCCTTCTCCGTACTTCAGGATCGACAAGCACATGAGCACGCAGTATTTTCTCGCAATAATCCTCACATCCCTGCACAGCGATCGCCTCATTAGCCATAAACCTGTGGCCGCGGGTTGTATGAGATGCCGCAATCCCGTTATGAGAAAAATTTATCACTGCTGCATCATGGAGGGCAAGTATCCACTGTATCGGGCGGGCAAAGGTATTTGTGTAACTCCCCCATTTCATCGATTTCGGAAAAGACATCTCCATAATCAGTTGCAGAAGAATGTCAGGCAGCAAATCCTGTGCCGGCTTCCCGCGAAGATCGCGCACCAGAACTAAATATTCACCTTTATCCGTCTCAACTACCTTCAGGTCAGCCACATCGGCCCCTTTGGATCGAGCAAAACCCTGTGCGGCTTTTGTCGGCTTGCCCTCATTATCAAGGCCTGCTTTTGCCGAAGGACCTATGATCTCTTCATGGCAGTCCGGTTGACCGTCAGCAAGTCCTTCAACCATCAAAACAAGCCTTCTTGGAGTTCCCAGACACCTGACCATTCCGTAGGCAAGATGAAGATCCGTAGCCTTTTTTTTAAAATTATCCTCCAACTGCCTCAAAGCCGGTTGCAGAAAACCGGCAGGTATTTCCTCAGTTCCAATTTCAAAGAGTAATTCGCTCATAGATAATTCTTAGAATGTTAATGGTTACGAAGCCTGAAACCGCCCCGGTCTTAGCGCTGTCCGGACTCGGTTGCTGCAAAGGTGGAATACCCTGCTCCCAGATTTTCAACGGAAACAGAATACCATTTTATTTCTCTTTGCGTTAAAAGTTTCTCTGATATTCTCCCGGTTAATCCTTCTACCGAAAGGACGGCGTCGTGATTGCGATCCTCTTGCAGAACATCAAGAATGCACCTTTCGACCTGCATAATCAGGTCTTCAATCCAGACAAAATGCCGGAATCTCACCCGTATAACCGCATTTCCCCAATGCCCGAGAGAACGTGGCATGCCGGAAGCCCCTTGCAGATTTACCGGCAATGAAATCGGAACAATAAACTGCAGTTCCAACTCATCGGTATTTTCAAGAGATCCGTGCATTTGGCATTCATAACGGCATGCCTGCAAGAGCGTTCCGTCATTATTTTTTCGAAGAAAATACGGGAATGAGATTTCTATATGCGCTGCCTCTGCCTGCAGACGCTTTTTCATCTCTTCAAGGATGGAGCGGAAGCTATTGAGATCGATCTCACCGCGAAAGCGATTAAGGATCTCAATAAAGCGGCTCATGTGCGTTCCTTTAAACCGGTGCGGCAGATTCACATACATATTGACATGGGCCACGGTATGCTGCCGGTTGTGCGCTTTATCGAGGACAGTTATAGGATAGCAAATCGTTTTTACACCAACTTTTTTAATATCAACCTGACGGGTATCAAGCTGACTTTGAATGTCTTTCATTGTTGAAATCCGATGTGAGCGGGTTAGAATTCTTCAGGACAACAAAATCAGCTCGATTTTTTTCCATTGCATAGATCTGCTCACAACGCATTCCTCCACGTCTCGACGGATCCAAAGACGCATGTTCAACCGATATGCCGTCGGACCGCCCTTTTCAGATCATCCATATCCGCTGATTTTACTACATATTCATCTGAGGCCCACGCGCCGAGATCCTGTTTATACTCATGATAGGCACTGCTGAGAATCACGGGTATGGTGGCATCAATCATCTTCATCTGCCTGAGCACTTCAATACCATTCATTCCCGGCATTTGAATATCAAGGATAACAAGATCCGGTGCCTCGTCACGAAATTTATCGAGAGCCTCATTACCATTCAAGGCGGAGAGCACTGTATACCCCTCATCTTCAAATTCTTCTTTATAAAGGAGTTGAATGCTTTGTTCATCATCAACAAGCAGTATTTTTTTCACACAATTCTCCTCATTTTTTTTCGAGAGATTCACGTAAATACGAAGCTGCTTCTTCAGGTGGCATTGGATTGATGTAAAAGCCCGACCCCCATTCAAAACCTGCAATGGAAGTCAATTTGGGAACAATTTCAAAATGCCAGTGAAAATGTTCCATCTCGGTTGATCGCAAGGGTTGGGTATGAAGAACAAAATTATACGGAACATTTGGTATGCAGGCGTCAAGTCTTCTAAGGCTTTCAGAAAAAATATCCGTCAGAAAAGCAAATTTAAAATCGTCTTCCTTCTGGAATGCCGAAGAATGCACCTTCGGCAAGATCCACATCTCAAAAGGTGTGCGGGGTGCAAACGGCGTGATCGTTATAAAATGTTCATTCTGACAGACGACCCGGATATCCTGTTGAATTTCCTGCCGGATGATATCGCAAAAGATACACCGTTCTTTATACTTGTAGTAGGAGAGGGACCCGGCAAGCTCGGAGACGATCATCCTCGGAAGAATCGGCAGGGCAATAAGCTGCGAGTGGGAATGTTCGAGCGAAGCTCCTGCAGCTTTTCCGAAATTTTTAAAAACTATAACATAGCGAAATCTCGGATCATTTTCAAGATCTTTAATCCGATCCCGGAAGGCCCTGAAAACAAGAATCATTCTGTCCGGTGGAAGAAAGGTGAACGTATCCCCATGATTAGGCGTTTCTATAATAACTTCATGGGCGCCGATTCCGTTCATCCGGTCATAGAGCCCTTCGCCCTCCTTGCTGAGATCACCCTCAATGATTAATGCGGGATATTTGTTCGGAACGACACGTACCAGCCAATTCGAGGAATTCTTTTCGTTTCTATTATCATACCGGTACGCGAGCACTTCTGAAGGCGTAGTGCTTTCATTACCAGGACAGAGAGGACAGAAGCCCCCAGTGCCCCGCACCTCTTCAATAATGAAGTCGGTTGGCCGTTTTCGTCGCTCCTGGGAAATTATTATCCATCTTCCGAGGATCGGATCTTTTCTGAGTTCAGGCATACCGCATCATTGCCCCTGAGCCTTTTCTTCTGTCTCCTGCAATGTTTTGCAATCAATACAGAGAGTTGTTACAGGCCTTGCCTCTAAACGCTTAATGCCGATTTCTTCTCCGCAGGCTTCGCAGACACCAAAAGAACCGTCCTCAACCCGTTCAAGTGCCTCTTCGATCTTCGACAGTAATTTGCGTTCCCTCTCTCGAATACGCAACTCAAAGCTGCGATCTGATTCGATACTTGCCCGATCATTCGGATCAGGAACATTGGTGTTCTGGTCTGTCATTTCAGATAAGGTTTTGCCAGCTTCATTGAGTATAGCATTGCGTTTTTCTTCAAGCTGAACCCTGAACCATCCGAGCAGTTCCTTCTCCATCCGACTTCTCCTTAATACAACTTTTCATATAAGTAACAATCAACCGACAATCACTCCGAACGAACAAATATCCCGCTCTTACCACCGGACTTTTCCAATAAGCAGACATTGCTTATCACCATAGTCTTATCAACTGCCTTGCACATATCGTATATCGTCAGCGCTGCAATGGAAACAGCTGTCATTGCTTCCATTTCGACACCTGTTTTACCGTGAGTTCCAACTGTCGCGCGAATTTGTATTATACTATCTTCATCATGAAAATCAAAGTCAACGTGCACTGTATCTATCATCAGTGGATGTGTCAAAGGAATGAGATCAGGAACTTTTTTGGCAGCCATAATACCTGCAATCCTTGCTACTCCGAGGACATCACCCTTCGCCATCTTTCCCGCTTTCACCATGCCAAAGGCATCTCTGCTCATACGCACTGTTCCAGAGGCCAGCGCAAGTCTCGAAGTGGAGTTCTTTTCGCCAACATCAACCATGATGGCATTTCCCTGCGCATCAAAGTGGGAAAATGAGGACGTTGCTTCCGTCATACCCTACTCCGTTTCCTTTGCCTTTTTCCCAAGGACCTCATGAAAAAGCCGGGAAAAAAATCCTTCCTGCTCCTTATGTTGTCCATATTGCTGAGAGAGTTTATCAAATTCAACAAGATACTCTTTCTGCTCTTCAGATAATCCGGTAGGAGTCACAACCTGAAGCTCAATTATCATATTGCCCCGGCCATGCCCTCTCAGGCTGGGAACACCTTCTTTACGAAGGGTAAATACCTCGCCGCTCTGACTGCCGGCAGGTATTACCAATTCTTTTTTTCCATGGATGGTAGGCACTTCGACTGTACAGCCCAAAGCAGCCTTTACCATCGAAACGGGAAACCGGCAATAGATCGTATCGCCATCCCTTTTAAAGAAATCGTGCTCTTCGACATGCATAATGACATACAGGTCGCCTGCTTCTCCTCCGTTGCGGCCGCCCTCTCCTTCGCTGCGCAGGCGCATCTTCGCCCCCGTGTCAACACCGGCCGGTATCTTGATCGAGACCTTTTTGCTCTTCTCAATGAGGCCGATCCCCTGGCAATCGTTACAGGGCTCTTTAACAATCTGTCCTTCGCCATGGCAATGAGGACAGGTTGAACTGACCTGAAAAAATCCCTGCGAACGGATTATCTGTCCCCTGCCGTGACACGTGGGACAGGCGACCTTCTTGTGCCCTGGACGGCATCCGGACCCTTCACAGGTCCAACAGGTATCACGGCGGGTCAACTGCACTTCCCTGGTCACGCCATGGACCGCCTCCATGAAGGTAATGCCCAGATCATACCGCAGATCATTGCCAGTTATCGGACCGTTGCTCCTGCGGGACTGCGAACCGCCGCCGCCAAATCCGAAAAGATCGCCAAAAATATCGCCGAAGCTTGAAAATACGTCATCAAAATTCCCCGGCCCCCGATAGCCGCTATTTTTTAACCCGTCATGGCCATAGGCATCATATATCTGCCTTTTTTTTTCATCAATGAGCACCTCATAGGCTTCAGTGCACTCTTTGAATTTAGCCTCGGCTTCTTTATTGTCAGGATTGCGATCCGGGTGAAACTGCATTGCAAGCTTGCGGTACGCCTTCTTGATCTCGCCACTGCCTGCCTTGCGGCTCACAGATAGTATTTCGTAATAATCTCTTGCCATTTCAATTAAACCATTCCAGAATTTCAGTCCCCTTATACAGTCTCAGTTTCCTTTTTTCCAGTCTCAGTCTTCTTGATTTGCTTATAGGCATCAGGCAGACCGTCTATGTTTTCGACGGTGACCTCAGAGGAGGCAATCTCACGTAAGGTCATTACAATTTCTTTATTCTTCCCTTTAACCAGAAAGGGCTCTCCCTGACGGTGCTGCTTGATGCGCTTGACCGTAAGATGAATCAAATTGAAACGATTATGATCGTCAATTTTATCCAAACAATCTTCCACTGTAATTCTAGCCATTCATCAACCTCGTAGTGTTTACGATATTTGGATCAGTCTACTTTTGAAAATCAAGATTTCAAAATTTCGATAGAATAATCACATTCATTTTTTCTCAAAAGGATTTCTCAGAAGCAATGTCTCTTCCCTGTCGGGTCCGACAGACACGATGTCGGCATGAACCCCGGTCATATCCTCAATACGCTTTATATAGTCCCTTGCCTGAACCGGAAGATCCTCTATATTACGAATACCGCTGATGTCCTGCTGCCATCCCGCCATTGATTCATAGACCGGCTTGATCGCAGCCGCCTGATTGATACTGCAGGGCATGGTCTTCAAGCGTTTCCCTTCAATCTCATATCCGGTTGCCACTTTTATCTGCGGCTGGCCGCTCAGCACATCAAGCTTGGTGATCGCAAATCCGGTAAGACCATTGAGCCGCACGGCATCGGCTGCAACCACACCGTCCAGCCAGCCGCACCGGCGTTTTCTTCCCGTGGTCGCTCCGAATTCCCCGCCTTTTTTCTGGAGTTCATCCCCAACCGTATCAAAAAGTTCCGTCGGAAACGGTCCTTCCCCGACACGTGTCGTGTACGCCTTCAGGATGCCGATGACGGAGTCAATATGCGAAGGTCCGAAGCCGGCACCCGTGCAGGCATTACCCGCTATTGTATTCGAAGAGGTTACAAAGGGGTAGGTTCCATGATCAATGTCAAGCTGAGTGCCCTGCGCTCCTTCAAAGAGAATGTTCTTGCCGCTCTTTCTCGCCTCATCAAGAGTAACCGAGACATTATCGACATAGGGGAGCAATCTTTCTGCAAACTTTTCAAAATCTCCGGCAATTGCATCAAAAGAAAGCGGGGCGCTATTATATTTTTTGGTCAGGAGAAAATTCACTTCATCCAGTCCGGATTGCAATTTGTCGCGGAAAAGACCGCTTTCACGCAGGTCTCCCACTTTGATTCCGATACGCCCGACCTTGTCCATATAGCAAGGCCCTATACCTCTTCCGGTGGTGCCGATCTTCTTGCCATTGCCAAGCGAAGCCTCTCTCGCCTGGTCGATACAGGTGTGATAGGGCATGATCAGATGGGCTTTTTCGCTGATCATCAATCGGGACGGAGTCACCGGCAGACCTTTTTCCCGCAAGGCGTCCAGTTCTTTCAAAAGGACGGAAGGATCGATAATGACGCCATTGCCGATCATGCAGGTCTTTCCTTCATAGAGAATGCCGGATGGGATAATATGGAAGATGTACTGCTGTCCCTCAACAACGAGCGTATGACCGGCATTATTGCCACCCTGAAACCTGACAATGTAATCGGCATAACGGGTCAGAAGATCAACTATTTTCCCTTTTCCTTCATCCCCCCACTGCGTTCCAACAACAACCACACTGGACATGTCTTCTCCTGAAAAGATATACAGAATTAAGTGAGTATCATACACTTGGCCGTCTTTTATTTCTTCTTGTTGACCGCCAATGGACAAACTCTTAATTATAGTTTACTCATGCTATAATGTCAATTACTCAAAATATTGGACCCCCTTCGGAAACTCAATGCTTTTTTATCGGAATAACAGCTAATTAAGAGATTTGGAATATGTAAGGGAAAAGCCCGGTTTTTTGTTTCATTGACACATCTTGGCAAATACCGTACATTTACAAGGATGAAGCGCCATGTTTTTCATTATCCCTCGCGACTTGAACAGGATGCCGCAAAAGGAAAAACACGGTATTTTTTTCTGAAAATGTGGACACCGTATCGCTGCAATCCTCATTTTCTGTCCTCTACGGATTTGCAGATTAAATATTCTCAAAGCGGAGTTTTCTATGTTCGGCATCAGCTTGCCTGAGTTGATCGTCATTCTCGGCATAGCCCTTATTGTTGTGGGTCCTGACAAGTTACCGGATCTTGCCCGCTCCATTGCAAAAGGCATATTAGAACTCAAGAAAACAGCAGAAGAAGTGAAGGAGGGATTGACCAGGGAAGGCGGCATGTTCGAGGATCTCCGCCCGGATCTTGATGCCGTGAAAACGCTGCAGAAGGAACTGGCCAAGACCACAGAGATTGACTGGAGCATGCCAGAGGCGAGCAAGAGCGCTGAATCTGCTAATATGGCTGATCCGGCCGACGGCCTGAAACCGGAAAAAGAATCCTCCGGTGCCCTTTCCGCAGACAAGCAGCCCGGGCCAGAGACTGCGGAATCCGACGCCCCGCCCCTGTCTGAAGATGCGGCACCGGCTGGAGAGTATGCAAAAACAGCTGTTCCTGTTAACGCGCAATCCGCAGGCAGTACTGATTCTGTCGAGGACGCAGCGCAAAAAATTACCGAAAACCGTTCTTGAACGCTCCATCAGAGAGAATTTCACGATCTCCCTTTTCCAAAACCTCCGCATGAAGAACTGCCATGCTTGAAAGAAGTCTTGAGTTTTTCAGACCCCACCATCTTGAACTGAGAAAACGAATAATCAGAATCTTTCTGACGGTTACTGTTGCGACTGCAGTGGCATATGCTTTCGCCGAAAAGATCGCAATCTTCTTCATCGCCCCCCTGCTCCATGCAAGTCCGTTTGTCCATAAGCTTATTTACACCAACCTGCCCGAGGCTTTCATCTCTTACCTCAAACTCTCTCTTATTGTTGGGCTTTTCTTGAGCTTTCCCGTAATACTCTTTCAAATTTGGGTTTTTATTTCTCCAGGCCTCAAAAGCAATGAAAAAAAAGCGGCTCTGCTTATTGTCTTCTGGGCCAGTCTGCTTTTCACCGGGGGATCGTGCTTTGCATACTTTATTGTAATACCAAGAATGCTCCTGTATTTCATGAGTTACGCAAACCCCAACCTCGAGCCCTTGCCCCAATTCGGAGCCTACCTGACATTCGTCGCCAGAACCGTCGTGGCTTTCGGCCTCTCTTTTCAGATTCCCTTTTTAATGGTTATGGCCGGGAAAACCGGCCTTGTCAAATCTGTTTATTTCAATAAAAAACGGTTCTATTTTTATTGTGGAATCGTAATACTCGCCTTTCTGCTCGCAGCAGGTGACCTCATGGCCACCACACTGTTGTCAGGACCGCTTTTCATTCTGTACGAAGCGGGAATCTTCCTCTGTTCCATCTTTGACAAAAAAACCCCTGCAGATCTGACAGTGGCTCCGTGATACGGCAAGCACTCACCTTTTCCCTGAGATTTCCTGTTTCAACAGGCAACATGAAATCCTGAATTCTGCCTGGCCAAGCCGATCATAGGAAATCGTATCCGGCTGCAGAAGTTTATTCATAACGCATCCTTCCGGGATGGTCAGCCTAAAAAAATCAGCTTCTGTAAGCCCGGAACAGGCGGTAAGGCGTCCTCCATCAATACACTGTGCATTGAGAGGATGATCTTCACAGAGCGGACAGCGATAGACGCGGCCATTGGGGAATATAAAATAATTTTCCGCAACCAGCCCCGCGCATTGGAATTTTTCCTCTTCGTCAAGAAAAACCTTGGGATATGTAACATGGATCCCCTCTTCAGCCGCCCGTGCAGCAACCGCCGGGACAAGAGACAGCCAACGCTTGCGGCTGACCTGCAAGGGTTCCCGCTCCGCCCGCCCCCCTTGGGATCCATCCGATACTGCGGATTTTCCACGGAGACCGATAACCTGTATGAAAAAACGTTTCACACCAATGCCTGTAAGAAGAGGAATCATCCGCTCAAGATGATCAATATTCCTGCTGCTCACGGTGTAAATCACACTCACATGAAACCCAAGCCGGATGGCCTTGCGCATATTCTGCGTGCAGATCTCAAAAACTCCTTCCCCCCGGATAGGGTCATTGACGCCGCTGTCCGGGCCATCCAGGCTGAAACTCAGATAATCCAGCTGGTCAGGGCGGACCCTCTCCAGAAAATCATGAAAGAGGTATCCGTTGGAATCTACGGTCACGGTAAAACCAAGATCCTTCGCTTTTACAATCCCATAGACCAGATCTGGATGGAGGGTCGGTTCACCGCCCAGAAATATTACATTGGTTTTCTTACCGGTATCATGAAAAAGTTCCAGCCAGGCGATCATATCCTGTCTGGAAATCCGCGTGGTGCCGTGTTGATCAGGGTTTATATAGCAATGACTGCACGCGAGATTACATGCAGTCAAAACATGAAAGAAAACATTTCTCTCGCCTGGCTGAAAACCAACTGTCCGTGCCTTATTCCCCATGATGCTTTATCCCAGGACACCAATTGTATCCATATGTAAAGAGACTTCCCTATAAATTAATTAATTTCGGCAACATACCTTTTCAGCTCTTCTGGGCCAATGTATAGTTTGACAGAAGAGAGTCACACCAATACGGATTATCAGGGCAGGAGAAGAAGGTTTTAAAGAGCATCAGACTGCTCTGCCGCAACACATGGGGAACGACGGTGACGGTCATCTCTGCATAAAGCGGGTTTAACTCTTTCAAGGGCAGATTCGTGCCTCCTCCCATAACATCCTCATATGCATACACAATGGTGCGAATTCCATTTAAAATCAAGGTCGAGAAGCACATGAGGCATGGTTCCATCGTGGAATAGACGGTCAGGGATCGCCTCTCAATCGTTGAATGGCTGGCAATGACCGATCGGAGAGCGACAATTTCGGCATGGTCCAATTCGTTGGCAGACCCGGCACTGTTTTTTCTCTGTCCCGTCGCAACAACTCCGTCCTTGCCTGCAATAACACAGCCTACGGGGAACTCTCCTCCCCGCAAGGCCTTTTCAGCCTCGATCAAGGCAAGATGCATAAATTCTTCGTGTCTGTTCTTCTTCATTTTCAACCTTAAGCGGTTTATGAACTCGCTCTTTTCATATCGTAGTGGCAGATGTCGCCGGAACGATTATAGTACATGCGAAACAGGACTGCAGTGAAAAATTTTGGAGAAAATACGATGGATTTTAAAGATGAATGGACGCTCGAAAACGCCCTGAAAGTGTTGCAGCATCAGACGGTTGACGCGAAACTCTGGAGTGAGGCCGTGGAATGGCTGCTCTTATATGGACCGGAAGAAATCAGGACGCTGTTGCTCCAGGCCTCAGGGATTGCGACAAAGGAATGCTTCCCTTCTCTCAAGTCCGACCGATGCACGGATGACGGCCAAGCCTGCTATGATATTGAAGATATTGCCAGGGTGCTAGGTATTGACAGGGAGGAAGCTTGCAAAACCATCGCCGATAAAGAAAAGGCCCACCAGCAACGCCATTTCATCGATCCGGATGAGACCTGCACAATCCACTGAGAGGCATGCAGAGATCGGATACCAGGCAATTCTTCAAATGCCTGTCAGCCGAGAACCTCATCTATCTGTTTGTCGGTAACCTCATTGGTAATGATCACCCGGTCCATGCTGGTTGGCAGAACAAAATACACGCGTCCGTTGATAGTTTTCTTATCTGTCAAAAGATAGTTTTTTATCGAGTCTCTGCTGAGTGCTCCGGGGACATCGGTCGGCAGGCCAAACTTCAGGATAATGGAATGTATATAATCGAATTCCTCCTGCCTCAGGATCCTTTTTGCAAGAGAGATACGTGATGCTGCGACCATACCGATGGCAACGGCAAAGCCATGAGGAATTGAGAAATCAGATGCAGCCTCAACGGCATGCCCGATGGTGTGCCCGAAATTCAGGATCCGCCGCTTGTCTGTCTCACGCTCATCAGCAGCCACAATTTCCGCTTTAATTCTGCAGCAGGTGTGGATCATTTCGCCTATAATTCCGGCCTCCTTCTTCAAGATCTTTTCATGATTATTTTCAAGAAAATCGAGGAATTCATGGCTCTGGATTACACCATATTTTATCACCTCGGCAAGCCCGTTCAGCATCTCTTCCACCGGTAATGTGGAAAGGACGCGCATATCGATATAGACGGCCTTCGGTTGATAAAACGCTCCCATCAGATTCTTTCCTTCCGGGATATCGACGCCAGTTTTGCCGCCGACAGAACTGTCGACCTGGGCAAGCAGCGTTGTCGGAATCTGGACAAAAGGTATTCCGCGCATATACGATGAGGCCAGAAACCCTGTTATGTCTCCGGTAACTCCGCCGCCAAGGGCAATAAGTCCATCCTTTCGTCCCAGGCCTTTTCTGGCCAACTGACTTGCCAGGACGCCAACCGTCTGCAGTGTCTTGTTTGCCTCACCACGAGGAAAGGGTATAAGTTCCGCTGAAACGCCTGCGCCAGCAAGGGATTGCAGGAGCGTATCGCCATAGAGTTCAGCAACATAATTGTCAGCGATTACACAATATTTACCAGCTATTTTCTTTTCAGCCAGATCAACGCCAACTCTTTGCAAACACCCTTCTTCAATGAAAATCGGGTAGCTGCGCTCTGCAAGACCAACTTGTAATTGTATCATAACCACGCTCCCAACAGGATGGTTGTAAAGAGTTGAATACCTGCGTTCAAGCCCGGTTTATTCAGATTTCCGTATCAAGCCGGAAGGCCAGGCCAAGCCAGAGGGCCAAACCAGAAGGCCAAACCAGAAGGCCAGGCCAGAATAACCGGATTCTACTCAAGATGAAAGCTCCTGGCCAGCATCAAAACACGAGACGTTCATGTAAAAAAAAGGGAGGTGCCACCAGACGGCAGCACCTCCCTTAAAGGAAGCATATTCTGTCTTACATTACATGCTGGCGCCAGAAGCAGCACCCTGCATTTTGACCTCTACTTTCTCGGTCAGACCTGCATAGTAAATCTTCAGGTGATCAAGAACTTCATTCCGTCCGAAGTGATCGACAATCGGCGCACCCTCGGAAAGGGCCTTACGAAGTTTGGTACCGGAAAGAATTACGCGGGACTCCTTGCTGTGAGGACAGGTACGCAGAGAGGCCATACCGTCACACTCGGTGCAGTAGAATGTCCAGTCGATCTTCATAGGCCGGCAAAGAAGGTCTTTGGCCGGATTTCCGGTGGTCGGAATACGATCAAAGATTTCCTGGGCTTCGAATAGACCGTAGAAATCACCGACACCTGCATGGTCACGTCCGATCAGCATGTTGTTAACGCCGTAGTTCTGACGGAAGGTTGCATGAAGAAGACCTTCGCGAGGACCTGCATAACGCATGTCAAGCGGATAGCCGCCGTTGATGATGTTCTCTTTGACGAAATACTTATTGATCAGAATATCGATAGCTTTTACACGAACATCAGCAGGAATGTCACCTGGCTTGAGGTTACCGATCAGAGAATGAATCAAAACACCGTCACATACTTCAACGGCGATTTTTGCAAGATACTCATGAGAACGATGCATCGGGTTACGAAGCTGCAGAGCAGCAACATTTGCCCAACCGCGCTCGTCGAACATCTTACGGGTCTCAGCAGGTTTCAGATACACGCCAGGATACTCTTTCGGGTATTCGCCTTCGGAGAGAACCTTGACAGGACCGGCGATGTTTACATCTTTCTGAGCCATAACCATGATGACGCCCGGATGATCTTTTTCTGCAACTTCCCAGAATTTATCACCGATGGAATCTTCGCCTTCGCCACGGAAAACCTTCTCACATTCCCATTTCTTGTCTTCTGCAGTCATCGCGAACTTCTCGGTGACTTTCATGGTAGCGAAGGTCTCGCCTTTTCTTACAAGAGCGATCTCACTGCCGATTGCAATGCCTTCTGCGTCTGCAGCGGTGACATCCAGGGTGATCGGAACAGGCCAGAACGTACCGTCTGCCATCTGGTATTTTTCACAAACGCCTTTCCAGTCAGCTTTGCCCATAAAGCCGTTAAGAGGACTGAAACCACCGATACCCATCATAATAAGGTCACCCTTAGCGCGGGCAGAGATCTCGATCTGTTTCAGACCTGCAGCTTTTTTCAGCTCGGCTTCACGTGCACTGCCTTCCAACAGACAACATACCAATCCTTTTCCACCATGGGGTGCAACTAATTTAGACATAGATTCCCTCTTTTATTTTATATTAACAAAGGTTACGCCGCATCAGACGAATGAACGGCAACTAATGAATCGGCATTCATTGAGATCTGACTATATATATAATTTGCGAAGAAAAAGTCAAGAAAAAAAAATGCTGAAAATCTAAGACCTTTCAGGTAACTTACGGCGAGCAAACGCCTGATATGAGGAATTTTTGCCGAATAAATCAACACTGAATCTCGCGCATCGCGGCCTGGATTCTTCTTTATCCTTTAAAAAATCTCAAGCGCAGGGCGTTGCTGACAACAGACACGGAACTCATGGCCATGGCCGCTCCGGCAATCATCGGATTCAGGGCCGGGCCATGGAAGATGCACAAGACCCCCGCCGCCACAGGGATGCCCACGATGTTGTATGCAAAGGCCCAAAAGAGGTTCTGGCGAATATTCCGCATGACCGCCTTGGACAATGACAGGGCTGTCAGGACTCCGTCGAGGTTGCCCTTCATGATTACGATATCGCCGGATTCTATCGCAATATCGATACCTGTCCCCATGGTTATCCCCACATCGGCCTGAGCAAGGGCAGGCGCGTCGTTGATACCGTCACCCACCATGGCTGTCTTAAGCCCCCTGCGTTGCAGTTCGACAACTTTTTCCGCCTTATGCTCCGGCAGGACCTGGGAGATGACCTCATCGATGCCGGCCTGCGCGGCAATGGCCCGAGCCGTTATCTCTTGATCGCCGGTCAGCATGATCACCCGCAGGCCCATGGACTGCATCCTGGCAACGACCGCCGGGACCTCATCTTTCAGTGTATCGGCAATGGCAATCAGCCCCGACCATACGCCGTCAATGGCAAGATAGAGCACGGTTTTTCCCTGAAGCGCCAGATTTTCGGACCCATGTTCCTTCTCTTCAACGGATACCCCTTTTGCCCTCAGCAGGTCTTTATTGCCGATGAGCAGGTTCTTTCCGCCAACCCTCGCCCCTATGCCCTTCCCTGGAAATGCCTCGAAACAATCGGGTTGTGAAAGCGCTGCTCCTGCAGCATGGGCCGCAGCGACGATTGCCGCAGCCAGCGGGTGTTCCGAAGACTGCTCGGCGGAACCAGCAAGGGTAAGCAACTCCTGATCGGATACAGACGAGGCGCAGGTTACAAGGTCCGTCACCGCAGGCCTTCCATGCGTGAGAGTCCCTGTCTTATCAAAGAGGACAGCCTGGATCTTTTCCGCCATCTCCAAGGCATCCCCGGTCTTGATCAGGACGCCAAGCTGCGCTCCTCTGCCGGTTCCCACCATGATGGATGTCGGCGTTGCCAGGCCCATGGCGCACGGACAGGCTATAACCATCACCGCAATAAAAAACCGGAGGGCCAGCGGAAAACCTACGCCCCCGAACAGATACCAGGCCACGCCGGTGCAGATGGCAAGAATCATGACCGCAGGAACAAAGTATAAACTTATCCTGTCCGCCATCCCGGCAATGGGCGCCTTGGAGCCCTGGGCATCCTGGACCATGCGGATAATCCTGGCAAGCATGGTGTGTTCGCCGGTCTGTTCCGTTCTGACATGAAGCACCCCGTTTTTATTCAGACTTCCGCCGACGATCCGGTCGCCTGTACCCTTGGCGACAGGCATGCTCTCTCCGGTCAGCATCGATTCATCCACGCTGGAGCGTCCGCTCTCAATTGTGCCATCCACCGGAATGCGTTCGCCGGGACGGATAAGCAGCAAGTCGCCTGCCTCAATCTCCTCGGTCAGGATCTCCTTTTGCTCGTCGCCGGTGAGCAGATTCGCCGTAGCAGGAGTAAGCTGCATGAGCTGAGCAATCGCATCCGATGTGCGTGTCTTCGATCGGGATTCCATATATTTCCCTAAAGAGACCAAGGCGATAAGCACCCCTGCGGATTCATAATAGAGATCCATCACCTTTATGGCGGGATCGATCCCGAGAAAAATTTCGGCAAGATTCCAGGTGGAATAGACAACGGCTGCACCGGTTCCCATGGCAATGAGCGAATCCATAGTGGGCGCACCCCGCAAAAGAGCGGGTATACCTGTCAGATAAAACATCCTCCCCAGCCAGAGAAGGGGAAGAACCAGCAGCAACTGCAGCAGGGCAAACACAGCGGGATGGATATGGGGGCCCCAAAGAGAGGGAACGGGAAGTCCGATCATTTCCCCCATGGAGAGATAGAGCAGCGGAAGGGCCAGCAGCAGGCTCCCCGCCGTGCGCCTTTTCATCGCCGCCAGACGCACGGCGGTCTCCTGCCGTTTTCTCTGATATTCGCCCGTCCCTCCGGCAACAGGCCTGGAACCAAAACCAAGGCCTGCAATTGTCTCCCGGATTTTCCGCTGGCTGCATGCATTCTTTCTGTAAACAATCCGCCCTGTTTCCGCAGCCAGATTCACGCTTACGGAAACTACCCCCGAAAGACGTCCGAGCACGGTCTCAATACGGGTTGAACAGGAAGCACAGTGCATCCCGGTTATATCGAGGTCGAGCGTGCAAGCTTGATCGTTCTCGCCTGCAACGAGTTCAAAGCCCAGCGCCTTGACCGTCTCCCCGATTTCGTCCAGGCCGGTTACGGTTTCATCCCAGGTCAGATGCATGGTTTCCGTGGCAAGATTGACCGCGACCTTCTCCACCCCGGCAATTCCGGATACCACCCGTTCAATTCGACTTGAGCAGGCCGCACAATGCATCCCCTTGATTTCAGACCGTATTGATTTCAATTTCAGACCGTATTGTTTGTAGATGAACAAGACGCCGTTGTTTGCCGGACACCCCTTCTCGTTCGATGGGGAATTGGAAGGCCGCCAGCAGGCTTGATTTCCCTCGGCACCGGCACTACAATACCAGCACAGCGGGGATCCAGATCCAGTCCAGATCCAAAAACCACATTAATTCATTAGCGGGAGAAAACAATGGCAACCGTGAAGATCAAGGGGATGCACTGCGGGCACTGTGTACATTCAACAAAACAGGCACTTGAAAAAATTCCGGGAATATCAGAGGTTGCAGTCGACCTTGAGAAAGGTGAAGCAACCTACAAGGGCGATGTCGACAAGCTTGTTGTGAAAGAAGCAATCACCAGAATCGGTTTCGAGGCTGAATAAACAAGGCGGATGCCCGGCCCTTATTCTGGAAGGTTAACCCTGATAGGCAAAAACAATTACCAGTCACGTAAGCAATCCGGTCTTTATCAATCAGCAAAGGGTTTACTGCACCCTGATTCTTCCGGACACGCTCAGAACGATATCCATTCTTCTGCCGTCGGCATCCGTCATAATAAAACGTCCGGATTTAATTCCCGGACGGCCGCAAAATCGCATTTTATCCTTTGGATTTTGAAAATTGGTTGTCAAAGTCAGGCCCTTTTTCAGGGTGCAATTGACGATCTGCCGCTCATCAGCCTGCCGAATCCAGTCACCCGCCTTTCCCGGAACGCAACTGTTGTCAATGAAGATTGAATATCCGTCATGCCTTGCCTCGACGACGACAAAAGAGTTGCTTTTTATCGCCTCAATTTTTGCCCGATGCAGGCAACACACCAGGCTGGAAACCTCACTGCGAAAACCTATACTTTTCGACCAAGCGGCCATCGACGGATATGTACATGCAGTCAACGCTGAAATAATACCAAGAGAAACAGAGATCTCCAACACAGTCCAACCATTCTGATCAGCCATATCTTCTCTCATCTTTTGAAATTTTCCGCACAACACGTATGCGGAAAACTCCGGTTCTCAACGCAAACTTTCCATCCTCTCAATAACCAGCATGGCTGGAACAGATTGACCAGCCTCAACAAAACATGAAAGTTCCTCATTTCAGCATGGCAAGGATGCTGCATCTGGGAGACTTTCATAAATTTTGCATGAAATTTCCTCAACGGCCAGGCCCATCGCACCCGGCTTGCCGCTTGTCTTGCTCAATAAAAAGCGACAGTGTTAAAAGGCGATATTGTATTCCTTGATCTTATTCAACAGGGAAGGATAGCTGATTTCGAGCAAGCGGGCGGCCTTTGATTTGTTGTTTTCTGTTTCCTCCAGCGCGACCCGGATCATTTTTGCCTCTAATTTTTTTTGAGCCACCTTCAACGAAAAGCCCTCACTGTACGGAATTGCCTCAGCGGCACACGTTCTGCCGTTGACAATATCCGGCGATAAATGCTCAAGGCCGATCGTATTGTCTTCGGCAATAACCATGCCTCGCTGGATCACATTTTCCAACTCCCGGATATTGCCGGGCCAATGATAGCGCATCAATTTCGCCATCGCATCCGGACTTACGGTATCAACCTGATTTTTCAAACTATCTCTATATTTTTTCATAAAATGCCTGCAGAGAAGGGGGATATCGTCCAACCGATTGCGCAGAGGCGGAAGCTTTATCGAAACAACGTTGAGGCGGTAAAAAAGATCCTCCCGGAACACCCCCTTTTTCACATCCCGCGCCAGATCCCTTGCGGTTGCCGCAACGATCCGCACATGGACCTTTTTTGCAGCAGAGGCCCCCACGGGGCGGACCTCCCCTTCCTGCAGCACCCGCAGCAATTTGACCTGCATGGATAGGGGCAGCTCTCCGATTTCATCCAGAAACAGCGTGCTCCCGTCGGCCTCTTCAAACATGCCTTTCTTGTTTCTGTCCGCACCGGTAAAGGACCCTTTCATATATCCGAAGAGTTCACTTTCCAATAAATTTTCCGGAATACTTCCGCAGTTTATCGCGAAAAAATCCCCGTCGCTTCGCTGAGAATAACAATGAATCCCCCTGGCAATCAGTTCCTTACCGGTACCGGATTCACCGGTTATCAGGACAGTGGTATCATACGGGGCAATTCTCTCACAGAGTTGAATAATATCCTGTATTCTTTCATTTTCGCTGACAATCGGTCCGAAACCGTTTTTTTTGAGAATATCTCCGGACTCCCGAATGTGCATCGTCTCTTCTCTTTTCAAATCTTCACGTTCCTCATCTGTTACAAGGTAAAAAGTATTGTTTTGTTCTTGCAGGGTATCGATCATGGTTTTGCATGAAAGGCACTAAAAGCCTGCCCTCTCCTCTGCTTCGGATAAAACCGGTGCAGTGTCACCTCTCTATATGAACGCATAGAACAATAAAAATCAAGATCCTTCTTACGGTCAGGATTAACTTCTGCATCACGCGGATTTGTTGTTTAGAGTCTGAGCACGAGCTGCGGCCAATTCCAACATGAACAATATCTACATATTATTCTATAATTACACATACTTAAGCATATAAAAGGTTTTTGCAATACGTTAAAAACATACCGCCAATACTGACATTTTTTGTCATTCCTGACAAATAATGGCACTTTAATCTTCCAAAAATGCGCCGATTGACCAGACGCAGATAACACTCCTTTTCCTGACTCATACATTTATCTCCATGATTTTGTGCGATTGTTAATTATTTTAATCCTAACATTTTCCACTGGCATACATATTGCTCCTAGAGCTGCACAGGTTTTTGAAAAAGGTTCAAGAACTACAAACTATCACATGGAGGAATGAAATTAGGACAATTAAGTACACTGCACAAGAACACCAAAGGCTTCACCCTGATCGAGTTGATGATCGTTATAGCGATCATCGGTATCCTGGCCGCCATCGCCATCCCGCAGTTCGCCGCCTACCGAATCAGGGGGTTCAACTCATCGGCGCAGAGCGATGTTAAAAATCTCCAAACCACCCAGGCAGCTTTTTTTGCAGACCAGCAAATATATGCTGTTACCGGTACCGCTACCGCCCTTGCAGTTGGAGAGGCGTTGCAAACAGGACCGGGTACTGCTCTCGCTCCGACTATAATTTCACAGTGGATAGGTGGCGCTGTAAGAATAATAGGTAGATTAACCTCAAAAACAGTTAATAGTTTGATATTATTGATGTAAATATCTGAATATATGGTATAATGTGCAAGAAATACTACAAAAACCCTTAATAGGCTTGCACATGATCAGATATAAAAGTAA
>Ga0214249_1000205_pt1 | contig 29908 bp, 32 predicted proteins | sample TroBogypolimnion_17_FD_153087 | JGI IMG/M metagenome (GOLD analysis project Ga0214249, IMG submission 153087) | Freshwater microbial communities from Trout Bog Lake, WI - 23JUN2009 hypolimnion | ecosystem: Environmental > Aquatic > Freshwater > Lake > Hypolimnion/Profundal zone | place: Trout... | reverse complement strand
ATTGCGCGGTCATGCCGACCTGAAAACCTTGATAGACGGTCTTCGCCCCAACGCTCAACAACTCAAGAAGGCAGCATAATATTCATGACCACCGACTCAAACCTGCAACTGCGGTCGGGACATCGCCAGGGTGCAAGCAAATACCTAAAGGTCATCGTATGTACGCCATTAAAGTTGCCCGCAAACTCATACAACAACAACCAGACTCGGACTCGGCAAAGACACTTGCCAGACTGGTGCTGGCACTGGAGTCGGAGGCAGACTTCCCGATCTCTGATATTTACAAACTTGATTTCGAGAGCTTCGAGTTGGCACTGAAGATTCTCAACGAGTGGCGGCTTGACCGTTACGCCAGCGGCAAAGTTCGTTTGTTCGACCTTTCTCTGCAGATGGCGGCGCTTTATCCGCGCCTCTGAATGCGCAACTTCAACCAAGCCACTTCGTCATTCCATTTCCAAACTATCCCTGTCCTTGTTGCTTCACATCAATGGATTGAGGCGTTTTGACATGCCGGGGGCAAGCAGAAAGCAAAGCGGCTTGCCAAATGATGGCCGAATCAACGAAAACTCACAGCGCAGCGCGCTTTGACATTTTTTTGACATATTGCGCCGTTAAGTTAGAGGCTTCCAACGGGAGTCCTCATGGTCACAGCTATCAGCATCAATGCACTCAGCAAAACCTTTGCCGGTGGCCGCAAGGCCTTGCAGGAGGTCAATCTAAGCATCGAAGCCGGCGAGATGGTGGCGCTGATTGGTGCATCCGGTTCCGGCAAGTCCACTTTGCTGCGCCACATGGCCGGGCTGGTTGCCGGCGACAAAGTGGGCAATGGCCTGGTGCAGGTGCATGGCCGCACGGTGCAGAAAAACGGGAAGATTGCGGCTGACATTCGCCAGACGCGGGCCAGCGTTGGTTTTGTGTTTCAGCAATTCAACCTGGTGGACCGCCTGTCCGTGATAGTCAATGTGTTGGCGGGCACCTTGCACCGCGTGCCTTTGTGGCGCAGTTTGATGCGCCGGTTTACTCCGTCCGAAATGGCGCGCGGTATCGATGCCCTGAAGCGCGTTGGCATTGCGGAGTGCTGGATGCAGCGCGCCTCAACCCTGTCGGGTGGACAGCAACAGCGTGCCGCCATTGCGCGCGCTCTGGTGCAGGGGGCCAAAGTCATACTGGCAGACGAGCCGATTGCCTCCCTTGACCCCGAGTCCTCACGCAAAGTGATGGACATCCTTGCGCGTGTCAACCAGGAAGACAAGTGCACGGTCGTGGTGTCCTTGCACCAGGTCAACGTTGCCATCAAGTATTGCGCCCGCACGGTGGCACTGCATCAAGGGCGTGTCGTGTACGACGGCCCTTCCGTGGCGTTGACACCCGCCTTGCTGCGTGAACTCTATGGCGCCGAGGCCGACGACATTCTGGCGCTGGGCGACCACATCTCCAGCCTGCAGGAGCGCAAGCCTGCGCCGCCGCATCTGGTCTGGCCCACACCGATCAGTGGCGCAACCGCCATGGCGCGCGTGGCTTGACCCGCAAATTCTTATTGAAATCTGATTGAATCTTTTTACAGGAACTTCCCATGCTCAAGAAACTACTCGCCAGCCTGACCGGCGCGGCGTTGATCGCCTTTAACCCGGTGGCCGCCCAGGAATTGAAGGAACTCAATTTCGGCATCATTTCAACCGAATCATCACAAAACCTGAAATCGAGCTGGCAACCGGTGCTGGACGATATGGCCAGGACGACCGGCATGAAAGTCAACGCTTTCTTTGCCTCCGATTACGCCGGCATCATCGAAGGCATGCGTTTCAACAAAGTCCAGGTGGCGTGGTTCGGCAACAAGTCGGCAATGGAGGCGGTGGACCGCGCCAGCGGTGAAGTGTTTGCGCAGATGGTCAACGCCGACGGAACGCAGGGCTATTACTCGCATTTGATCGTGCACAAGGACAGCCCGATCAAGACCCTCGACGACATGCTGAAAAATGGCAAGAGCCTGTCTTTTGGCAATGGCGATCCGAATTCCACGTCCGGCTTTTTGGTGCCGGGCTACTATGTGTTTGCACAAAACAAGATTGACCCCAAGACATTTTTCAAACTCTCACGCGGCGCGAACCACGAGGCCAACGCGCTGGCGGTTGCCAACAAACAGGTTGACGTTGCTACCAACAACAGCGAGAACCTGGCCATCGTCAAGGAAAAGTTGCCCGAGAAATTTAGCGAGATCCGCGTCATCTGGACCTCGCCCCTGATCCCGATGGACCCGCTGGTGATTCGCAAGGATCTGCCCGAAGCCAGCAAAACCAAGGTGCGTGATTTCTTCTATTCCTATGGCAAAACCAACCCGCAGGAAAAGGAAAATCTCCTCAAACTCAACAACCTGTCGGGTTTCAAGTCATCGACCAACAGCCAGTTGATTCCGATTCGGCAGCTCGAACTGTTCAAGACACGCAACAAGTATGAAACCGATGTCGCCATGGCCGCCGACGAAAAGCAGACCAAGCTGGCCGACATCGACAAACAACTCGCTGTTTTGGCGCAGTCCAAGTAATGCAGCAGAAGCAATTGCCCCGCACCAGCCTGCTGGGCTTGCTGGCCTGGGGGGTGCTGCTGGCCTTGTTGGCGGGTTCATGGCGCGGCGCCGACATGCGGCCCTTTGACCTGGTGCGCGATGCCGGCAACATGGCCACTTACGCGGCGGACTTCTTTCCACCGAAGTTTGGCGATTGGCGCCTGTATCTTCAGGAAATGGTGATCACGCTGGAAATTGCCTTGTGGGGCACCGCGCTGGCCGTTGTATTTGCCGTTCCGTTCGGCCTGCTTTCGTCTGCCAATATCACGCCGGCGTGGGTGCATCAGCCGGTGCGCAGACTGATGGATGCAACCCGTGCCATCAATGAAATGGTGTTTGCCATGCTGTTCATCGTGGCCGTCGGGCTGGGGCCCTTTGCCGGTGTACTGGCCTTGTTTGTTCACACCACCGGCGTATTGGCCAAGCTCTTTTCAGAGGCAGTTGAAGCTATTGATGCGCAGCCGGTGGAAGGGATCCGCGCCACCGGCGCCAACGCTCTGGAGGAGATTGTTTACGGCATCATCCCGCAGGTCTTGCCGCTGTGGATTTCTTATTCGCTCTATCGCTTTGAATCCAATGTGCGTTCAGCGTCGGTCGTCGGCATGGTCGGTGCGGGTGGCATCGGCGTTATCTTGTGGGAAATCATCCGTGGCTTTCAGTATGCGGAAACCTGTGCCGTGATGATCATCATCATTGTGTCTGTGACCATCATCGATGTTGTTTCAGCGCAGATCCGCAAATCAGTGATCTGAAGCTTTGGCGCCAGCCCCGAGGTAGTCCGCCAACTGGCGGCCGGCGTTGGCCAGTTCACCCTGATTGAGAATAGTGTGGTTGACGCGCATGGCATTGAAACGGGCATTGCGCAACAGTCGCTGATTGATTTGCTGGGCGTCGTCGCGGCCGCGTTGCGCTAGTCGAACGGCCAGTTGTTCGGCGTCAACCATGATTTGCACTACCCGCACGGATTGGATACTTTCCAGATTCGACGCGTGTTCACGTGAGCCGTTGACCACTACTGTCCGTCCGGTGGCAACCTCGGCGCAGTAGTGCGCTGCAATGCCGTAATTGAAACCATGGGCCTGCCAGCACCAAGCAAGTTCACCAGCGCGGAGCAACTGCGCGAACTGTTGCGCTGTGACCGGGTCATGGTCCGAGCCGGGCTGCACTGTGCGCGTCACCACGCGCCGCGCAAAAACGATATCGCGTCGCTCAGCCAGATGCTCTGCCGCCCAAGCCAGCACGCTGTCTTTGCCGGCGCCGGACGGACCGCAAACAAAAACCCACGTCCCGCTCATGCCCGCAACTCCGCATCGATCAGCCGCTTGAACGGCTGCCCGGGTGCTGTTTCAACAAACAGGCAGAGCCGGTCCAGCAGCAAGGGCGCGGCGCTGTTCAACCGGGCCACGGGTTGTGCAACGGCCTGCATGACGGACTGTGCGGTGGCGCGAGGCACCGGACTACTGAGGGTGAAATGCAAACGGTAGCGATCCAGCACATAGGGGTAGCCATATTGGCGCAGCAATTCCTGCTCTCGGGTGCTCAGTTGCTCGACGCGTCGCCGCGCCAGTTCTGCTGCCGACAGGGGTGCGCGCAAGTCATCGAGTTCGACCACGCAGGCTGCCGCCAGCGTTGCCAGTTGTTCAGTCGCCATCAGTGGTGTCAGCGCGACAAAGTCACCCAGCGTTACCAATTCGAGCGGCCCGAGGGAAACCGGTCGCAGCCGGGCCGCAAGTGCCTGCATGCGCTCGCCAAGGTCATCGACGCTGAACCCATCGCGCAAGCGAAAGGGCGCTTTCAGGGTGGCATGGAAACCATAGCGCCGCGGCTCTGCCGTGAGGGCAGCGAGATCGGTCAGGCCGGTTTGCGCTGGCAGCGGCTGCGCCAGTGGTTTGTCGTCACACTCGTCCCGACCGAGCCATTGCGCGCCGAAATCCCACCACGGTGAATGCTTGGCCGGCGAGAAATAAATGGCGTAGCGCGCGCTCATGCACCGTCTCCCGCATTGATAACCAGTTGCAACCGATCACCGCAAAATACGGTCTCGCCATATTTGATCGGCACGCCGTCCATATCCGCGTCGACAGACTCGACGCACAGCACCGGGCGGCTGCTCGATTGTTTGAGCAGGCGTGCTGTTTCCTCGCTTGGCAATTGTGTCGTGATGCGACTTTGTTGGCGCAAGTAATCCTGCACGCCAAAGTGCTTCAGAATATCGCTGCTGCGCGTGCCCTGCGTCAGCATTTCGAGCATTCCTGCAAAGCGGCGTGCCGGGTAATACGCGGTGGCCAAACCGATCGGTGCTTCATTGGCCTCGTCCAGCAGTTCAACCATCAAGACGCTGTCCCCTTTGGCCAGTTTGAGTTCTCGTGCCGCGCGCTCAGGCGCCAGCATTTCCCGTGCGCTCAGCAGTTGCTGGCTCGGCAAAAGGCCCTGACGCAGCAAGTTTTCGCTATACCGGGTGCGGTTGGAGATGGCGTAGTCGAGCAACTCGTGTTGCACAAAAGTGCCGCGCCCAGCTTCAATGCGCACCAGCCCCTCGGTTTGCAAGGCGGCCACAGCCTGGCGCAAGGTATGGCGGTTGACGGCAAAGCGCGCAGCAAGATCGATCTCACCCGGCAGCTTGCCGGTTTCAACGTAAGCGCGGTCACGAATTTCGGACGTCAAGGTATCAGCGATCTGGCGCCACACGGTGACACCGCTGCGCCGGCCAGCGGCGCTCGAAATATGTTGGCTGAGTGTCATAAATCTTTCATGTTGTCGCGGTGAACTAGCACCTATTCCTAACTCGGTTTAACGCCGAATGAATTTGTTTGAACTTTAGTGACTGATTTAGACATCTGTATGACAAGCAACACTTCGACCCAATATTTTTCGGAACGCCAAGCTTGGCTTGCCGTTCTGGCGCGTGCAAGCCGGATCGAGTTGGAGGCCAAACTGGAATTGGCAAACGAATCGCTCCTGACCTTGCAGCGTGTTCGCCCGGCGGAAGTCGGCATGCTGATGTTGCGTGGGCGTGTCGGTGGCACCGGCAATCCCTTCAACTTGGGCGAGGCCAGCGTGGTGCGCTGCGCCGTGCGCCTGGGCAACGGACCCCTGGGTGTGGCGTACGCGCTGGGACGCGACAAGCGCCGGGCTGAATTGGCGGCAGTCTTTGACGCCCTGTTGCAAGACCCGCAGCATCACGATGATTTGCAAAGCAAGTTGATCGAACCGCTTGCAACAGCCCAGTCGCAGGCGCGTGATCAGTTGCAAGGCGAGGTGGCCACTTCCAAAGTTGAATTCTTCACCTTGGTGCGGGGTGACGCATGAATACGACAACAAGGCTGGCGGCGGGCCTGCCTGACGCTGTGCACGAAACACAACACGCATTCCGTGCTGCGCTCGATGCCCTGGCCCGACCCGGGCAAATTCGCCGCATTGGCGCGCCATTGCCCGGCGTGGCATTGGGTGGCGCGATGGCGCGCTTGTTGCTGACGCTGTGCGACGACGAAACCCCCGTTTGGTTGCAAAGCGGCGACCCGGCTCTGCAAAGCTGGCTGCGTTTTCACACCGGTGCCACGCTGGCGGACAGTCCCATGCTGGCGGGCTTTGCCATCATGACCGAGATCGGTCGCGCCCCCGCGTTGGCGGACTTCGCTGTGGGAACTGCTGCGGCCCCCGAGTTCTCCAGCACCTTGCTGATTGAATTACCCGCACTGGAGGGCGGGCCGGCGCTGGACTGGAGCGGCCCCGGCATTGAGGTGATGCAGGGCGTCAGGCTACAAGGACTGCCGGCTGATTTCTGGACCCAGTGGCAAGCCAATCAGGCGAGCTTTCCGCAGGGCGTGGACATTATTTTTACCTGTGACGAGCACGCGATCGGATTGCCGCGTACGACGCAGGTCGGTCGAACGGGAGGAGTCTGACATGTATGTTGCAGTCAAGGGCGGCGCAGCTGCCATTGAGAGTTCCTGGCGTCTGCTGGAGGCACAGCGCCGTGGCTCTGGCAGCATTGCCGCGCTATCGGTCAGCCAGATCAGGGAACAACTTTCGCTGGCGGTGGACCGGGTCATGAGCGAAGGCTCACTCTTTGATCCTGAACTCGCGGCGCTGGCCATCAAGCAAGCCAGCGGCGATTTGCTGGAAGCGATCTTTTTGCTGCGCGCCTACCGCACCACGTTGCCCCGGCTCGGTTATGCCTTGCCGCTGGACACGGCGCGCATTGCGCTGCTGCGGCGCATTTCAGCCGCTTTCAAGGAGGTGCCCGGTGGACAGGTGCTGGGGGCGACTTATGACTATACGCAGCGCCTGCTCGATTTCGCGTTGCTGGCTGAAGACAGCTTGGAGACCCAAGCGACCGTCAGCACCCCCGCAGCGCAGCCGAGCGCCGGGCAGTCTGGCGTATCCGACAGAGCCCCGACCGTACCCCGCATCAACGACCTGCTGGCAAACGAAGGCCTGCTCGAAACACCACTACCCGCAGATGACGCGCCGCGCGCCGACCTGACCCGTGAACCGCTGATGTTCCCGGCGGATCGGGCCCTGCGCCTGCAGTCGCTGGCGCGTGCGGACGAAGGCTGGCTGTTGGGCATGGGCTACTCGACCCAGCGCGGCTATGCCAACTCACACCCGTTTGCGGGCGAGATCCGGCGTGGCTTTGTCAGTGTCGAGATGTTGCCCGATGAACTCGGCTTTGTGATCGACATTGGCGACCTGGAGGTCACCGAGTGCCAGATGATCAACCAGTTCAATGGCAATCGGGAATTGCCGCCCCAGTTCACCCAGGGCTACGGCCTGGCTTTTGGGGGTGGCGAGCGCAAAGCGATGGCGATGGCACTAGTCGATCGTGCGCTGCGCGCTGACGAACTGGGCGAGCCGCATGTGGCACCGGCGCAAGACGAAGAGTTTGTGCTCTCGCACGGTGACAACGTCGAGGCCTCGGGCTTTGTGCAGCATTTGAAGCTGCCGCACTACGTTGACTTTCAGGCCGAACTGGAACTGGTGCGCAAGCTGCGCGCCCATCACGCCGAGGCCGCGCTGTCCCAGGCCGACAAGCCGGGCGCGCCCAGCCAACCGACGCAGGAGCTTGCATGATCGAACAACACTACAACTTTGCCTTTCTTGACGAGCGCACCAAGAAGCGCATTCGGCGTGCCTTGCTCAAGGCGGTGGCGGTGCCGGGTTACCAAGTGCCCTTTGGTTCGCGCGAGATGCCTTTCGCTTATGGATGGGGCACCGGTGGCGTGCAGATCACCGCCAGCATCATCGGCCAGAGCGATGTGCTCAAGGTCATCGACCAGGGCGCTGATGACACCACCAACGCGGTCAATATCCGGCGCTTCTTTGAGCGCACCACCGGCGTTGCGAGCACCGAAAAAACACGGGAGGCGACGTTGATCCAGACCCGCCACCGCATCCCGGAAGTGGCGCTGACCGAGGCTCAGATTCTGGTTTATCAAGTGCCCATGCCGGAGCCGCTGGCACGACTGGAGCCGCGCCGGCGCGAGACCATCAAGATGCACGCGCTGTCTGAATATGGTTTGATGCACGTGCGTCTGTACGAAGACATTGCGCAGTTGGGCGCGATCTCGCGCGCCTATGACTACCCGGTGCTGGTCAATGAGCGCTACCTGATGTCGCCCTCGCCGATCCCGAAATTTGACAACCCCAAAATGCACATGAATCCCGCGCTGCAACTCTTTGGTGCGGGACGCGAAAAGCGGCTTTACGCCGTGCCACCTTACACCCCGGTGCGCAGCCTTGACTTTGAAGACCACCCGTTTGAAGTTCAAAAGTGGGAGCATGCCTGCGCGCTGTGTGGCGCCACGGAGAGTTATCTCGACGAAATGATTGTGGATGACCAGGGCAGCCGTTTGTTCGTGTGCTCGGACAGCAACTACTGCGAAGAGCGGCGTGATGCTGGCCACGTTGGCACGCAGTTGGCTGTGACCTTGAGCAGCGTCCTGACCCATCAGTCTGATTGCGGCATTGCATCCGAACGGGGGGCGGCATGAAGCCCGGCGTTCTGCTCTCGGCCCGCCAGGCCGGCAAGGCCTTCATGCAGAACGGCAAGCCGCGCTGGGCCTGCCGCGATGTGAATTTTGACCTCTACCCGGGTGAGGTGCTGGCGGTTGTCGGTGAATCCGGCTCCGGCAAAACCAGCTTGTTGCGCTTGCTCGCCGCGCGTCTGGCCTGCGACGAGGGCTCAGTCCATTACGAGGTCCGCAGCGAGCAGGCCAACGAGACCGACGGCTTGACCGATTTGGCGCAGATGTCAGAGGCGCAGTTGCGCCGGCTGGCCCGCACCGATTGGGGCTTTGTCGAGCAGCATGCGCGCGACGGTCTGCGCATGAATGTCTCAGGCGGCGCCAATGTCGGTGAGCGACTGATGGCGCTCGGTGCCCGGAACTACGGTCACCTGCGCCAGGAAGCCCTGAGTTGGATGCAGCGTGTCGAGCTCGACACTGCGCGCATTGATGACTTGCCGGGAACCTACTCGGGCGGCATGCAACAGCGCCTGCAGATTGCGCGCAACCTGGTGACGCAGCCGCGGCTGGTCTTTATGGATGAGCCCACCACCGGACTCGATGTCTCGGTGCAAGCACGGCTGCTCGACATGCTGCGCGAGTTGGTGGACGAGTTGCAACTGGCGGCCGTGGTGGTGACACACGATCTGGCCGTGGCGCGACTGCTGGCGCAACGCATGCTGGTCATGAAAGATGGCTGTGTGGTTGAACAAGGCCTGACCGACCGCGTGCTGGACGACCCGCAGCATGCCTATACCCAACTGCTCGTTTCCTCGGTGCTGACACCATGACCGCTCTCATTGAAACTCTGGCCCTGTCCAAAACCTTTACCTTGCACGGGCGCGGTGGCCTGCAGCTGCCGGTGTTCTCAGGAATCAACCTGAGCGTGCTGCCGGGTGAGTGCCTGGCCCTGACGGGTCATTCCGGCAGTGGCAAGAGCTCCTTGCTGCGCTGCCTTTACGGCAACTACGCCGCCAGCAGCGGTGATGTGCGCATCCGCCATCAGGGTGACTGGGTCAGCATGTCAAACGCCACGCCGCGCGAGGTGTTCGAGGTGCGGCGCCGCACGGTGGGTTATGTATCGCAGTTCCTGCGTGTCATTCCGCGGGTCTCGACGCTGGACATCGTCGCCGATCCCCTGCGTCGCATCGGCGTGGCAGCTGACGAGGCACGTGCGAGAGCCGCGCAGTGGTTGCAGCGGCTGAATTTGCAGGAACATTTATGGCACCTGCCGCCGGCCACGTTTTCCGGCGGTGAACAGCAGCGCGTCAATATCGCGCACGGCATGATCACCAACCCGGCCGTGCTGCTGCTGGACGAACCAACGGCCTCGCTCGATGCCGACAACCGGCGCGTCGTGGTGGCGCTGATACAGGCTGCGCGCGATCAGGGCAGCGCCGTTGTCGGCATATTTCACGATGACGAAGTACGCGAGGCGGTGGCCAGCCGCTGCTTCGACGTTGAACAGCATCGAAGCCCGGCCTGAACCCCAAGGAATAACCCATGACCCAGCACATTATTCGCAACGCTCGCATTGTGACGACTGACCAGGAGTTCACCGGCAGCGTCGCGATTGAAGATAGCGTTATCTGCGCCATCGACGAGGGTTCGGTGTCGATCCCGGCTGGCGAGGACTGGCAGGGTGACTGGCTGTTGCCGGGTCTGGTTGAGTTGCACACCGACAACCTGGAGAAGCATTTGTCGCCGCGCCCGGGGGTCTTGTGGAACGCCCACTCGGCCATGGTCGTCCATGACGCGCAATGCGCGGCGGCCGGCATCACCACGGTTCTCGACTCGGTGGTCATCGGCGATCTGGACCATGGCGGCGCACGCGCACAGACCCAGCACACCTCGATTGCCGCTTTGCACCAGTGCCGGGACGAAGGACTGATGCGCATCGAGCACCTGCTGCACCTGCGCTGTGAAGTTTCGGTGCCCGACATTCTGGAAGCATTCAACCAGTACGCCGACGATCCTTTGTTAAGGCTGGTCAGCGTGATGGACCACACACCGGGTCAGCGCCAGTGGCGCGATCTCACAAGCTACCGCCGCTACGCCGAGCGCAACCTGCGGTTTTCCGATGACCAGTTTGAGTCCATGATTGCGCAGCGCAAGGTCGATCAGCAGGCCTATGCGGTGCCGCACCGTCAGACCATTGTCGATGCCAGCAGATCACGCGGTCTGCCACTGGCCAGCCACGATGACACGCTGATCAGTGATATCCAGCAAGCGGTCGAAGAGGGCGTTGGCCTGTCTGAATTTCCTACCACCCTGGCGGCTGCACAGGCGGCGCGGAAAGCTGGCATGGCCATCATCATGGGCGGGCCCAATCTGGTCAAAGGCGGATCGCATTCGGGCAACGTCTCGGCCGCTGAACTTGCGCAGGCTGACCTGCTGGATATCTTCTCGTCCGACTATGTGCCGTCAAGCTTGTTGCTGGCCACTTTCATGCTGGGCCACGTGGCCCAGTGGACGCTGCCCAAGGCGGTGCGAACGGTGACCTTCAATCCGGCACGCGCGCTCGGCATGCTCGATCGTGGTGAAGTGGCGCTGGGCCAGCGCGCCGACCTGCTGCGCGTGCGCATGAACCGGGCCGGCATGCCCACTGTGCTGGAAACCTGGGTTGCGGGTAAGCGGGTCTATTGAATCTGTCATCAAGAGGTACGCATGCGTCACACCTACATCGAGTCATACAACCTGCCAGGTCCGGTCCAGCTTGGGCTGGCCCCGACACTGGCCGCCAGCGCTGTCGTGCGGGATTGTCGTTTTGGACGCTACACCCAGGTGGGTGAGCATTCGCGCATGGACAACTGCGTGCTCGACGATTACGCCTACCTCGGCATTGGTTGCGACCTGATGTCAGCGGACATCGGCAAGTTCGCCAACATTGCCGCCAATGTGCGCATCAACCCGGGCTTTCATCCCATGGAGTGGCCAACGCTGCACCACTTTACCTACCGGCGTGCCATGTATGGCATGGCGGACACAGACGACGCTGACTACTTTGCCTGGCGGCGCCGGCAAAGGGTGGTGATTGGCCATGACACCTGGATCGGCCACGGCGCCGTCATCATGCCCGGCGTGCGCATTGGCAACGGCGCCGTCGTTGGCAGCAATTCAGTGGTCACCAAAGACGTTGCCCCCTACACCATCGTGGGCGGTGTGGCGGCCAAGGTGATTCGACAGCGCTTTCCAAAGGCGATTGCACAAGCCCTCGAAGCCACGGCCTGGTGGGATTGGGATCACGAGACGCTGACGCAGCGGATGCCGGAGTTCAAGGATTTGCGCAGCTTTCTGGCCATATACGCGCCCTGAACCGCGCAGCTCTTGGTTGACGACCCTTGCGGTCACAGAACCGACATGTTGCTTGAATAGGCTCAAATGAAATTTTCTCAAAGGCGTTCACCATGCTGCAGCTGTCTTCATTGTCCAAGTCCTATGGTGCCGTGCACGCATTGCGACCGACGAACCTGCAAATCCCGGCTGGTCAGATGGTGGGGGTGATTGGGCGTTCAGGGGCCGGCAAGAGCACGCTGCTGCGGTTGCTGAACCGGCTGACAGAGCCCAGCCATGGTCGCATTGATTTTGATGGCACCGATGTCACAGCGCTGCAGGGCCGCGACTTGCGGATGTGGCGCGCCAGCTGTGCCATGATTTTTCAACAGTTCAATCTGGTGCCACGGCTGGATGTCATCACCAACGTATTATTGGGCCGCATTGCCCGCCATGGACCCTTGAGTGCCTTGATGCCGCGCTTCTCAATTCAGGAACGCGCCATGGCGGTGCTGGCGCTGGATCGGTTGGGCTGTGCTGCCTTTGCCTTCCAGCGCGCCGAAACCCTTTCTGGCGGGCAGCAACAGCGTGTGGCCATTGCCCGGGCACTGATGCAGGAGCCGACTATTTTGCTGGCCGACGAGCCTATTGCATCGCTGGACCCCCACAGTGCAAGCCTGGTGATGGATGCCCTGCATCGCATCAACCAGGAAGATGGCATTACCGTTGTGTGCAACCTGCATACGCTCGACACCGCGCGCCAGTACTGCACACGGGTTGTGGGCATCGCTGCCGGTGAAGTGGTCTTTGACGGCGCGCCATCGGAACTGACGGCCAGCATGGTGCGACACATCTATGGCGTTGCCGATAACGCGCAGAACTTCCGCGAGTCGGCCACTTCCACCACCCTCGCTTCTCCCATCGATTCAGAGTTGCTGGCGATGGCCGCCTGAACACGTCACTTCAAACGGATCTTCTCATGTACTCACTCAAACATATCTTCAAGTCCCTGTGCCTGGCGGGCATGATGGCTGCAATGGCCACATCAGCTAGTGCGCAGGACTGGCGGACCAAATACCCGATCGTGAAATTTGCGGCTTCCAGCAGTGAAAACGGTGAAGCGGTCCAGGCCCGCTTCAAAGAGTTTTCCAGCTACTTCAAAAAGCAGCTGGGCGTGGAGTTGCAAATCTACCAGGCCACCGATTACGCAGGTTCCATCCAGGCGCTCACCAGCGGTCAGGTGCACATGGCGGGCTTGGGCCCGGCTGGGTACGCCGCCGCCTGGGTTGACTCCGAAGGTGCGGTGGAACCCTTGGTTGCTGCACGCGAAGCCGATGGTGATCTGGGCTATTACTCGGCTTTGATCGTGCGTGCCGATAGTCCGTATAAAAAAGTGGAAGACCTCAAGGGCAAGACCCTGGGGTGGGCCGACCCGAACTCCACTTCAGGCTACCTGGTGCCTTTGGTGAGCTTGCGCGCCATCGGCATTGAACCAGCAAAATTTTTCGAACGCACCGTGTTTTCAGGAAGTCATGAGAACAATGTCATCGGTGTTCTCAACGGCACCTTTGACTCGGCCTTTGTTTGGACCGGCAGGGACCCGGCATCTCGCGGCATCCTGAAGGTGATGAGTGGGCGCGGGTTGCTCAACCTGCAGCAGGTGCGCGTCATCTGGAACTCGCAAATGATACCCAGCTCCCCCATCACCGTGCGCAAGGACATGCCTGCAGACATGAAGCGCGACATTGCCAAGCTGTTTGTGGATTTATACGCCAAGGATCCCAAAATGGCCGAAATCATGGCGACTGGCAAGACCGCCGGTTTTGTCGAAGTTCAGCACGCGCTCTACCAACCGGTGTTGGACGTGTTGCACGAGCAGCGCCGCAACCGCAAGAAAAACTGAAGCCGGTTTGAGCCCCGATGAGCACCGTTGTCGCACAGTTTGAACAGCAGTATGCGGCACTTCAAGCGCAAAAGCAGCGCATGGTTTGGCGCTATGGCGGTCTTTTTACTGTGGCGATGTTGCTCTCGGCATGGATTGGCGAATTCAGTCCGTTCAAAATCTGGCAGGGTCTGCCGCGTATTCATGAATACGTGTTCAAGACGCTGCCTGTATTGGGCTGGGTCACGCTGTGGGCAGACTTGGCAGAGTGGTTCTGGGGCTTGCGCAAGTGGCTTGGGCTGCTGCTGGAAACGGTGCTGATTGCCTATCTTTCCACCTTGTTGGGTAGCGTGGGGGCGTTGGCACTGGCTTTTGATGCCAGCGCCAACCTGCAACGAAGCGGATGGGGCTATGGCTTGGCGCGGCGTGCCATGGAGTTGGCGCGCACGATCCCGGAGCTGGTGTTTGCGCTGATTTTTGTTTTTGCTTTTGGACTGGGGCCGATGGCAGGGGTGCTGGCCATTGCGATCCACACCATGGGCGGCAGCGGCAAGCTGTTTGCGGAGGCTGTGGAGAACATCGACATGAAACCGGTCGATGGTCTGCGTGCCACCGGGGCCAGTTGGTTGCAGATGCTGCGCTTTGCCGTTTTGCCGCAGGTGTTCCCCAATTTCATCAGCTTTACGCTGTGGCGCTTTGAGATCAATGTGCGCAGCGCCTCGGTGCTGGGGTTTGTTGGGGCGGGTGGCATCGGGCAGGAGTTCTACACCGCGATTCGCATGTTGTATTACGAGGACATCAGCGCCATGCTGTTGTTGCTTGTCGCCACGGTCATGCTGATTGATATCGTCTGCGAAAGACTGCGCCACCGCGTGATTGGCAAGGAGAATATGTCGTGATGCTGCGCATGCAAGACATGGATGGATCGGCGTTGGCCCGGGCACATCTGGCCGCCCCGGTGGTATTCGCGCCGCAACCGTTACAGACACTGCTGCGCGCGCTGGCCTGGTTTGCCTTTCTGGCGCTGACCCTGTATTGCCTGTGGCTGTTTGAGATGTCACCGCGGCGCTTTGTCAATGGTCTGGGCACCTTGCTGCGTATCGTTGTGAAGATGTTCCCGCCAACGGCGGGCGACATGCTCGCCACCTACCTGATGTCGATGCTGCAGACCGTGGCCATGGCCTTCATCGGCACGGTCTTCGCAGCCGTGCTGGCTTTGCCCCTGGGTTTGTTGGGTGCCAAGAACATGCTGCCCAACGGGCTGGCCCACTTTTTGCTTCGCCGTAGCTCGGATGTATTGCGCGGGGTCGATCAGTTGATCTGGGCTTTGATCTTTGTGCGGGCAGTGGGGCTCGGCCCGTTGGCGGGTATTCTGGCCATCATCATCTCTGACACTGGCACCTTGGCCAAACTCTACAGCGAGGCGATTGAGAACATCGACAGGAAACCCGTTGAGGGTGTTCGTTCGGTAGGGGGTGGTCCGCTGCAAGCCATGCGCTATGGGGTGTTGCCACAGGTGTTGCCGGTAATGCTTTCCAACATGCTCTATACCTTTGAGTCCAATACCCGCTCGGCCACCATCCTGGGCATTGTGGGGGCGGGGGGAATCGGTTTTTATCTGTCTGATCGGGTGCGCACCATGAACTGGGAGGATGCGAGCTTCATCTTGCTGCTGATCCTGCTGACGGTGTACCTGATTGACCACCTGTCCGGGTTCATCCGGAGCCGCTTGATCCGGGGCTAGGTTGCCAAACAGTTGGATCATTGGGTATCGATCCGGGATTCGAATTCAGCCTAAGCACTGCGCCCGCCAATGATGCTTGTCACCGCATTCGCCGGGTTGCTTGAGATCATCGCCCATGCATGTGCAAAGCTGCACAAGCTCTCGTCGGAAAGACGAAAGCCGGTGCAGAACCAGAGCTGCTTGCCGGCGAACAGATTGATCAGGCGTAGCTGACGGCGCCCGTGGCTGCCACGGTGACGGTCTTGCCAACGGCTGCCGTGTAGGTGCTGGACTTCACCGTGCTGACAAACACATATTCACCTTTGACCGCATCTGCGGTGATGGTCATGAGCAGGTAGCCGCGGCGAATGCTGTCGCTGTAATTCAGGTCATCGACCAGGCCCAGTCCGGCGCCAATGGCCGAAGCGCCCAACTGCGGTACCAGGGCACTGCCGTCAAGTGAACTGGCCATGCTGCCCAGACCGACGCTCTCGAAACCGGGTGCCGTGACCGACGAGGCGGCAAACTCTACACCGACCTTTTCACCGGCCAGGGTGGTCAGGTTGGCAAACCAGGCATTGTGCGAGTCGCCCGAGAGTGTCACCAGTTTTTTGTTCTTCGCCTTGATGGCTTGCAGCACCGCTTCACGGTTGCTGGGATACCGTTGCCAACTTGTTTGTCAACTACACCATCAAGAAGCCGGCCAACTTTGCCAAGCAACTCAAGCTGCAATTTGGCGTCAACAACCTGTTTGACAGTCATGCGATCGCTGGCATTGTCTCGGCCACGGCCGGCAGTTCCAGTGCCGCACCGTCGGCCAAGGACTTGTTGACCGTCATAGCGGGGCGTAACGTTTCCTTGACGGCAACGCTCGACTTCTGATCATCGTGCGCCGCTTCTGTTGCGCCAGGCTGGCACCGCCAGTCCTGGCTGGATTCCTTTTGCTCGCCACCGGTCTGGCGCAGGCTGCGTCCGCGGTGCAGCCCGAGGCCGTCTTCACGGTGCAGGCCGAGGGTCAGCGCGCACTGGTGCGGGCCTTGACCCGGGACATCGTTTGCCCGGCGATCGCGTGGGACGACCAGGCTGCGCAACCTATGTCCATGCGCGTTGGACCGGCGACCGTTCCGGTGCGTGGCGACAGTGCGCAGCAAGACAGCAAGCCCGCTGTCTTTGATGTGCTGAGCTGTGAGGCGACATGGCCGCAGGGTGTGCAGCGAGCGCGTGTCGCGGATCGCGATGTACCGGCGCCTGCCAGCGCGATCCAACGCATTGTCATCATTGCCTATACCGGTTGCCGCATGAAGGCTTCGCAGAACGCGTTTCAGTCCTGCAACGATCCCGCCAAATGGCCGTTTGCCAAAGTGGCGCAAAGTGCCGCCGCGCTGAAACCTGATCTGGTGCTTCACATCGGTGATATTCACTACCGTGAAAGCCCTTGTCCTCAGGGCAACACCGGTTGCGCCGGCAGTCTGTGGGGTTATGGCTATGACGCCTGGCAAGCGGACTTCTTCACGCCCACCAGCCCGTTGCTGGCAGCCGCGCCCTGGGTCTTCGTGCGTGGCAACCATGAGTCGTGTTTCCGAGCCGGGCAGGGATGGTTCCGCTTCATCGACACACAGGCCTGGCGTGAACAGCGCTCCTGCAATGATCCAGCGCTCGATGCCGACGCCGATTATTCGACGCCGATTATTCGATGCCTTTGGCAGTCGATACACAGTTGATTGTTTTCGACTCGTCCAGAACCAATGGCAAGCCCTTCGCCAGCACGGACAACGCCTATGGCAAGTACCTGCAGCAATTGAAGACGGTGGCCGAACTGACGCAGCAGAAAACCAACAGTTTCTTCATGAGTCACCATCCCCTGCTGGCAGTGGCACCGGTCAAAAAACAGAGTCAATTCAAGCCCGCTGGCAACGAGGGCCTGCAGTCGGTTTTTGCCGCCTTGTATCCGCAGCGATTGTTCCCTGACGGCGTCACGGTGGCGATGCACGGCCATGTGCATTTGTTCGAGTCCATCAGTTTCAAGAGCGCACAGCCCGTGTCGCTGGTGATGGGCAACTCGGGCTCGGCCAACGAAGGGCTGGTTCCAGAGGTATTGCCGCCCGGTGCGCAACTTTATCCGGGGGCAGAGGTGGATGCCTACGCCGCGCGCTCTGATTACGGTTTTGCAACGCTTGACAGACTCGACGCCGCAGCGGGTGGCGGCTGGAGGCTGACCGAATACACGGTTGACGGACAGGCCGTCATCCAGTGCAAAATTGTTGGCTCAAAGAGCCGCTGCCAGCAGATCGCGTCGCTGATCAAGCCTTGAGATTCCGTCGTTGCGCGTGCGGCGAAGCAATCCATGTCTTCGGCCTGCCGGCATGGACCTAGTTCCCAAAGAAGATGACGAATTCGGAGATGCTGCGTGCGTTCGTGATCGCGCGGTTGTGACATTAGAGCAGGCCACGTCAACGGACAGTGGTGCTCCTTGACTACCGCCAAGCTCAGCAACTAACTGAACGACCGGTATCGAGAATTGGGTTCAATCAATGACCGCTTTATCGTTGGCGATCCCAAGGTCTGGACCTGGTCGGGACTTGCCGATCAATTTGCGATTCAGGCTCCTCCAAACCAGCACATCAGCGTCGGCTGGGAATTCAATTTCAATGTCCGCAATATGCCGTGCTACAAAAAAGTCAGCTGGCCGCTTTGGAGAGGGGAGTTGGGAACCAGTTGATTCCTCGACTGACCGGATTGTGTCTAACCTCGCCAGTCACCGTGAAATCCGGAACTTGTTTGCTTGACCTGCTGCAGCAGACACCAATCAACTGCAGAGATTTCCGAACTGACAATTCCCAACCAGCCCTTGACAGGCCGGAGGTCAGCAATACCCAGATCTTTCAGCCAGCAAGGTCAAAGATGGTCGTTTCTTCCATCATCGAATGCGTCACGTACTGTCCTGGCATAACGGTGCCGAACGCCTCGCCGACCTTGGTATACGCTTCGATCACAAACGGAATGCCGCGTGACCAGAAGAAGTCCGGGCCGTCGCAGATCTGGAAATGCAGGTGCGGCGCGGTGGAATTGCCCGAGTTTCCCAGGCTGGCGAGCACATCGCCTTTGCGCACGCGGTCACCGGGGCGCACCTTGACCGAACCCGGTATGCAGTGCGCATAGCAGGCGTAGCGGCCGCCGCCAATGTCCAACATCACGTAGTTGCCGGCATATTCGATCAGGGAGTTGAGCACCACATCCCGTGCGTCACCGTGGTTTTCGGGCTTGCTGTTTTCAACTTGTATGACCGTGCCATCCGCTACCGCGTACAAGGCACTGCCGTAGTTGAAATACGAGGCGTTGATCTTGGGGTCGCCCGCATTGAAGTCGGTTAAGGCCTCGTTGACTTGCATCGAATCGAAAGCGTAACGCTCCGAGGTGTAAATGCCACCTTGAAAGAATAGCGCAGCATCGAAATGGTAGGCCATGGTCGACTGGTTCACGAATACCTGGCGGCTACCCCGAACGGGGGATGCAATCACGAGCGGTTGTTCGCTGGTGCGCGGGCTGAGCACACCGCCTTCGACGGTCTGGCCATTGGTGAACACCAGCCGGTGCCGAATGGTGCGCGGCACCGCCTGACCCAAGGGGATAGTAAGGCGCAAGGAGACGAAATAGCGGGTCAGGTTGTCAAACTGATAGCCGAGGACGCTGCCCTGGTCGCCCTTGAAGATCTTCGGCAGACTGGCCTTCCCGATTGTCTGCAGCACCGCCGACGTGTCGTGGTCCAGGATAATGATTCTGTCCAGCGTCAGCCCCTCGCGCTCAAATTCCCAGGTGGACAGCATGTAGCCGATCAGCAGGTTCTTTTCAGTCGGGTAGGCAATGTCGTTCAGAACGACCTCGATTGGCGCAGCGCCACGGCCACCGCAGCCCGACAGCAAGGGCGGCAACAGGGCCGTGGCGCAGGCCAATCCGCCCAGGCGCAGAACGTCGCGGCGATTGGACTGGATGCGCTCGAGTCCTTGGATTGACGGGCTGGTGTGGCAAGACATGGTGAATCCTTTCTGGAGATTACTTGTCAAGAATGGTCCGCAAGGCCGCAGAGAAGTACTCGACCGGCGTGCCTGGTAGCGCCTGATTAACCAGAATGACAAGGGTAATCTTCTTCACGGTATGGAAAAAGACATGCGAGTTGTACCCGTATATGGTCCCTGGGTGTCCAACCCAGTAACCGGCCTTCGTGACACAAAAGCCGTACTGATCGTCAACCCACTTGAACCGCTCTGCCCGGGAGCGCTCGGACAGCAGACTGCCGTCGGCGACCGCCCTGGCCCACATCTTCATGTCCGCAAAAGTGGAAACCAGGGCACCGGCCGTGTAGCCCCAGGAGGGGTTCCAGGTGCTGGCATCGAGCAAATTGTCACTGTCGTCCTGTTTGCTGTAGCCATGCGTATAGGGTGTCGCCAAAGCACCTGAGTCCGGCCAGTAGGTGTGCGTCAGACCCATAGGCTGGATCACTTTTTCGTCAATCACCTGTTTGGCCGACTTCCCGGTCACCTTCTCCATCAACAGACCGAGCAGCACGATGTCCGTGTTGCAGTATTTGTGCTTTGCGTCAGGACCGGGCAGGAAATAGGGCGGGTGACTAAAGGCTGTTGCCAGTAGTTGCTGCGGGGTATAGGCCAATGAATAGCCGCTGGCAACAAACGGCTCAAGGAACAACTCATCGTCCGAGTAGTTGAACAGCCCGCTGGTCATGTTGCCCAGCATCCGAACGGTGATGCGCTCCCCGTTGGGGATGTTGTATTCCGCAAGATAGCTCGCTATCGGCGCATCCAGGTTGATCTTTCCCTCGTCGGCCAGGATCAGCACCGCAGCGCCAGTGAAAGTCTTGGTGTTGCTGGCGATCCTGAAATAGTGCGCTTCATTCATGGGCGCACCGCTTGACCGATCGCTGACGCCGCGTCGGATGAAGTAGTCGCCTTCACCATCGACCGAGATCAGGGCGATCATGCCAGGCGGGTTTACCTGGGCAAAAACGGAATCGCTGGCGGCTTCGAGTTGCGTCTTTACTTCCGGCGTCAGCACCCTGGGTCGCAGCAGCACATCGGTGCCGCCACAGCCGGCCAGCAGGGCGGGCGCCATCAGGCCAAGGCCCGACAAACCCGTCAGTTGCAGGGCATGACGCCGTGAGAGGGACTGTGAGGCTGTGTCGCTATTGACAGAGCTTGAGGTAGCGCGAGGTTTGGTTTGTGCGTTCATTCGTGTTTCCACCGAGCGTATGAGCAGGCGCTGGATTGAGCCAGTTGCCAAGGTCATTCTCGGCGCGCTGGCGCAATAAACCTTTGCTGAACGTCGCGATAGTTGTGCTGGACGGATTTATTTTTGCCGGCTAACAGTCGGCACAGGGCGATCTATCCCTTGACCGCGCCGGCGGTCAGTCCGGTGATGATCTGGCGCGCCGCGATAAAGGTGAAGATCAGCGGCGGAATGGCAATCAGGCTGCCCAGTGCCATGATCTTGCCCCAGTCGACGCCGATGTCGGTTATGTAGAGCGAGGCGGCGACCGGCAGCGTGCGGGTGGCGCGGTCGGTCAGCACCAGCGCCAGGATGAACTCGTTCCAGGCAATGCGGAAGGTAAAGATCGAGGCTGCCGCAATGCCCGGTTTGATCAGCGGCAGCACCACTTTGTAGAAGACCTTGACCGGGCCGCAGCCGTCGATGGCGGCGGCCTCCTCCAGTTCCCGTGGTACCTGCAAAATGAAGCCGTAAAGCAGCCAGATCGCAAACGGCAGATTGACCGCGACGTAGAGCAGAATCAGACCCCAGAGCGAGTTGATCAGCCCGACCTGGCTCCAGATCATGAACACCGGCACCGCCAGTACCGCCAGCGGTACCGTGCGCAGCAGCAACGTGACGTAGGCCATGCTCTTGCGCCCGGGGAAGCGAAAGCGCGCCAGCCCGTAGGCCGCCATGCAAGCCAGCACCAGCGTGATGGCAGTCGACACCACGCCCACGATCAGGCTGTTGGCGAGGTAGCGCTTGAAGCTGTCTTCGCCCAGCACGCCGCGGTAGTTCTCCAGCGTGGGCGCAAAAATGAAGTGGATGCCGGTGGTGAATATCTGCGTCTGCAGTTTGAGCGAGGTGGCGAACATCAGGATGATGGGCGCCACGCACACGACTGCCAGCAAAATCAGGGTGCCGTAATGCGCTGCCACCAGGGCCGGATGCCTTCTGACACTCATCACCGCTCCTCGTCCTTGAGCGGATTGGAAAGGCGCAGCGCAAACCAGGACAGCGCCACCACCACCATCAACAGCAACACCGAAATGGCCGCGGCGCTGCCCATGCGCTGGCCGACAAACGCCGTCTTGTAGATGTGCAAGGAGAGGATTTCGGTGCTGTCGCCGGGGCCGCCAAAAGTCAGGATGTAAATGACTTCAAGTACCCGGAAGGCGTCGATCAGGCGCATCAACAGCGTGATGGCGATGACGTTCATCACCATCGGCAGCTTGACACGAAATGTGGTCTGCCACCAGTTGGCGCCGTCGACCCGCGCGGCTTCCAGCACGGCACCGTCGACATTGGCCAGCGCGGCAATCATCATGATGAAGACGAATGGCGTCCATTGCCAGATGTCGGCAATGATGATGGCGATGAAAGCCGTGTTCTCCTGCGCCAGCCAGCCGATCGGTGCCGCGTCAAAGATGGCCAGGATGGCGTTGAGCAGGCCGAACTGCGCATCGAACAGGTAGCGCCAGGTCAGGCCGACGGCGATCGGCGCGATCATCATCGGCAAAATGAACAGCGTGCGGAAAAACGCCATACCCCGAATCTGCCCCTCCAGCGCCAGCGCCAGCGCAATGCCCAGCACCATTTCAGCCGTGACGCAGACCGAAGCAAACAAGAGCGTGGTGCGCAGCGAACGCCACACCGCCGGGTCCTGAAAGGCCCGGCTGAAAGCGTCCATGCCAACCCACTTCGCCTCACCCCAGGGGGTGCCCATGCTCCAGTCGTAAAACCCCAGTTGCAGCGCAGACAACAGGGGGTAGAGACAGGCCGCCGCCATCACGGCAACGGCCGGTCCCAGATAGAGCCAGGGAACCCAGCGCGGGGTGCGCATGGATCAGCCCTTCAGGTAGCCACCGCGCTTCATGATGTCGGTGACCTTGGGCACCATGCCGTTCAAGGCCTCCTGCGGCGTCTTCTTGCCGGTCAAGGCCTCCGACACCGCCACACCGAGCGCCTGAATGTTGATCTCGTCCCACTCGGCGATGATCGGGCGCCAGTCCGGGTCCGAATACTCAAGCTGCTGACGCAGCGTGATGTACTCGGGGTACTGGCGCACCATGTCCTGGTCCATCATGGTCGAATTGCGGCTCGGCACACCGCCGATGCGGCAGACTGCCTTGTCCTGCTCTTTCGAAGTCAGCCACTGCATCAGCAGGAAAGCGGCATCCGCGTTCTTGGCGTTCTTCGGAATCGCCAGGCCCAGCCCGCCCGATTGCGAGGAATAGCGCACACCCTTGGGATGCACCACATAGCTGACCTGGCCGCCGATCTTGGAGATCGAGGGGTTGTTGACCTGACCGAAGATCAGCGAGGAGTCGAGGTACATCGCAGACTGTCCTTGCAGGAAGGAGGTGATCATCTCGCCCTGGCCATAACCCGGAATGCCGACCGGACCCGTGTCCGAGACCAGCTTGAGGAACTTGAGAGCCTTGACGCCGACTTCGTTATTGAAGATCGGTTTCCACTTGTCGTCGAAGATCTTGCCGCCCAGCGGATTGAGGTGCAGCAACCAGGCATGCACGCACTGGTGACCGGCCTGGCCGCGCGAAGTCAGGGCGCCGATGCCGGCCTTGTCCTTGAGGATGGGCAGCAGCTTTTCAAACTCGGTGTAGTTGTCCGGCGCCTTCAGGTTGTGCTTGGCGAAGATGTCGCGGCGGTAGGCCAGGATCGAAGTCTCGGCACCATAGGGCATGCCGTAAAGCTTGGCACCCGGACCGGCCAGATAACCCTTGGGGCCACCGACCAGACCCATGTTCTCGACGTAGCGCGGCACCACGTCCTTGAAGTCGTAATTCGGGTCGGCGAGCGCCGGATTCTTGAAGAAGGGCTCGAGTTCGCGGATCAGGTTCTTCTTGACGTATTCACCCTTCCACATCACCACGTAGCAAACCAGGTCGTAGTCGCCGGAAGGCTTGGCCATCTCGAGCAATTGCTTGTCCTTCATGCGCGCCATGGCGAGCTTGTCAACCTCGACCTTGATGCCGGTTTGCTTGGTGAACTCGGGCAGCAGTTTGACCATGGCGTCGTAGTGCGGGTGCGCCGGAATGCTCAGCACCACGGTCTGGCCCTTGTATTTCGCATAGCGGTCCTGGGCGTAGCCAAACAGGGGCAAACCCGCGCCGAGCAGACCCAGAGCGCCGCCGCCGGCGGTTTGAATCAGGGTGCGTCTTTTCATATTCATCTCCTAAAGGTTGTCGAACATCAAACGTGAATCCGCAGGCCGCTGGTCTTGTCAAAAACGTGCAGTTCGCCCGCTTCCAGATCCAGCGCCACTGTCTTGTGCAGCAGGTCGATGCGGTGGCCGCTGACCACCGCCGTGATGCGGGCCTCGCTGCCACCGGCCAATTTGCCCACCAGAACCGATTCGGTGCCGAGGTACTCGACCACGTCCACCTGCAACTGCAACATGCCGGCGCCAGACGCCAGGCGCAGCCCCTGAGGCCGCACACCGACCACCAGTTGCGCCGGCCACGGCCCTGCGACCGGCAGGGCCAGCGAAAAACCCGGACCACGTAGATACACCTGCGCGCCCTCGGTGACCAGCGCGCCTTCAAGCAGGTTCATGCTGGGCATGCCGATGAAGGCGGCTACAAACAGATTGGCGGGCCGGTTGAACACTTCGGACGGCGTGCCGACCTGCTGGATATGGCCCTTGTGAAAGATCACGATGCGCGAGGCCAGCGTCATGGCCTCGACCTGGTCGTGCGTCACATAAATGGTGGTCTTGCCCAGGCGCTCGTGCAACATCGCCAGCTCGGTGCGCATGTGGCCACGCAACTTGGCGTCCAGATTGGACAGCGGCTCATCAAACAGGAAGATCGCGGGCTCGCGCACAATGCAGCGGCCTATGGCAACGCGCTGGCGCTGGCCGCCCGAGAGTTCCTTGGGCTTGCGCTTGAGCAGGTGCGTGATGTTGAGGACCTCGGCCGCGTTGGCCACGCGCTTTTCAATCTCGGCCTTGGGCTTGCCTGCCAGATCCAGCGCAAAACTCATGTTCTGCGCCACGTCCATGTGCGGATAGAGCGCATAGTTCTGAAACACCATGGCAATGTCACGCGCCTTGGGCGGCAGATTCGTGACGTCTCGGCCCTTGATGAAGATGTGGCCTTCACTGACCTCCTCGAGGCCGGCAATCATGCGCAGCACGGTCGATTTGCCGCAACCGGACTCGCCCAGCAGCACGACAAACTCGCCCTGCTCGACCGTCAGGTCAAGCTCCTGCACCACGGAGACATCGCCAAAGCGCTTGCTCACGCCCTGGAGCTGCAGACCGTGGACGGGTGCTGTTGTCATGCTGTGGCCTGTGTCGTTCAGAACGGTCAGGGCATCCGCTCAGAGGAAGGACGGGAAGGGCAGATCGGTGTCATTGGTGAAGACATCGTCAAAGCCACGGTCGTAGTGGTACTCGAGGTCGTCCTTGTTGTCGGGGAAGATGAACTTGCCGCCAACCTGCCAGATAAAGGGCTTGAACTTGTACTTGAGCCGGTCCTTCTTCATGTTCCACAGCATGTTGATCTCCATCGGATCGGCCATGAAGTTCGACCAGATATCGTGGTGGTAGGCAATGACGACCTTGCAGTTCAGGGCCTCGCCCATGCGCAGGATGTCCGACGAGGTCATCTTGTCGGTGACGCCGCGCGGGTTCTCGCCGTAGCTGCCCAGCGCCACGTCGATGGCGTGTTCGTTGCCATGCTTGGCATAGCCATTGGCGTAGTGTGAATCACCGCTGTGGTAAACACTGCCGCCCGGTGTCCTGACCAGGTAGTTGACCGCCACATCGTCCATGTCGGGCGGCATCTTGCCCTTGGCCGTCTGGCCGGCCGGAATCGTCAGCGCCATGGTGCGGTCAAAAGCTTCGAGCACCACGATCTCGACGTCGCCGACCTTGACCACATCACCCGGACGCACCGTGGTAATGCGCTCGCGCGGCACACCCCATTTAAGCCAGACGTCGGTGCTGGACTGCGGGCCGATGAAGGGCACCGTGTCCGGACAGTTCTTGAGCACGGCAGCGGCCACGTTGATGTCAATGTGGTCGTTGTGCGTGTGCGAGGACAGCACGGCATCGACCTGGCGGATGGCAAACGGGTCGATCACAAAAGGCGAGACGCGCAGATTGCGCTGCAGCTTGACGCAACCAGTCATGCGCGCCATCTGGTGGTGCGCGTCCATCAGCGGGTTCTTCATGCTGCGCTTGCCGGTGCCGCACCAGAGGTCGATGCAGATGTTGGTGTTGCCCTCGGACTTGACCCAGATGCCGGTGCAAGCCAGCCACCACATGGCAAAGGTGCCGGGTTTGACGACTTCTCGCTCGATCTCTTCATTGAGCCAGGTTCCCCACTGGGGAAAGGTGCTCAGAACCCAGGATTCCTTGGTGATTTCATCTACTTTTGCCATCTTGCCGCCTTATTGCGAATCGACGAATAGTCTTCGTCAACAGGATCAATTTGATCCAAAAATTGTTTGTAATGATATTAATTTGAATCTTCAGAAAAACAATTGGATCAATTTGATCCTTGAGCCGTGTTTCTTTGAGAAGGATCAATAGTTGAAGAAATAGAGCGCTGCTTCGGCCTTCTCCCGGTTCGCCGAAACCAGAATGTCCCGCCCCTTCTCATGCAGGACGTAGACATTGCTCGGGCCGACACCTTCCTCGATCACCACGGCCTTCAGTTCCGGCGTCGCATGGACATAAAACAATTGCTGCTTGCCGCGCCGACAGCCGCCGATGAACACCGGCTTTTCGGCCAGCGTTGTACCGACAACGACATGGTAGAACTCGGTGACTTCCGGGTGCTCAAACACCTTGCAGAATTTGCCGCCTATCTTTTTGTAAATGCGGAAATACGAGCCGTGAAAGGACTCGATGGTGGCGAACTCGAGTTCACCATCGCCATCAATGTCCACCGCCGAGATGTCGCTGATCGGCCAGTCCATGAACTGCTCGACGCGCCAGGCGGCGCCCGGTGTTGGCGGCGGCGTCACTTCGAAGGCGCCCTGTTCGCAGGTGACCAGACTCACCATGCCGGATTCCCGCGTCAAGCGGCTGTAGCCATGGTTCTTGCTCAGGCCGTCCTTGAGCACCGTCAGCGTCAGCGGCTGACCGGGAACGAACTCGCCGACCCAGATCTTGCCGGGGTCGGACCAGTCTTCCTTGGACTGCTTGGTAGTGGCCAGCGTGCAGCCGATGAAATAAAGCCGGTCGCCCACGCTCAGCAGGTCAAAGCGGTGGATGTAGGGCAGGTGCAGTACGTCGCTCACCGCATAGCCACCGCCGCTGAGTGGTCGCACATGGACAATCTTGGCCTCTTCCCACTGGAACATCTTGAAGAACTTCTGAACCGCCAGAAATTCACCATTGGTGCCGGGAATCGGCACCATCGACATGGTGCCGCCGGGGCCGTCCCATACCGTGTGCGAGGTCTCGTAGTCCGGGCCGTTCCAGGCCAGGCAAGGCCCTTCGCCCTCGGTTGCCAGCAGGATGCGGGACTGACCGTCAACGACGATGCGGTTGGCCGAATAGCAGCGGTTCATCTCGGTTAAAAACCGTTTTTCAAATTTCATAGAGATCACCTCGACACGCCAAAATGAAAGAAATCACCCTTGACAAAGCCAATTTTAGGCGGCTTGTCGGCGTGCAAGCGATCATTTCAGCACCTAAATTGAATCAAATTGATCCAAGTCTTGATCATTGGTTTTACAATCACGGTCAAATGCTTGAAGCAGGAAGTGGCGAGTCATGAAAGCGATCATCACCGTCGATGTCGGGACAACCAGCGTCAGGGCCTGCCTTTACGGCCTTGAGGCGCAACTGCTTCATCTGGCGCAGCGTGAAAATGTTCCGACCTTCTTCGACGACGGCCGGGTCGAGCAGGATCCGCTCGCCTGCCGGGCCAGTGTGTTCGCAGTCCTGAGCGCTTGCGCCGATGTAGCCAAGCTCAATGGGCTGGAGCCGCTCTGCATTGCGGTCACAGCCCAGCGTTCCTCCGTCATAGCGGTCGACCGCAACGGCGAGTGCCTGCACCCCGCCATCATGTGGCAGGACCGCCGCACGGCCGCTCTGGCGCGTGATCTGGGCGCCTCCAATCCTTTGGTTTACGGCAAGACCGGGCTGCGGATATCACCGGTTTTCTCGGCCCTGAAAATGACCTGGCTGCGCCGCAACCGCCCCGACGTCTGGCGCAAGACGCACAAGATGCTGGGCATTCAGGACTGGATCATCCACGGTCTGACCGGCGCCTTTGTCACCGACCAGACCTTTGGCAGCCGCACCAATCTGCTCAACCTGCGCACGCGCCAGTGGGACCCGGAACTGCTGCAACTGTTCGAGGTCGAGCCCGGCATGCTGTGCGAGCTCGTCGCACCAGGTTCGATGGTCGGCGGCCTGAGCGCATCCGCCGCCAGCGCCACCGGACTGCGCGCCGGCCTGAGCGTGGTCTCGGCGGGCGGCGACCAGCAGTGCGCGGCGCTCGGGCTGGGGCTTTTTTCAGGCGAGCGCGCCGTCTCCAATACCGGAACCGGGTCTTATCTGATCGGCCACGCAGAACAAGCAGTTTTCGATCCGGCCATGGGCCTGTCCTGCAATGTCTCGGCGGTGCCGGGCGCTTACATCGTGGAAGCGGCTGTGCTGACCTCGGGCACCATTTACCGCTGGTTCAACGAGTCCATCTGCAGGGGCACGGACCGTGGCGACGAAGCGTTCAACACCCTCAACGCCGAGGCGGCGCTGGCACCTGCCGGCGCCAACGATTTATTGTTGCTGCCGCATTTCAAGGGCTGTGGTTCGCCTTACTGGGACCCGCAGGCCAAAGGTGTTTTCTTCAACCTCAGCCTGAGCACCTCGCGCGGTGACATGGCGCGAGCCATCCTCGAAGCCATTGCGATCGAGATGAAGGCCAGCCTGGAACTGGTGGAGCAACTGTGCGGCGTGGTCCGCTCGGTCAGCGTATCGGGCGGCCTGAGCAAGTCCGACCTGTTCAACCAGATTCAAAGCGACATCTTCGAGCGCCCCGTGCTTCGTTTCGACAACAACGAAGCCACCTCGGGCGGCGCCTGGATTGCGGGCGCGGTCGCCACCGGGGTCGAGTCCAGCTACCCGGCGGCCTTTGCGCGCCTGGTGGAAAAAAGCGCCGCCATCACCTACGCCAGCAACGCGGCAAACCATGCGCTTTACGCGCGCAAACGCCAGCAGTCGCAAGCGCTCTATGCCGCGCTGGCCAGCCCCGGCATGCGAGCCGCCTTCCAGTAAAAAGCACGAAAGTCCAAGCCCATGATCAGCCCACGCGCACCCGCGAAGATCAGCAACTACCGGCACAAAAAAATTCTGGAGATGCTGGGCCTGCGTCAATCGATCTCGGCCGATGAACTGGCGACCGAATTCGGCGTGTCAAAAATCACCATCCGGCGCGACCTCGACGCCCTGGCGCAGGACAAGCTGCTGGACCGCACGCGCGGCGGAGCGGTCTCGGTGTCGGGCCTGCGACTCGAGGAGGTATTTGAAGAAAAAGACCACACGGCCAAGCGCGAAAAAGCCCTGATCGGCCGCTACGTCGCCTCCCTGGTCAAGGACAACGAAACCATTTTTGTCAACGCCGGATCAACCACGCTGGAGTTCATCCATTACCTGCACGGCAAGAAGGTGCGCATCGTCACCAACAACGCCGCTTGCCTGGCGCTCGAACTCGATCCCCAGCAGGAACTGATCCTGCTTGGCGGCGACTACCGCGCCCAGTCCAAATCACTGGTTGGCGACCTGACCCTGGCGGGCCTGAGTGGCGTGTTTTCCAGCCTGACCGTGCTCGGCATCAACGGTGTCAGCATCACCAAGGGCTGCACGACGGCGGTGAACCAGGAGACCAGCGTCAACAAGCGGATGATCGAACACTCCAGCGGCAAGGTGATCGTGGTGGCCGACCACACCAAGATGAATTGCGTGTCAAGCTTTCTGACCTGCCCGCTTGAGCGCATCGACATGATCGTCACCGACTGGATGGCGCCACTGTCCTTCTGCGAGGAACTCGAACAAGCCGGCGTCAACGTGGTGCGCGTGCCGGAAGAAAGCTAACCCGGATATTTCACGGTATAGGTAGAAACGAGGTCGGCATTCCTCTTGGAATGTCCGTTGATATTGGTGTTCATGCGCAACCAACGAGCGAGGAATGCCGATGCCAAACTGTACCGCAGCCAAGAGC
>Ga0214249_1000198_pt1 | contig 30784 bp, 32 predicted proteins | sample TroBogypolimnion_17_FD_153087 | JGI IMG/M metagenome (GOLD analysis project Ga0214249, IMG submission 153087) | Freshwater microbial communities from Trout Bog Lake, WI - 23JUN2009 hypolimnion | ecosystem: Environmental > Aquatic > Freshwater > Lake > Hypolimnion/Profundal zone | place: Trout... | reverse complement strand
GTAGTAATTGATCAACGTACATGATTACTGAAGCGGTTGGGACGGTAATTGCCAACCACGTGGTTACGCGGAAGAAGTTCGCACTGTTTTGTGGAACCCACCAAGCCATGAAACCACCAAGAGCTGCAATAAAGGCACAGGTGTAAATACGACGCCATTTAGCCCAGCCACCGAAGATATTCTGACCTGCATTGAGTGATTCGTAATAGTTAGCGTCGTTCACTGCGATCTGAGTAGCGGTGGCCAACAAGAACGCAAGGAAGGTCAATCCAAAGAGTGAGAAGCTAACAGCTTCGCTAAATCCCTTGCCGAAATCACCGCTGTGAATACGCGCCGCAATGACCCAACCAGCAACCGGGAAGAGAATCTGTCCGACAAAGAGTCCGACAGCAAGTGGTGGGACAACATTCTTCACATGTGGTTTTGCATAACGGAAGAGATCTGCCTCATTGCCGTATGTTGCAAAACCGATAGCGGCGATAATCCCAAGAACTAATCCCGGAGCTTTAACGCCCGCAGCATGTGAGTTAAGGATGGAACTTCCGCTGGTAGAGAATGCCTTGATCACCATATAAAGAACCCAGACGAGAGTAATGGGAGCAGCAACCCAACGAGCGAAGGCGCTGATACCAGTGAAACCGAGGACGTTGTTCACGATTCCAAGAACTGCAATGACGACGCCGATTCCTACAACTGGTGTCCAGCTGTAGAGCGCATTCCACATGGTTGAGAGGGTGTTGGCTTGGTAGCCAATCCAACCAAGAGGTGCGATCAATACAAAGACAGAGACGATCATTGATCCAGATACACCGAAGACCGATCGACCCATGAGAGCGTGCGTCTGACCGCTCTTAGCACCTAGATATGCAGCAGGAATTGCATAAGCGAGGTAGCAGAGGCTGCTGATAAGAAGCATCTTAAGGACTGCATGCAATCCATATCCAAAGGAATAAAGTTCTGAGCCGAGGCTCATATAAGAGAAGCCAGCATAGAGAGTTATCCAAAGTGGCACATGGTGACTCCACGTTCCACGGCGGGCGCTTTCGGGGACGATGCCGTCGTGACTTGAAGAGTAATCATGTTTGATTTCAAGCTTCAACTCATTTGATTCACTAATTTTTGTCATATCAGCCTCCATTCTTGATGATGTTGTGTTCAGGACCAAACGGGAACTTCGTGATATTTTCTGCTGTTTTTGCACCTACGAGGAAGATGTCATGTTCGCGGTAACCACCGGCGCCTGGCTTGCCTTCTGGAATGGTGATCATTGGTTCCATCGATACAACCATACCTTCTTGCAAGACGGTTTCGATATCTTCGCGGAGCTCAAGTCCAGCTTCACGCCCATAGTAATGAGATAGAACTCCGAAGCTATGTCCGTAGCCAAATGTGCGATTCTCGAGAAGTCCGTGGCTGCGATAGATCTCGTTTAGTTCATTAGCGATATCCATGCAACGAGCGCCCGGAACAATTAACTCTGAACCGCGACGGTGAACTTCGACGTTGATCTCCCAGTACCGCAATGATGCTTCGTCTACATGGTCAAAGAACATCGTGCGCTCTAAAGCGGTGTAATAACCGCTGATCATTGGGAAGCAGTTGAGGCTCAATATGTCACCTTTTTGCACGCGCCGACTTGTGACCGCGTTATGGGCCCCATCGGTATTGATTCCAGATTGGAACCAGACCCATGTATCTTGCAACTCTGCATTGGGATATTCACGAGCGATCTCGCGCACCATCGCGCGAGTACCAGCGAGCGCAACCTCGTACTCTGGAATATTCTCTTCAACGGCTGCCGCAACTGCTGCGCCGCCGATATCTGCGGTGCGAGCGCCGCTACGAATGATGCCCATTTCCTCTTCAGATTTGAACATGCGCAACATCATGGTTTGTGGAGCAATATCGACGAGTTCCACACCAGGAAGCGCTGCTTGAAGCTTGGCGCGGATGGTGAGGCTCACATGATCGAATTCAATTCCTACGCGCTTTGCATTGCGTGGAACAACTTCTCTGACTGCCTTGAAGTAGTTATCTCGCTGCCAATCTGTGTAGACGATATTGCTCCCATAGGTCCTTCTGTGGGCTAGTCCGTAATCAATATTGGCCGAAATAGAAACTTGCTCTCCGGGGGTGACTACAAGGCCGTAATTGCGGCCGAAATAGCAGTACAAGTAATCGGCGTAGTAATTAATATTGTGAAAGCTGGTGAAGAGTGAGGCGTCGAGGGACAATTCGGACATCAGGTTTCGAAGTCCTTTAAGCCGGCGATCCATCTCAGCTGGAGTGAAAGTTGGGATAGCACGCTCACCGTTAGGCAATTTGATGAGGCTAGGGCGATCCATTTGAGTCGTCATTGCGCACCCTCCAAGGGCTTAGGTGTCCAAACGGGGTTGGATTACGTGCAGTGTGACAGGGCGCACAATTGAAGTGGAAGTGGTGAAACGCCCAGAGTTTTCCCCTCACTATGTAGGAACCTACATAACTTTAAAGGGAGGGAGCTTTGCGCAATTTACGTGCCTCGAGGGCGAGCCAGAAATCGACCTTATCGTGCATCAGAGATAAGTCGCGGCTGGTTAACTCTTCAATCCTATTTAACCGCTGCCGCAACGTATTCACGTGAATATGCAAGTCATCTGCTGTAACTTGAAATTGTCCATTGAGCGCCAGGAATCGTTGCAGGGTGTGAACCAATTCGGAATGGCGATTGGCATCTTGCGCGATCAATGGCTGCAGTAGAACCGTTTCAAATCGTTCTAAAGTTTGATCGCTCTGCGTAGTAAGGAGCACCACATGAGATGCCAGAGCCTCGTATGTTGAATATCCCGCTCCGCCACTTCGAGCTGCAAAATGCGCCGCGTATCTGGCTTGGATAATCGACTCATGCGCGCCCTTTACATCAGCGACGATAGTTCCCACACCCAGAAAAATCTTTCCGCCAAGTTGCGCGTGTATTTCTGCCCCGAGGGCGGCAATATCCAAATGTTCGGCAGCCGGTAAGAGCGCAAGCAATTCACCTTTTCGAACACCTGCAATCCCAACCCCGGTCTGTTCTTGCAACCAGCTATTTACTTTCTCCAAAAGGTCTTCCGGATTTACGTCGGCCGCTTCGAGACAGATTGCAACCATGGGCACTTCGGGCTTTACGCCGATCGATCGCATCCGCGAGCAAATTGTTGCATCATCGCGCGGACTGGCTTCGATAAAATCAAAGATTTCTTCTGCAAACTTGCGAGCAATTTCCAGATCAAATTGGAAACGTTGCAATTCGATCGCCAAAAAAGGGAGAACTTGATCGATGACTTGTTGCTGTTCGGGAGTTGGCTGCTCTCCAAAATTCTCGATGATCAACGTTGCTTGCAACGAACCGGCGAGTATTGGATAGCGAGCGAAGTTTGCATAGTGGTCTAGGAGCGCTCGTGCCGATTCTAAGGCTGTGGATTGATCCGAGGCCAAAATCTTTTCGCCAGAAATTATCGCCATGCGCCCAGAGATATTTGTAGAAAGAACTTTAAGCATGGCATCGGCGCCACTTTGATGCTGCAATATTCCGAGTAGTTGGGCGTTGCGCAATGCATTCTCGCGCAGAGGTTGCTCGTGGTGAGCCATAGAAAGTTCAACGAATAATTCCGAGAGCGAAATAAAAGTAACTCCAGAGGGAACTTCAAAGAGCGTTAAATTATTTTTCTTTGCCTCGACAATCAATTCCATCGGGACCGTCGGCATGTCGTCGTGAACACCAAAGCCGAGTGCAGCAACATTTGCCTTCATTAACCCCGCGACGAATCGCGTGACAGATTCCTTTCCGTTAAACCAAGCGCCAGTGCTTAATACGACCTCTTCGCCGTTCAAGTAGGGGGCGGGATCCCGAGAATCACTGGCATGTACCCAACGGATGGGACGGGCCAAATCACCAATCACGTGGAGTCTCAAATTGAGCTCCTGACGGAAGAGTAGATCGATAACCTGCATAAATATCGCCCTCCCGTTTGGCCGCTCAACCCCAATAAAGTGGAAGGCTCTAGCGTAGGACACGCTCGCTCACATTAACCGACTTCCAAGACCCCTAAATATTGCCAGGCTGGTTCAGCGGGTTAAGAAAAGGAGCACGCTGAGCAAGATGAGCGTCATCGCAATAAGTGAGCTCCATCGCGCCCCAATCCGCTGCGGTAGGCCCAAGACCAACTGCGTACGATCCCATTCCAGATCCTTAATGACATTGAAGAAATGGAAGGCTACCGAGAGAAGAGCGAAGTCAATATAGATCCAGGCGGGTGGGTGATTGCCAACGACAGAGTAAATAGCCCAGGGCATCGCTCCGAAGGAGATCGCATAGGGAAGCGGCGAGAGCCAGGTGGACTTTGCCCAGAAGTTATAGATAGTTGCACTGCCCAGACCCAGCATATGCAAGAGCCCACCTTTAAGACCCAGGGGTCCCAAGAATGAGAGCAGGACCGCGAGCAATAAGGCTGTCGCGATTCCTATCTGAATCTGTTTGCGAGAGACCGACTCTTTGACGAGCGGCTTCTTCGTGCGACTGGCGGCGTGATCAAGGGGGTGATCTAGCAAGTCGTTGGTCCATCCGACGACGCACTGTCCGGCGAGGATTGCTAAAGCGATCTCAAAAGATTTGGGGGATGAGAGTTGGCTTATTGATAAGCAGAAAGAGATCGTGACAACCAAAACGGTAGGGCCAAAATGAGTGGCTTTAGCCATGCCAATGGCTTGGCGCATAAGCGTCATAGTTCAAACTGATTGAGCGGACCAGAAGGTTGAACCATGAAATAAATATTTGCGAAAGGAACTATCAACCACCAGCCGCGCTTACCGACATCGTGCATACGACGAGTACCAGTTGCGATAGATGGGATGAAGAGAAAGATATCTACGAGATCTTGCGTATATGCATGACTTTTGAAGAAGCCTGCGTCAATAATCGCTCCTGCAATTGACATCATGATGGTAAAGAGCCAGAAGAGCCAGTAGTCGCGACGGGTTGTTCGACCGCGGAAGAGACCATAATTTGTGAGTGCTAATCGGACTGCATTATTCATGGTGACTGCTCCTTTCCTTGGTGCTATGGGTGAGATCCCTGAGCCAAAGTATCAAAGTGATCGCTCCGATGACTATCAATATGGGTTCCCACGGGTTTAATGGTTGGGATTTGTTGGTAATGGCGATGATTGCGGCGGCAAGGAGCGAGAAGAAAGCGGCAGCGGCATGGCTGATGTAAAAGCCATGGTGTTCGACAGCTACGACTTGGTGCGCGGTGGGTAACGCGGTGGTTGGTGCGCGCATCGCGATTGGTTCGGGTGAATGTGGAGTGGGCGTAGTTGGCTCAGATTGAGGAGCGTGGGCTGCCTTTGCATGCAAGGTATCGACATCGCGGTAGTAGATACCGGTGCCAGGAATGTTGAGGGTCTTGGTGACTCGGCCGGTGGGACTCAATGAAACGTGGGCACCGCGGCCACCGAAGGAGACGCCGGTCCCCCGCTTAGACAAGTTGATATGAACCCCAGGGGCTACTTTGAAGGACTTGCGAAAGTATGCGGTCATGAGATCAAGATTAGCGTGACCCAGCGACAGATCGACCTATCTGAAAGCAATCAATCGAATTCGAGGAAGTTTCAACTCTGACCAAAAAGAATCTGAGTAAATTACTGGGAGATCGAGTCGGTATCCCACTGCGAGGCAGGCGGCATCGGCCATGCTCAATTTGCGGGTGGTGCCCAGAGCCTGCGCAGCAATATCTCCCTGGCTTTGAATGAATGCAATTTCTAAGGCGTCTTCTGGAATTAGATTTACGATTGCAAGTCCATATCCGATGAGACCGTCAAATACCTCTCGAGCTGGCTTGCCCCGTTTCAGCCGGACGATCCCAAGAGTTTCAGCCACCGCAATTGGTGTAGCGAGCGCTTCGCCATTTTCGAAGATCCCTTGAACTACTTTGTACCCTGGTTCCTGCAAAATTAATGCAATAAGAGCGGATGCGTCTAGTACAAAACGGTTATTTTGATCCACTAAATCCCAGCTTTGCCAAAATTGTTGCGTCTTGTTCGGCTTGTTTCTCTTGCGAAAGGTCAGGAAGGAGCGGATTCACCAAAAAATGATGGCGGGCGGTCTCAGCCTCTTCGCGAGAACGCAGAAAATCGATGATTACCTCGGGTTCGACAAGATCGGTAGCAGGACTCCGCAATGCTTCAAGGATTTGCTTCCGAGTTTTTACCGAAAACCCACCATCAGGAAGTGGGGTTGCGATCAGTTCGACTTCGGCGCCCAACCCTGCCTGCGCCCTTAGTGCAGCAGGGATGAGGAGGCGACCTTTATCTTTGACGCTCACGGTAAAACTACTCATGCAGAGAGGATACTAAGATTTTCCCACTTCTACAAGAAATACCCACTTTATGAAGAGAAACCCACTTTTAGGGCTACAGGTCTGAAACCATCTCGATCGCAGAAGCGGGGCACTCGCTGACGCAGATGCCGCAGCCCTTGCAGTAGTCCAAGTCGATCTCATAACCCCAGCCGGGGCCGAGCTTCTTGATGGCGTTATCGGGACAGACGCCGAAGCAGTTATCGCACTCGAAGCAGTTGCCGCATGACATGCAGCGACGGGCTTCATAGAGGGCGGTGGATTCATCGAGACCTTGTACGACTTCGCTGAAGTCATAGACGCGGCGGGTGGCGGCTAAGCGCTCGCGCACGGCGTGAGGGGCGTCGGTGTAATACCAAGTGTTGAGATCTTCGAATGCAACGGCATCCTTCTCTTCCTTTGGTTCTACATGTGTCTGACGCAGCCAAGCATCGATGTATTTGGCGGCTTTCTTGCCGTGGCCAACGCTGGTTGTGACGGTGCGATCGCCTTCGACCATATCGCCACCAGCGAAGATGCCGGGGTGGGTGGTCATCATGTTTGTATCAACATCCATGACACCGCTCTTTACATCTAGATCGACGTTGTTACCGAGCAGACTGAAATCAACTTCTTGACCTAGGGCAAGGATCAATGAGTCGGCTTCGAGAGTTTCGAATTCACCGGTTGGTTGTGGGAAGCCTTTCTCATCGAGCGCCATCTTCTCGATCATCATGTCATCTTCGCCCATGTATTTAACGGTCGAAAGCCACTTGATCAAGATGCCTTCTTCTAGCGCCTCTTCGATCTCTTGATCATTTGCTGGTGCCTTATCGCGGGTGCGGCGGTAGACAATGATCGCTTCTTCGGCGCCTAAGCGTTTTGCGGTACGAGCAACATCCATTGCGGTATTGCCGCCACCATAAATGACAACCTTGCGGCCCAGCATCGGGGTCTGCCCATCTTCGAAATGATGCAGTACCGAGATGGCATCCAAGATGCGAGCTGATTCACCAGCGGGGATGTATGTGCGCTTGGAAAGTTGGGCGCCGATCGCCATGAATACGGCGTCGAAGCCTTCTTCTAGAGCATCGTGCACATCATCGACGCGGGTGTTGAGTTGGAAGATAACGCCCATCTCTTTGATGCGATTGATTTCGGCATCCAAGACTTCGCGAGGCAAGCGGTACTTAGGAATTCCATAACGCATCATGCCGCCGGGTTGGTGGGTGGCATCGCGTACAACTACTTGGTGGCCCATCCGACGCAATTGATATGCGGCAGATAGACCTGCGGGGCCGGCACCGATAACCAATACTGCAAGGCCGGTCTCGTGTTCTGGTGGGTCGATCTTCCAACCTTTTTCTAGAGCGTGATCGCCTAAGAAACGTTCGACAGAGTTGATGCCGACTGCTTCATCGAGGAATGAGCGATTGCATGCGGTCTGGCAAGGGTGGTAGCAGACTCGACCCATGATGGCTGGGAAGGGATTTTCTTTAATGAGTTCGCGCCAAGCTTGTTCGTATGAACCATCTTCAGCGATGTAGAGCCAATTCTGTACATTTTCACCAGCGGGGCAGGCCTTGTTGCAAGGTGGCATGCGGTTTACATACTCGGGGTGTTCTACCCGCCAAGAACCGGTGTGGTTGGCGAGGCTAGACCCAACTGACAAGGTAATTGCATATGGTTTATCCACGACTACTCCCCCATCAATTCGTAACGTTCAATATTTTTATCTGCGATGCGCTGCAGGTGATCGATGACTTCGTCATTGCGCTGCGGCGAGAAGAGGTGGCTGTAGCGGGTCTGTAGTTTGAGGTATTCCTCAACACTGACTTTCTTGCGAATCTTGCTCGATGCGACGACTTCGCCGTTGATTGCTTCAAAGACGGGGAACAATCCACTCTGGGTAGCAAGACGTGCGATCTTTATAGTGTCACAGGATGCCGATCCCCAACCAAGTGGGCATGGCACTAAAACGTGCAGATAGCGACTGCCGTGCATTGTCATCGCCCGTTCGACCTTTGCTTCGAGATCGCGCAAGTCTGCGATTGTGGCTGTTGCGACATATGGAATGTCGTGAGCCATAGCGATCTTAGGCAGGTACTTACCTTGACCGAAGACGTTGCCGGGTTTGGCGCCGACTGCTTGAGTGGTGGCGGTGCGAGCTGCAGGTGGTGTGGCACCAGAACGCTGGACGCCGGTATTCATATAAGCCTCGTTGTCGTAACAGATGTACAGGACATCATCGTTGCGTTCGAACATTCCACTCAGTGCACCAAAACCGATATCGACGGTCGCGCCGTCACCGCCTTGGGCGACTACGCGGGTGGTGTGATTCCCCTTTGCTTTGAGCGCTGCAGCGACACCCGTTGCAACAGCAGGGGCGTTGCCAAAGAGTGAGTGCAACCAGGCAACGCGCCAGGAAGATTCGGGATAGGGCGTGGAAAATACTTCAAGGCAACCGGTGGCGTTGACTGCGATCAGTTGATCGTTGGTAGCGCGCATTGCGGCATCGAGTGCATAGCGAGCACCCAGCGCTTCACCGCAACCTTGGCAGGCGCGATGGCCCGATGTCAGCGCGTTGGTGCGTTCGGGATCGGATTGCACGCTGCGTTCGTCTTCGCGCAGGAGGCGATTTCCGACGGCAAAGGAGCCGACCTGATAGAACTTGATCTGTGTGGTGCTCACCGCAGCGCCCTCTCTTTACTCAATTCTTTTTCGATAGTTTCCGTTTCTAGATCGAGGAAGGTGATGCGTTCGACGTTCTCTTGCATCGCATTAGTTAGGTATTCGCGCAGCGATGCGATGGTGATGGGGCGCCCACCTAACCCTGCGATCACGGTGAAGTCTTTGATGCCCATGCCTTCGATAGCGCGCACGACATCTTGTGTGACGATTCCACCTGTCCCGGTAGAGAAGGCTTTTTCAAGGATGACTACGCGCTTGGCGCCTTTGAGGGCTTCGGCAAGTGCATGGAATGGGAATGGCCTGAAGGATGTGAGTCCGACGAGTCCAATGGAGTGGCCGTCGAGTTGTAATTCATCGACGACATCTTTCAGGGTACCGATTACAGAACCGAGCGCGAGGACGACGGTGTCGGCACCTTCTGTGCGATAGGAACGCAATTGGCCCCCGGTTTTGCGACCAAAGTGACGTTCGAAATCATCGGCAACTTCCTGCACTTTGCGCAGTGAATCGATCATGCGTTGGTGCGCCAAGTATTTCACTTCGGTAAATGATTCAGGACCCACCATGGCACCGATCGAAACTGGATCTGCCGGATCCAAATGTTGGCGGGGAGTAAATGGCGGCAAGAAAGTTTCTACTTCTTCACGGGTTGGAATATCAACTTGTTCGTAGGCGTGGGTCAAGATGAAACCATCCATGCAAACCATTACGGGAATCGACATCTCCTCGGCTATACGGAAAGCCTGAATGTGTAGGTCAACGGCCTCCTGGTTGTTCTCTGCGTAGAGCTGCAACCAACCACAGTCGCGCTGCGACATCGAATCACTGTGATCGTTCCAGATGTTGATTGGGCCGCCGATAGCGCGATTGGCGACTGTCATGACGATCGGTAATCCCAAGCCAGAGGCGTTATAAACGGCCTCGATCATGTACAACAAGCCTTGACTAGCAGTGGCGGTATAGGTGCGAGCACCGGTGGCGCTGGCACCGATGGCGACTGACATGGCGGCGAACTCAGATTCGACGTTGATGAACTCGCAATTCTTGAGTGAACCATCTTTTACAAGCGCGCTTAGCCCTTCGACGATATGAGTCTGGGGGCTGATGGGATATGCGCAGATGACTTCTGGGGCACAGGCTGCGACTGCATCAGCAACCGCCTTGGATCCTTCGACTTGTCTAAGCATTACTGGCCACCTGATTCATGACATATTCGTAGGCAGCAGTTGCTGCTGCGACATTACCGGCAGCAACCTTTGGCTTGAACTTTTCATTGATCGCGTCTGTTACGGCTTCTAGGGAAACCACGCCGGTCAACGCGCTAAATGCTCCAAGCAGTACTGCATTTGGTACTGGACGTCCGAGATGAGTCATTGCTATTTCTGTTGCAGGTAGAATGGCCAAGGTCGTAAGTACTTTTAATTTTTCAGCTATCAGTAGATCATCGGCATTCTCTGTCGAGTTGACGATGACAAAGCCGCCTGTTTTAAGTCCTGCAAAGATATCAATCTGTTTTATCAAGCTGGCATCTTGAACAATCAGCGCATCGGGTTCCATGATCGGTTCGCGGGCACGGATCTCATGTTCCGATATGCGGCAATATGCAACAACAGGTGCACCTGTACGTTCAGATCCAAAACTTGGAAATGCTTGCGCATGCTTACCTTCGTTGAAAACCGCTACAGCTAATAGTTCGGCTGCAGTGACTACACCTTGTCCGCCTCGACCGTGAATACGTACCTGAAACATGAAACCGGCCTCTTCTCTAGACAGCGCAATCCTGCTCTGGAAGTGGTTATTTATGCCCCCTGATTCGTGGGGCTGGCACTCAAAGTGCGCAGGTCAGATAGTGCAAATGCTTAAAATCTTGAGGGCTAGCCCTGCCACATATCAGAAGTCCAGGTTACCTTTTTTGGTACGGGCTTCATCTTTGGAGGCCAGACAAATTTCTTACCGGCCTTTGGTGTCACCGTCACATTCATTAAATAGTTTTTACCATGCGTTTTGACCAACTTATTGAGCAATACGTTAACGCTGGACTTATAAATAGTTCCACCTGCACACGTAGGAGTACATCCGTTGATGTAGTAGATGCCTGTTCCTTTTGCCGATGTAGCACCCCATGATGACCATTTTATGTTGACAACACCTGCGCCACCATCCGCGCAATATTGAATAACGCTCGATGGTTTTGTTACTGGACCTAAACCGCAATCATTAAAATATGAAGGAGTTTTCGTCGTGCTAGCAGGCGAAATTCCGATCAAACCAGTTCCAAGCAAGAGCGCTGCAATTAAAGAGATCGGTAAGGTGCGTTTCATTCCGCGACTTTACCGTGCCCGCCGGGGAAGAAATGAACAAGGGTTGAAAGTACTAGGCCAGCTGGAATTGTGAGCAAGATTCCAAGGATCGCCAGGTTCTGCGCAGTTCCTGCGAAATCCTTCTGTGCGAAGATCAAGGAGACATCAAGCCCCAGGGTCCCCAGAGCTCCTATCAAAAGCGCTTCCGCGGTAGTAAACGGAATTCGGATGCGAGTCACCGCCTTGCCGAGCAGGATTCCAAGGAATATTCCAGCGGGCTTACCGATCAACCGCACGATAATCAGCGATAGAACCAAGGTAGATCCGATCGCATGGGGCGAGAAGTCATATCTGCGAAAGAGGGATATGAAGACAAATACCGGTATCACTACGAAGGCCGAAGCCGGCTCAGCTAGGCGGAGCATCTTTGCTTGCAGATCGACGCCTGCTCTCCGATTGTTCGATGTAAAAATCCCAAAGAGAACTGCGACCAAAGATGTCTGAATTCCGCTTTGATGCGCCAACGCTAGCCCTACGATAAAAACGGCTATTAAGAGCGCTTTGGAGGTAAAAAGATATGAAAGCATAAAGTAGATCGCAAGAATCGCCACAAGTGCAAGGAGATATAACATGTCGATATGGACCTTAAAAAGGATCGAGAGCACGATCACCGAGCCAATGTCATCGATTGTAGCTAACGCCAGAACAAAGCCCTTGAGATTATTCTTCTTAAAAACAACGAGAGCCGCCAGCACGAATGGTAGGTCGGTCGCCATCGTTATTCCCCACCCCGTGGTGGGGCTGCCGTGTGCACGGTTGTAGATGTAAAAGATAAGAGCAGGAACCGCCATGCCCATTCCCGCCGAGAGCGCACTCACAACTAGCACTTTGCGGTTCTGAAGTGATCCGTGCACCAGCTCAAAACGCAGTTGGAGCCCTATGGCATAAAAGAAAAATCCCAGGAGATAGTCCAGAGTCGCTTCGCGAATGGTGAAATGCCATCCGCTTATTCTGTGAGTTTGCTCCAAGAAATGGCTATTGAAATTGGCGCCCAAGGCAATGGATAGGAGTCCAATGGGAATCAGTATGTAGGCAGAAAATGTCTCGTTTCGCATAACTCGCAGCAGAGTCTTCATTGATCCATCCCCTTAAGTTCCCAGGCGCGCACTCCCCCAAGAATTCCAGCGGTGTTAGATGCGATGATGACATCATCCCCCAAAACTTTGAGAACTGCCGAACTGATTCTGCGCGAGTTTCCCCCACCGATATAAAGCCGATCCCACCAGAAGACGGGACGCAAATCTTCCACCATCGACTTGATGCGACGCGACCAGAACATATCGCCTAAGCGACGGCGTTCATGTTCGCCGATCCAGGTGTCATAGCTAGTGGCTCGACGGATCGGAGCATGTGAAAGTTCGAAATGCGGAGCTAGCTTGCCGCCATCAAACATACAAAAGCCCAGTCCAGTTCCTAGCGTGAAGACAACTTCTAGACCCGAACCCGTGATTAAACCCGCGGCATGCACCTCTGCATCGTTCATCACAAGTGCGGGGCGACCGAAGTGATTGGCAACGGCGCTTTGCATATCAAAGCCGCGCCACTGCGTGAGTAGATCAGGTTCGACCTTAGTGAGTGGCCCTTTGGTGTTGATGTAATGCGGCGTGTGAACGACGACGCCGTGGCGAATCATTCCAGGCATACCGATTGTTACGCGATCAAAAGCAGGCAACTTGTCGGCCAACTCTTGAAAGGTTGCGATTAGCTTGGGGGGACTCAATGGATAAGGCGTCGGAGTTGAAATCGGTTGGGCGTGCAAAGTCCCCTTGCCATCTAATACCGATGCCTTAATGCTCAAACCGCCACAGTCGATCGACAGGGTCATCAGGTCAACTGAGGTCATAGCCCGCTACCTAAAGCGTTATTTGCCGGTGTAGTGCGCTGCAATAGAGGTCAGAGCCGCATCCAGAATTGCAAAGCCTTCGCGGAGTTCGGCTTCGCTAACATTGCATGGAGGGCAGATATGAATTCTGTTGAAGTTCATAAATGGAATCATGCCGGCCTTCTTGCAAGCACCCATCAACTCACCCATCGCTGGGCTCGATCCACCGTATGGAGCAAGTGGTTCGTGGGTATCACGATCCTTCACAAGTTCGATGGCCCAGAAAACTCCAAGTCCGCGGATTTCACCGATGACTTTGTGCTTGGCAGCAAGCGCCTCGATCAATGGCTTAATAACATCCTGCCCAATTTGGGCGGCGTGCTCGACCATCTTCTCTTCGCTCATCGCGTTGAGAGTTGCGACGGCAGCAGCGGTAGCCAATGGGTGACCACTGTAAGTCAATCCACCGGGAAAGACGCGATCGTTGAAAGTTGCTGCGATCTCATCGCTGATGACGACGCCACCGAGTGGCACATAACCACTATTGACGCCCTTAGCGAAGACGATCAGATCTGGTTCTGCAGTGGAGTGCTGATAAGCAAACCATTTACCAGTGCGACCAAAGCCGGACATAACTTCGTCGGCGATCCATTTGATGCCGTACTTGTCGCAGAGTGCTCGCACTCCCTCTAAATATCCAGTTGGCGGGATCAATACGCCGGCGGTACCAACGACTGATTCCAGCAAGATGGCAGCAACGGTACTGGCACCTTCAAAGATGATGACGTTCTCCAAATGTTCTAATGCGCGCTTGCACTCTTCGGCCTCATCCTTCGCCCAGAATGCGCTGCGATAAAGGTATGGACCAAAGAAATGTACGTGACCGGTGGCATGCTCGTTTGGCCAACGGCGGGGGTCGCCAGTTGCGGTAACAGCCGTGGTCGTGTTGCCGTGATAACTGCGATAGAAAGAGAGGACCTTGTGCTTGCCGGTGTGTATACGAGCCATGCGAACTGCATTTTCGACTGCATCGGCTCCACCGTTGGTAAAGAAAACCTTATTGAGATGCGCGCCAGCGCGATCGGTGATCAACTTGGCAGCCTCGGCGCGAGCATCGTTGCCATGTTGTGGCGCGATCGTTGTCAGCTTCGCTGCTTGATCCTGAATCGCTTTAACAACCTTAGGATGCTGAAAACCAATATTGGTGAAGACCAGTTGGCTAGAAAAATCGAGGTACTTGTTGCCGTCGTAATCCCAGAAGTAACTCCCCAAGCCGCCAGCGACGGGCATCGGGCTGATCTGGCCTTGGGCCGACCAAGAGTGAAATACGTGAGCGCGATCAAGGTCGAAAACTTCTTTGCCGCGGGCTGGGTTTGCAATGGGCTCTGTCATAAGCGCTATCTAATCATCTAAATGCTTATGGCGTCAGCAGGCTCGAATTTGGCCGTTCAAATGCTGGGGTGAAGCACCTTTATGGCCGCGACGATCCGGTCGATACCTTCGGCGATGATCTCTTCGCTGGTGGCAAAATTGAGGCGAACGAACGAACTGCAATCTGGGCCGAATAAGTGGCCTTGTGTAAGCGCTACCTTGCCGGCTTCCAAGATCGCCTTCGCCGGGTTCTCACCCAGGTCATAGGCCGACATATCAATCCACGCTAAGTAAGTGCAGTTCGGTATACGGTATTTTGCCTTAGGCAACTTATTTTCAAGCTGCACCTGCAAGAACTGGCGATTGCGATCGAGGGTTTCCATCATCCCATCGAGCCAATCGGTACATTCAAATGCTTTAGCAGCCGCTTGTGCCCCAAAGTGAGATGCCCGAAAACGTACAGACGGGGGCATGCTTTTTGTGAGAGCCAAGATGCGATCTGACCCAGTAATAATGAATGCACATTTGAGCCCGGCGAGATTCCACGCTTTGCTTGCCGCAGTTACACAGACTCCTACTTGGCGCGCATTATCGCTAATGCTTAAGAATGGAATAAAAGTTTCTTCATCAAAGACGATAGGCCCGTGAATCTCATCGCTAAATACGTAGACGCCATATTGTGCTGCTAAATCAGCAATCGCTTCTAGTTCGGCTCGGCTATGAACGGTACCTGTTGGATTCTGCGGATTGCAGAGGAAGTGAATTTTTACACCTTGCTTGTAACCGGCTTCAATTGCAGCAAGATCTAATGTGTAATGCATTCCATCTTTGTGCATCGGCGCATCCACAATTTCGCATTTAAGCTCTTTAGCCCAGTTGTACATATTGAGATACACCGGTGAATTAACCAAAACCTTGTCACCGGGTTGCACAATGGTGCGGGCCATTTCGACCGTACCTACCCCTACATCGCTACATAAAAAGAATTGCTTAGGGTCAACGATCCAATTCCAACGTTCGCTAGCAAAATCGGCAAATGAACGGGTTAAAGCGTCTGTGTTGCCCATGTACCCGGTATCGGAGTTGAGCGCCATAGCGACCAGGAGATCGCGGATGGGCTGTGCCAATTCGAAGTCCATCTCTGCGACGGGCAGAGGCAAAACGTCTGGCGCGAAGCCACTCCATTTTTCGCTGAGACGAGTGCGGAGAATTTCTAGGGGAACGCCTTCGACCTTCATATTGCCAGTCTAATGGTTCTTAGATTCGCCACAATGACAATTGCTCGTTGATAAATTTACGATCGGGATCCAATCCCTCGCGATAGGTGAGCCATGGTGCAAACTGAGGATAAAGAGCGTGGAAATCAAAGTTCTCATCGGTAAACAACTTGCCCCAATGCGGCCGAGCATTGAAAGGTGCGAGTGCTGCCTCTAGCGTCGGAAGAAATGCTCTGACCCCCGCAACATCGGGTTTCCACGTGAAGTGAATAGCCAGACTGTCGCGACCGTAGGCCTCGCTCAACCAATTATCATCAGCGGCAATAGTTCGTAATTCAGATACTAAGAGCAAGGGCGCAATCTCCTTGCGCAGGGCATAGACCGCTTGTAGCGCCACGACTGCATCTTCTGTATCTACAAAGTACTCACTCTGCAGTTCATCGCCAAAGCTGGGAGTGAAGTCCAACTTAAAGTGGGGTAAGCGCTCGTGCCAAGACCCGACGCGCCCCAATTGCTCGGTTGCGCTCTTGGTCGACGCACCCTCGAGTGGATGAAATTTACGGGTGGCGTGGTTGGCAGAAAATAGTTCGTCTCCTGGCAAGATATCAATATCAACGCGAGATTTGACCCAGAGCTGATCGACGAGCAGATCGCCCCACATTGTGAATGCCGAAACGCTATAACCCGCACCCATGATCGCCTCAAAGTGATGCAACAAGTTCTCGAAGGGCAGATCCAGGAAGATCGTTTGTGCAACATCAAAGGTATCTATTGCCATCAACGTCATATGATGAATAATCCCGAGCGCACCTAAACCTACGCGAGCCGAGGCGAGTTCATCTCCTGTGATCGTAATGTCATCCCCGCTGGCAGTAATTAACTCAATGGAATGAATAGCAGCCGACAAGTTCTGATTCTTCACGCCAGAACCGTGAGTACCTGTGCTGGTTGCTCCCACAACAGTGATGTGTGGCAAGGATCCCATATTGGGAAGAGCTAAACCTGCGGCATGCAGCGCGATAGCCAACTCGCCGTAGCGCACTCCAGCAGCAACGCGGACTTGCTTTCCAACTTTGTCGATTTCGATATCACGCGGGAAATGTTCGAAAGAGAGCAAGACATCGTTGCAATCAGCGATTCGATTAAAAGAGTGGGCGCTTCCTAGTGCACGCACCGATTCTGCGGCCATCACCGCAAATTTTATGTCATCGATGCCAGTCGGCCGTACAACCAGGTCGGCATCAAAGGCGACATTGCCGCTCCAATTTTTCATTCCGCACTTTCCTCTCTACGAGCAACACGGATCTGGCTAACTACTCCCAAGACTGCAAAGGCAACCATCACACCAATAACGCTAAATATAATGATGTAAACATCTTTGGGAACGTGGTTCGCCGATACCAAGATATAAACCTGCGGCAGCATGAAATTGAGAGCTGATAGCCACCCCCACCTTTGAATTTCTGACCAACGTTTGTGGATGACCGCCACAACGAACCTTGCAGAGGTCAATCCATAGAACCATGACGTTATTAAATCGATGACGAAGAAAAGGTAAGGATTTACTCCATACTTATGCAAGGCTTTCCAGACAACGAATGTCGCAGCGAAGGTATAGAGAACAATGGTCGATGCCCAGATCCGCTCCCAGAAGGTCTGGCGCTTAGTTCTCACGCTGTCAGCTTACGTAGGCCGCGCTTTGCGATCCAAGGAATGATGGCCGAAGTGCTCTTCTGGTAATCAGCGTATTCCGGATATTTGGCCAGTGAAATCTTTTCGGTGAAACCAGTAGAACCGATGAAGAGAATTGTAAGAAGCACGGGGCCAACAATGGTGCGCTGGAAGAGTAATCCGACAGAATTGCATCCGATTAAGTAGAGCACCCACCACTGCGATATCTCGAAGAAGTAATTGGGGTGGCGCGAAAACTTGAAGAGCCCAGTCGTTAAAAAGCGCTTCGCTGGAACTCCCCCTGTAGCAATCAACTTCTTCTTTCCCTCTTGGAAGTTCCATTGCTGTTGATCTGCAATAGTTTCGCCCACTAATAAGAAGAGAAAGCCCAGAACGAGCAGAAGATCCCATGCGTCAAAAGCTGTTGACTGGTGGCGATATGCAGTGAGCGCAGGAAGTGAGATCAAGACGAGCAAGAAGTTCTGATATAAAACTATGAAGAAGATATTAAATAGTTGGAACTGCCAGTTCTTCATGCCAGCGCGCAACACGGGCCAGCGATAATCTTCCGCTCCCGAATACCCACCCTTGCGGGCAAAGTTGAAGGTGAGGCGAGCGCCCCATGCGAGCACGAGCAGTGCCATGGCATTGAGGCGAGCGTTATGGAAGTGGGCAGCACGAGCGAACTCCCCCACGTAGATCACGGGGGCGATCGACCACATTCGGTCGACCCAAGAATGTTCCTTGGTCACAATTGAGAGAATCCAGCATGTAGCGCAGATGACCGCAAAAGTTACCCAAACTAGATGAAGAGGCGTCATGGTGCGATTTTAACCCAGCGCAATAGATAATGAGTGAAATAATGAGCCATGCGAAGTTGGGGTTATATGGCGATGCTCCTCTTCACCATCGCCGGCTCTTTCTGGCTCGAAATTTTTCTTAAAGTCGGAGTCCTGCGTCGTGTGCGGCGGATGGCTTTGAGCATCTTGCCCATTGCGCTGCTCTTTGTGGGATGGGATGGCTACGCCATTTCGCGCCACCACTGGCACTTCGATCTGACGCAGATCCTGCAGATCTACGGGCCATTTCATATTCCGCTCGAGGAGTACCTATTCTTTATCATCGTCCCAATTGCAGCGATCATGACTCTCGAAGCGGTTCGCAAACGGCGCCCCCATTGGTTGATCGGGGATGAATCGTGACCTATACCCAGATAGCTTTCTTCGCCGTGGCTTGCGCAGCTGCACTTGATCTTTACCTGATTCGAACCAAGTTGTTGCTCCGCAGGGCGTTCTGGACTTCTTACGCAATCATCTTGCCATTCCAACTACTTACCAATTGGTGGCTCACCTCGCGCAATATCGTGATGTATGACAAGGGCCAGATCATGGGGGCACGACTTGCCAGCGCACCGCTGGAAGATCTCGCCTTCGGTTTTGCGCTCATTCTCGGCGTTCTTAGCCTCTGGGTCTTCTGGGGTAGGCGTGGAATTGGCCGCTCTAAATAATCGTAGAATTACCGCATGGAACTCCAGAAGGTCATCTTGTATTACGGCTTCGCGCCGCTGCATGATCCTGAGGCGATCCGCTTGTGGCAGACCAAACTCGCGCAAGATCTCAACCTCAAGGGTCGCGTCTTGATCTCTAAACATGGAATCAATGGAACCCTGGGCGGCAATATGTCCGACCTTAAGAAGTATGTGAGCGCCACCAAGAAGTACTCTGGATTCAAGCGCATCGATTTCAAATGGTCGGAAGGCACCGGATCAGATTTTCCACGCCTCTCCATAAAGGTGAAAGATGAACTCGTTGATTTTGGATCACATCTCGATGTCAAAGTTAATGAGAAGGGCGTCGCCAACGGCGGCAAGCACCTTAAACCTTATGAAGTCAACAAGTTGGTGGAAGAGCGCGGCGATGATGTTCTGTTCTTCGACGGTCGCAATAGTTATGAAGCGAAGATCGGTAAATTTAAGAATGCGATCGTCCCTGATGTAACGCACACTCGCGAGTTTGTTGCCGAGATTGAATCCGGCAAGTACGACCACCTGAAGGATAAGCCGATCGTGACATATTGCACGGGTGGAATTCGCTGTGAAATCTTGTCGACCGTCTTTGTTGAACGCGGTTTTAAAGAGGTTTATCAGATCGAAGGCGGCATTGTTCGCTATGCGCAGAAATATGGAGATGACGAACTCTGGCAGGGCTCGCTCTATACCTTCGACGCTCGAATGACTTTAGATTTTTCTGATCACACCCCAGTCCTGGGTGAATGTGAAAAGTGCGGTGCGGCTACCAAGCAGTTCTATAACTGCGCCAAACTCTCCTGCCATTCGCTCTATCTCTTATGTGCTTCTTGCGGTGCTGACAGCGCTAACAAAGTTTGCACCCATGCATACAGCGCGAGTGATGCCGAAATGGTTGGGTAATTACTTCCCTAGGGCCGCGATAGCCGCTTTGTAATTCTGTAGTGCCGTTGCTATCGATTGCTTGTATGCCTTGATGATGCCCTGCGCCGCTGATCTATAAACAGCTTGTGCTGCTTTACGCGCAACCTTGTCGGTGCCCGCAGTTTGCAGAGATTGCATGAGAGTTGCGTTCGCGTCGGCAAATGCTAAGTCGCGACCATTCTGGGCGCTAAAAAGTGCCGCGCGATATAGAGCGCGAGCAGCATCGCGCGCTGCTCGATTCTTTGAATTCGCGCTATGCCCGGGTGTTGGAGTTGGTGCCACAGTGGCCGTGGATGTAGGGCTGGGCGAAGCCGAGGTAGTAACTGCGTGGGCATAGACGGGTGCAAAACTGAGAGCAGATGCCATACCTAAGACAAAGAGAGTGCGCTTCACAAAATCAATTATCCACCTAATTCTCACAAGGTCTACCACTACTATCGCCGGATGAAGTTCAGACGCGACTTTGTCATAGCGATAGCGTCTGCCTGTCTCTTGGCAACTTCACAGGCTCCGCTCTCCAGCGCGATCGCCCCCAAGGCAATGATTGTGCAATTAAAGATAAAGAGTCCAGAGAGAGATTTTCCGGTGCGAGGCGTCTATGTGCTCACCCCGGCGGTTCCTGCTAATCAAATACCGCTCTTGCCGGTGGTTTACATGTTGCATGGCTGGCCAGGAACGCCCAACGGTTTGATCGCAGGCGTACAAACTGCTCTGGTAGCCGCATTTGCGAAGGGTGCCGCTCCCTTTATTGCAGTCTTTCCCGACGGAAATGCGCTGACGCACTCTGATTCCGAGTGGGCCGACTCATACGACAAACGCGCCATGATCGAAACCTGGCTCACCACCAACGTTATTCAGGCGGTAGAAGCGGGCGATATCCGGAACCGAAACGATCGCGCCATTATGGGATTTTCCATGGGTGGGTACGGCGCCGCAACCATAGGTTTGCACCACCCAGAACTCTTTGGTCAAGTTGTCACGCTCGCTGGTTACTTTGTTATCGATGATTTAACAAGCGCCTTTGGGCCAGGGTTGGAAACCGATAAGAAACATAAGTTTCAAACGCCGAGCACTTACCTCAAGGTAGCGAATAAGTTGCGTTGGTTCTTGGGTGAATCGAGCCAGGATTACACGACCTTGATTCGCGGCCAAGCGGCTTCGTGGGGCGCAAAACTAAAGACGGTAAAAGCGAGTTACACGTTGAGTACAAATATCAGCGGCGGTCACAGCTACGTCTTTGTCGGCGCCGAAGTACCGACGATTGTGAAGTGGTTTAAGTGGGGGGTTGTTACTCCTCCACCAGCTTCTGCGTCACCATCACCGCTCCCTCCTGATTCTCAGCAACCCTCCCCTAGCCCGGCGGTATAGCGCGCTGTTCACCTAGTTTTTTGTTCACGTTCGCCTCTTTGCTCTCATCTGTTCGTCCCAATGCCATGAAATAGCCTCGTTAATTCACCTATTTTCTATGTGAGAGGCTTTGCATGAAACTCAATCTTCTTAAGTCGGCGGTGGTTGTCGCTACCGTATCGGTTGCAGGGATGTTGCTGGGTGCTTCGGTTATCGCACCGTCACAAGCAACAACCGTCGGAACCCCGCTCATTATTTATGCTGCTGAAGGTTACGACCAAGTCGCTGCAGACGCTTTCACGAAAGCAACAGGTATCAAAACAGTTGTGCACGATGACAGCACCGGTCCACTGCTTGCAAAGGTCTCTGCCGAAAAGAGCAACCCACAATTTGGCATTCTCTGGGTAGATGGAAACACTGCATTCGCAGCACTTGATAAGCAAGGCCAGCTCCTGCCTTACACGCCAATGGCTAAGTTCACGGCTGCCGGAAACTCAGTTGTGCCCGCCGACCACTCTTATATTCCAACTGGTTTAACCACGATGGCGGCCTTGATCTATAACTCTGCCAAGGTGAAAACCCTTCCAAAGACATATAACGATCTCTTGAATCCAATGTACAAGGGTCAGATCGGAATGAACGATCCCAACCAATCTGGGCCGACATTCCCATTCATCGCGGGATTGATGAATCAACTCGGTGGCAAGTCAGTTACCGCGGGAGAGACATTCCTGAGCAAACTCAAGGCAAATGGCCTCGTTGTTAACAACACCAACGGAGACACCCTGCATGCCCTTGAGACCGGAATCATCAACATGGGCTTGATTCAGTCATCAGCTGCACAAGGTGAAGTTCTTAAGCTTGCCGCAAAGCCAGTTGCTGGTTTCACTCCAAAGGTGATCTACCTTGCTAAGTCAACTCTTCTCCCTAGCGTCATCGCAATCGACAAGGGTGCATCTGCAGCAGTACAAGCAGAGGCGAAGAAGTTCATCGACTATGTATTGTCACCAGCTGGTCAAGCGGTAATGCATACCGGTGATCCAGAAGGTGATTCTCTCTACTGGTCAATCATTCCTGGCGTCGCAAACCTTACTGGAGCCGGAAATCTTCCCGCTTCCTACCAATCAATTGATCCCTATTTCTGGGGACCACTTGAAGGTGGCATCAACGCCTGGTTTACAAAGAACATCCGCGATTAATCTTTAACCCTGCACAGCAAATACCTCGTGCCCCTATTGAATGGTGCGCACGAGGTATTTGCCTTTTCTAGCCCACATTAAAATTGCCAGATCGTAAAGAAGTTTGACCGACCCAGCTACAACCAAAGGGGCACCAATAGCGATATGTTGCAATGCTGCACTAATAGTTGGAGCAGCTGGCCGAACTGAGTAGCGCGCAGCATTTGTAACTGCAGCCGCGGCCATACGATCCGCTTCTGGCACAACGGCCATGATGAGAGCCTGCCGCGTTGGAATATCCATCTGCGACATTGAAGACCGCAGCATCAAGAAAACAATTGCTATCGTTAAATTTCCACAGAAGGCAGCGATGATAAGAAAGGCGTTGCTCGCTAGGTGTGTCGAAACCATGGTCGCCACCAGACCAATGCGCGCAGCCACCAGTGGCGCCAAGAACATGCTAAGCGCGCTCAGGATGGCGAAGATGAAGAAGATGTAACCCAGCAGCGCAGCAGAGGCGTGGTAGCGACTGGTGAGGTAATACGAGAGCCATGCGGAAGTTGTAAGTCCGCCCGCTGCTGAGTCGAAGGCGAAGAGGGTCGAGAGTTGGATGATGCGCCCACGCACCGGGGAATCCTTCAGACCGCGCGGTGCGCCTTTAACTCCACTCTGCGTGGGGAGTTTGATCGAGCGTGCCAGCCACCATCCCAACGCGCCAAGCGGTATCAGGATGTAGAAACCTATGTACGTGGTGTTGAAGCGATGCAGGTGGCTTAACCATCCTTGCGAAAGCGCGCCTAGAGATCCAAATGTGGCGGCTACCCCGTTGTAGCGCCCAAAGATTGCGGCAAATCTACTGCTGTGATGTTCACCTGCCAACATCGTTTGTTCCAATGTAGTTGCGGGTCCATTGTCATTGGAATCGGTAGAAAGTACCCCGGTCAAACCAACGAGTGCGATCGTCCAGGGAGAGGGATGGATTGCGATGATGAATCCGGCCAGAGCGAGCAACGCGTAGATCCACTTATAAGCCCTTAGGCGACCAATACGTTCACCAAAGCGCATCAAGATCAAAGAGGCAAGCGCCGCCCCCAAGACAATAGAGCTGAGAACTAGTCCTACTTCTAAGGCAGAGGCATGGTTCTGAGCTAATAAGTGCCCGAGCAGAATGGCGGTAAAGCCATATGCGAATGCTCGTACGCCCTGCGCCGCAATAATGCGCGAGGTATTAGTGGTTAGCGTGGGCTTCGCACAACGCGCGAGAGGCTGTAGGCCAAGAAGAGCGCTACAAAGAATGGCACGGTGCCCCAGGTAAATGCCGAAACCTTAATGGTCGCGGTGAGGACGAATGCAATGACTATTCCCGCAGCAATACGCCAATCATCGCCAACGATGAAGTCGACCCAGAACTCGCCAAAGGAGATCAGCGACTGCAGACCCTTGCTCCGCTCAATCTTCTCAATATCTTGCTCCAAGATTTCAAAGGTGGTCTCGGCAGTACTTGCCACTACCGCTACGCGTTGCTTTGCCAATGTTCCCTTAAGCACTTGAACCAAGATAAATGCAAAGACTGCGACGCCTGCGATCAATCCGAGGACCGCCCAGTTATCTCCAGGCCACTTCTTACTTGCCCCAGCCGATCCTTCCGCGCCCCAGAAGATTCCAAAGGCGGTGAGCAGGATTCCAACACCAAACTTCATGGTGTTCTCGGGAACTTTAGAGAGTGGGGTACGAAGTGCGAATCCAGCGACGACAACGATCGCAACGGCAGCAAGCGCTGCAATGGAGGCGAGCCCTACCTTGTGATCAATAGTTCCGAAGGTGAGGACGATGAATGCAACTTCCAATCCTTCAAGGAGAACTCCTTTATATGAAAGCGTGAAGGCGTACCAATCTGCGACGCCATGACGGGTCTCTTTGGCAGCGATACGAGCGGCTGCAAGCTCCTCTTGAAAGATTTTATCTTCATCGTGCAACGCCTTATATCCGCTCGAACGAAGAATTGCCTTTCGCAGCCAGGTAAGACCAAAGACGAGCAACAAGCCACCAACGACGATACGTAAGAATGAAATCGGAAGGTGAGAGATGGCAGGACCGAATACTGCGATGATCAATGCGAGTGTCAACAGACCGGCGATAACTCCGCGCCAAGCTGACTTCCAATCGCGGGCAGTACCGGCGGCCAGAACGATGGTGACTGCTTCGACTGCTTCAACAGCACAGGCGAAGAAGACCGAGACGAATAACGCTACCGATGTACCTTGCATATGTGTGTACTCCTGAAAATTAGTTAGTTGATGGGGCGAACTCTGCAATTGCTGCTTCAAGTGCTACGCGCTTTTCACTAGGAAAAGCTAAGCAATTGTGCGGGTCAATATAGATATCTACTTTAGAGCCTCGAGAGGTTGATTCGGTGGCAAATACGCTGGAAATGACCCCAAATTCGCACTCAACCACATGTTCGTAGCCTCGGCCCCGATACGCAACGTCGAGAACGATAGCGGGCAAAGAGTTGGAACGGTGGTCGCTCAAACTGGTGGCGCTCGGGCGAATCAAGACTTCAACGCTATCTCCGACTTTGAGATCGGCCGAGGTGCGACATTCAATCCGGCGCTTTCCTATTGCAACTTCTACTTTCTTGCCATTGGCCTCCGTAACGGTACCGAGGAAACTTCCCGAGATTCCAGTGAAGGCCGCGACAAAGCGATTAGCGGGGTGGCGATAGATCTCTTCCGGCGAAGCGATCTGTTGCAACTCACCGGCGCGCAAAACACCAATTTGATCGGCCAGGGCAAAGGCCTCGGACTGATCGTGGGTGATGTAACAAGCTGTTGCACCGATTTCGCGAGTCAACGTTGCGATCTCCACACGCAATCGTTCACGAAGATCGGCGTCGAGATTTGAGAGTGGCTCATCAAAGAGTAGGAATGATGGGCGGCCGACAATGGCACGGGCAAGAGCCACACGCTGTTGCTCTCCCCCGGAAAGTTGAAACGGGTAGTTAGGACCCTTAGCCGACAGACCTACCCGTTCCAACGCTTCATTGACACGACGAGTTGCCTCGATCGAATCAAGATTGCGGCGCTTGATTGCATACTCGACATTTTCAAAGGCAGTCATATGAGGCCAGAGGGCATAATCCTGAAAGACCATGGCGAGATCGCGCTTCTCGGGAGCCATGTGAAAACCGTTATTTGCAACTTCGCGATCACCGAAGCGAATCGAGCCAGAATCCAAACGCTCGATTCCTGCGATGGAGCGGATTAAGGTCGACTTTCCAGAACCGGATGGCCCGAGTAGCACAGTGAATGTGCCAGGTTCAATTGTAAGGTCGAAGTTGTTGAGCGCTTTAAGAGTTCCATAATGCTTTGCAGCACCACGGATCTCAACCCGATAAGCGTTCACGTGCTTGTTATGTGTCATCGTTGATTTCCCAATCTCTTCCAGCCAGGAGGGGCAAAGCGATTAAATAAGAAGAAGGCGATACCGACAACGACGAGAGCCCAGAGGATAGAGAGGACTTCAATCGCGGTTCCCCCGCCATAGTCAAAACCTGCGAGCGAGAGTTCAATTCCAACCGCCACTGGTGGACTCCCTGGTGGATATAGGAGTTCAGAAACTGGTAGTTCAAGCAAGGTGCCGGAGAAGGTGAGGAGCCAGGCAATGAGCAAAGGTCTAGCGATAAGTGGCATCGTGACATCGATCCAGGCTCTTGCAGCACCACTTCCGTGTACACGCGCGGCATCCATCATCGACTCTTGAATCTGCCCCATATTTCCCACGAGCGATCGCGATGTAGAAGGCAAGGCGTTGGCGGTATATGCCAGTGCAAGCAAGAAAGATGTGCCGTAGATGTGGAGTCCAAGATCATTTATAAATCGCAGGTTGTAGGTGAAGATGTATCCGATAGCGAAGACGATTCCAGGAAGAGCAACGGCGGCTAAAAGGAAGAAGTCAACGAATTTCTTGGAACGGGTATTGCGCGCCGATGTCAGAACTTTCGATGCAATTGCTGCTAGCCCAACTGCCAGTGTCGCCGTAATGAGTGACATCTCTGTCGAATAGATCAACGGGTTACGTAAGAAGCGCGAATGGAGGACGCGTGAATAGTTGCTGAAATTAATCGTGTAATGACTGAGCAGGCTGCCCAGCCCATCCAACATCGAAGCCGAGATTGCTCCAAAGACTGGAATACCAAGGGTGATCATGAGCAGAACGACGATGTAAGTGCTGGTGCTGAACTTGCCGAGGAATGAGAGTTTGGTGATCGTCACCGGACGAGTTCGACCGCTGAGCGTTCTGAAACTGCGACCGCGCAGCGCACGGTTCTGCGCCAAGATAGCCATAATCACCAGCGAGAGCAGAGTGATACTTGTGGCGGCCGATACCGGGAAGTTAACTGGAATCGAATTTATCCCCTGATAAAGCTGATAGGTGGCCACACTGAAATGTCCGACGCTGGAGAGCGTGGATGCCACACCGAAGTCACTGATTGCTTCGGCGAAGACGATCGCCATCGCCGAAAATAGAGAAGGCATCAGCAGGCTAGCCATGACCTTAAAGGCGGCCAAACGATTTCCGCCGTGAACACGAACCGCTTGCTCGAACTCTTCGCCGAGACCGCGCATTGCGTTGGCGATGACGAGGTAGGCAAATGGAATTCCCTTAACCATCAGCACCATGGTTATACCTACGGGGCCATAGAGCAGATTTCGAATAGGCTCAACATGTAATCCCATGATTTCTAAGACGCCGCGTTGTTCGAAGAGCCGCTGCCAGCCAAGCGCAATTAGATAAGAGGGTGCCAAGAAGAGCGCAAAGATGGTGGTGTTCCAGAGGATGCGAGCAGGTGAATTTGTTCGCAAGACGAGCCAGGCCATGGAGAGCGCAATAATCATGGCGCCGACCGCAGCGATAACACCGATGATCAGGGAATGAAGAAGTGCTATGCCATAGGCTCCAGAAAAGACGGGCTTAAAGCTCGCCAGGGTGAACCATTGGTGGCCCTGCGACATTAAGCGCGGACTAAAGGCAACCGATAAGAAGAGAAGGATAGGAATCACAAGAATAAATGTGATCAAGGTCCAGAAGACAGCCATCGGAGTTATTCGAATACGATTGAATCCACGCTTGAATCGGGAGTCTTCGTTGGAAAATGGCACGCGATGGCGAACTAAGAGTCCGCCATCGAGTGCCATTAGTTTATTTCTTAACTTATCGCCTTCTCATTACTTAGTACGGATATTTGCCGTGAACCAAGCATCAACTTCACTTTGGAGTGGGCCCCAGGTATAAGGGTTGATAATCTGGTACGCGGTTGGAAGAGCAGGAACATACTTGTTAGGAGTAGTTCCAACGATTGATGGGTAGCAGAGAACATCTGAGTTCACTGTTGCATCTGTTGATGCCAAGATCGATTGACCGGCGGGCGACAGTACGAACTTGACGAATGCTTCCGCTCCAGCAATTTCTGCTGCAGGGCGCTTGCTATCGATTGCCAAAGAACTTGGCATCATGGTTGGGCGGCCTGGGTACAGGATCTTTGGTGTGAAACCGGCTACCGGTTTAGCAGTGAACTTAATGATTTCTGCAAGAGCAGCTGTGTTCTGAACCAAGCCCATGTTAATTTGACCAATTTCTAGGGCATGGATGGTTGGACCGTTCTTATCGTTCACGACAAGACCGTTCTTCTTCAGCTGTACTAGGTAACTCTTGCCGGCATCTTCAGAACCGAGTTGGTTCATCAAGCCTGCGATGAATGGGTAGGTAGGACCAGAGATGTTGGGATCGTTCATACCGATTTGACCTTTGTACTTGGTACGAAGCATCGCTGGAAGTGTTGCTGGAGGTGTAGTCATCTTGGCAGCGTTATAAAGAGCAGCAACCATCACCGTTGAACCAGTGATCGCGAACGCGTTGTTCTTAGGCGCTAGGCGCTTTCCGAGTGAAGAGTAATTTGGCTTGAAGGTAAGCGGGGCAACATTTCCATTTGTGTCAAAGGATGCGGCCCAAGTATCTCCATCAGCCCAGAAGAGACCCCAAGCAGGGTTTGTTCCCTCTGCGGCGACCTTTGCAAGCAATGGACCGGTAGATCCGCCAACATCGACAACTTGATAAGTGGATTGCGAAGCGTTAAATGCCTTGATCTCATCTGGCGCATAACCGATAGCTTCGTAGAGATTAATAGTGATTGGGGCGGCGTGCGCAGCTTGTGCGCTAAGACCGACCGCGGCGAAGACGAGCGATGCTGCGATAGATACGCTCTTCTTGAAAGAATTTATACGCATTCATATTCCTAACCTTGGGTGAACGGGTAGGCGTAGTACACCTTCACCAAGGTGGAATTGGAGAGATGGCAGATGAACGGCTTATTAATAAGGCATTAAATAAAGGTGCGCTCAAAGAAATTGCGAATCTTGCTCGGGATCAATCGATAAATCCTGTTCTGCCAGGTTCGTGCTTGTTCAATGGGCGAAACCGCCAATACTTGTTGGCTCTTTGAGGTCTGCGGTGTCGGAACTTTTCTAATCGCAGGCGAGATTTGATCCAACGAGTCCGCAATGATGACAGTGCTGGAAACTGCGCCGAGGACCCTGGCAATCTGCCCCGAAGCAATTTCATCGTGGTCCGCGAGGGCGAGTCCAATCAGTTCATCTGCGCTTGCTCGTATTTCGGAGGTGAGTGGATCTTTGACTCCACCGTAAGGATCAAAGCGGAAATCCTCTGCGCTGACTGTCAGCGCATAACTGGCGGTAGAGAGCAGTTCCCCAATGCCTTGTGCCAGCTCTGTTTTAACGCCGCCATGCAATTTCAGGTCATACAAGATGCGTGATGTGGCGCGGGTCTGGACGATCATATGTTCCACCGCAATAGACCGCAGATAAAGTTTCTCCGAATTGGCCGACCTAGAAGCCGGTAACCATTTAGCAAATACCCGCGCTTCAATCACCTGATTCTTAATCGATGGAATCTCCTCCACCAATAATCGAGCACGTGCTAACCAACGACCCGCTTCATCGAGTGAATAGCCTTCGATCAGCCCTTCCGCCATTTGGGCCAGTAGGCCTGCGCAGCGATCGGTCAGCGAAGAAATACGATCGATGGTCCGCCCTGCGGGAGTCTTGGGATGCGCAAAAGTTGAGAGGACAATCGCAATTGCGGCGCCAATCAAAGTTGAGAGAAGGCGCTTGCTCGCTGTTGTTTCACTTAATCCGGGGCCAAGAACTATCAGCGCGGTTACTGGAACGTTGATAGTTGCAACTTCACCAAGGTGTAACGCACGTGCGGCCACCAGCGAAATGAGCACCGTAATCCCAACGGTGACAAGTCCAGATCCAAAGTAGTGGAGCGAAAGCAACGCTGCACCAGCACCCACGGTTGACCCGACTATCTGACCCAATCCTTCACGCGTTGATTTGTGGAGGGATGAGCGAACGGTCAGAGATGCGACCACGGCAGCCACCAGCCCACCATTTTTAAATGCTCTATCGCCAATTTGCCAAGCCAGAGCGGCGGCGATTGAGGTAACTAATACTTGCTGAATCCAATACCAGCGCAGAACGAATTGTTGGATTAAGCGATCGAAACGAATCTTCACGCCTTAAATATAGGTGTTAAATAAAGAACTCAACCTCATTGAGTTGTGAAAGAGAGCGAGTAACCACCTGATTTGCACCTATTGTGCTGCCAGCGCCGATTGTGATGTTGCCCAAGACCTTTGCCCCAGCCCCAAGGATTACATTATTTTCAATCGTTGGGTGGCGCTTGCCCTTATTAAGGGAACGACCTCCCAGGGTGACGCCGTGATAAATGGTCACATCATCACCGACGATTGCAGTTTCACCGATAACTACTCCCATGCCATGGTCGATGAAGACGCGACGACCAATTGTTGCGCCTGGATGAATCTCAATTCCAGTGCGGGTACGAGTGTGATTGGCCAATAAGCGAGCAATAAAGCGGAGGCGATTGCGCCAGAGCCAACTTTGGAAGCGATGCGCCCACAAGGCATGAACTCCGGGATATGTCAGCGCAACCTCAAAACGATTTCGCGCAGCAGGATCCCGCGCAAGTGCTGTGGCGAGATCCTCTGCAATGAATGACATATTAAATCGTTGGAGCAACAGGTTCGTCGATGAATTCTTTGTAGAGCGGCGTAGAAAGGTATCGCTCACCAAATGATGCGAGAACAACAACGATGATCTTTCCGGCAAACTCCGGACGATCGGCAATTTGTGAGACGCCCCAGAGCGCTGCACCCGATGAGATGCCGGCGAGGATTCCCTCTTCTTGTCCTGCGCGCTTGGCATAGGTAAAGGAATCTTCA
>Ga0214249_1000181_pt1 | contig 32162 bp, 28 predicted proteins | sample TroBogypolimnion_17_FD_153087 | JGI IMG/M metagenome (GOLD analysis project Ga0214249, IMG submission 153087) | Freshwater microbial communities from Trout Bog Lake, WI - 23JUN2009 hypolimnion | ecosystem: Environmental > Aquatic > Freshwater > Lake > Hypolimnion/Profundal zone | place: Trout... | reverse complement strand
ACGGCCGATTTCGTCATTCACGCCAGGGTGCGGCAAGCGCCGGGAGAGTACTTCCCCCTCGATTTCGTTGGCCAGATCAATGATGTTGGAGATAGGGGCGAGTGCCTTGCCAGACAGCATCCACCCGCCCACGAGGGACACAAGGATGCCGATGGGGACGAGATGGAAGAAGGAGATGGTGAGCACCCTTAGGGCCTCCTTCACATTCCCGAGTTCTTCAAGGATCCGGATCTTCCACAGTCGGCCCCCAGCGTCCCGGTGATACACGGTGAAGATGCGCCAGTAATCCCCCCCCTCGATGGCGGTGCTGAAGGAGCCCTCCCCGATGACATCACTGGTTTCTTCATCGGCCGCGGGCAATGGAGCAGCCAGGGGTGCCTTGAACAGGTCCGGATCGCGGTACACCATCCGCTCCATTCCCAGGTCCTGGCGCGCGACCGACACGCGGCCCAGGCGCATGAACTCATTCTGTTGGCCCTCGCTCAGGTCTTCCCCTTCAGATCCCTGGTTGATAATTTGGCCGACGGCGAAGCCTTTGCTGCTCATGGTCCGATCGTGGTTGGTGATGAGGTGCCGATGCGCCAGCCCCAAAAGGGTTATGGCGAAGGCCACGAGCCCTAGCGTGAGGGCAAGGCAGTACCAGGCCGTCACCCGGAAACGAAGTGTGCGCGTGAACTGCATTAGGGGTGATCCTGGATAAGGTATCCGGACCCCCGAACAGTTTGAATGAGCTTCACGGCATGGCCCTGGTCGACCTTTTTTCGAAGGTGGTTGATGTATACCTCCACCAGGTTCGAGTTCCCCTGGCAATCCGCGTCGGCAGGCCAGACATGATCCATGATCATCGTCTTGGTGAGCACCAGCCCCTTGCGGCAGAGCAGGTATTCCAGAATTCCGAATTCCTTGGGCGAAAGGTCGAGGGGCTCGCCGTTTCTCCAGACTTCATGTCCCTTCAAATCCAATTCAAGGTCAGCCACCCGCAAAGTGTCGCGAATCTCCCCGTGGGGCCTCCGCAGGATGGCCCTCAGTCGCGCAAGCAGTTCCTTGAAGGCGAAAGGCTTGGAGAGGTAGTCATCAGCCCCTGAATCCAGACCTAGCACACGATCATCCACGTTATTTCGGGCAGTGAGCATCAGGACAGGCAAGGTGCTGCCAGACTTGCGAAACTCACCGAGGACCTTGAACCCATCAATCCCGGGGAGCATCACATCCAGAACCATGGCATCGAAGTCACCCCTGAGCGCCATGTCCAGGCCCAGAAGACCATCCTCGGCCCAATCCACGACAAAACCTTGTTCCTTCAGACCCTGCTGAAGGACCTGAGCCAGTTTGATTTCATCTTCTACGATTAGGATCTTCAAGGTTTTTTCCTGATGTCAGTCGACGCGGACGCTTGATCATATCCCCAGTCCACACGAGGCAACGATCAGGATCTGGTCCGAGGGCCTAGACAGAAAACATCGGAAAATCTGGAGGCCAGAAATGGGGAGAAGCCACCTCAATCGATCGATGGGAGCCAGGGCAGCCCATAAGACCTCGTTCCAGAGGTTAGGTTGCCGAGGGTAGGCCAAGAGCCAGGCCAGATGCTTCGATGGTGTCCATGATGACCAGAATTTTTTGGTTCATCGCGCTTTACCGGGGAGTCTCGGGCCAATCCAACCATGGGGTCGGCTGGGTTGCACCCCTGAAAAAACCTGACGCAGAAGACGCGGAAATGGGCTGGAGGCGGAGACAACTCAGGGCGATTTTTGACCGGGGATGGACGGGGATAGACAAGGTTCTGCTTTTCATCCCAGTCCATCCCCGCCATCCCCGGCCAAAGGATGTGTCTGCCGGTGGATCCCGTTGAACGAGTCCAGCCATGCGATGGCACAGCGGGCACCATAGTCCAGCCAACCCCGTGAATTCAAGAACTTGAAACCACCGATAAATGCTGATGAACGCCGATAAAGCAGCACGGTGGTGGGGCACCATTGCCCGGATCCACAGGGGTAGGTCATCCTGGTGTCCCATTCCAGGGCCCAGGTTTCACACGCTATGACGCGATGACCCATCAATATTGAAGAAACTCAGCATTGGTAAGGGTTTGCTGCTGGTGGTCCCGGCGGGAATTGAACCCACGACCTACCGCTTAGGAGGCGGTCGCTCTATCCGCTGAGCTACGGGACCATGCGGCAACAGGTTTCATTCTAGCCTGAGGCGCGGCAATTCTTGAGATGATGGAACCCACTCGAGGTATTCATGGCCCGCGCGCACTTGAAGGACGAAGTATTCATGAACATGGCCCTGGAACTGAGCCGCCTGGGGACCTGTTGCCGCCTCCAGGTGGGCGCGGTGCTGCTGAGGGCGGATGGCGGTGTGGCCGCGGCGGGCTTCAACGGCGCCCTGCCAGGCATGGCCCACTGCACGCCGGACACCTGCAAGCCCGGCCAGCGCTGCCTGCACACCAGCCACGCCGAGGAAAACGCCCTGGGCTTCTGCGACGGACCCGTGGCCACGGCCTACGTCACCCACGAGCCCTGCCTCGTCTGCTGCCGCGCCCTGGTACGCCGTGGTGTGCGCCGGGTGGTGTTCCGGCATCCCTACACCAGCATCGCGGAGCAGGAACGCACCGAGCGCCAGCACATCCTCGACCACTTCCAGGTGCGCTGGGAAAAACTACCCGAGGCTTGATTTCTCTCAGGCAGTGCACCGTGTGGACTTGCCTCGCGCGGAGCGTGGGGGCTCCGGGGGGACGCAGAGGCCGCTTGGGGCCTGGAGGTTCCCCCGGAGAGTATTAGATCCCGCCGTGCTCCCAGGCGCGGCTGGCCTCGGTCTCAAGGGTCAGCTCGGTGCCGTCGTCGAGGACCAGGATGGCGGGTTCGCCAGAGCGCACATCCACGATGGTGTGGCCCAGGAGCCGCTCGTGTTGGCCGTGGTGCCAGGAGATCCCCTCGGGGTAGGTGCGGCGGTAGGCGTCCAGAGGACCTTCCATGCGGTGACGGAGCGCGTCCAGGGCTGAGGTCAGGGCTCTTGGGAAGCCCTTGGGGAGCTGGGAATCCAGGCCTGCGGCGGCCAGGAAGGCTTCGGCGGGCAGCCGGTCGGGGCTGGCCCCTTCCACACACCAGCCCTGGCCTTCTCGAGCTGGGCATTGGCCCTCCAGCACCAGGGGATGCTCCCGGTGGATGCCCAACCAGAGAGAGACCCGGCCTCGGGGCCCCGTGCCCTCGAAGTCCAGAGGCGGCTGGGCGTCGTCATGGAAGACCACGGCCCTCAGGGGCAGCCACTCGAAGGTCTCCACCACCTTGGCGCCCACGGGCCCCGGGTGGCCCCGGCGCAGGTCGGCCACGGCCTCGGCGAAGGCTTGGCGCAGGCCTGCCAAGCTGAGGACGCCTTCGGGCAGGCCCAGGGCATTCCAGGCCAGGGGGGCTTCGTGCCAGTTGGCGGCCAAGGCCGGCAGTACCTGTTGGAAGAGGATGAGGGCTGGATCCCAATCCCAGTGGTGGGCGGGCTGGTAGCCCAGTTCCCGGCAGAGGTCGAACCAGGCCCGGTGGGGGGCGTCGACCCCAGGATGGAAGATGGAGCGACCGTCCAGGAACAGCTCACAGGAGGGACCCAGGGCGGTGTCCCGGCGACAGAGCCCTATCTCGTGGCGGCCCAGGGTGGCCAGGGTGGCCTCGTGGTACGGATGATCCTCCTGCCGCAACACCTTCAGCGGCGCATCGAGGATCCAAGCGTCCAAACCCATCCCAACCCTCCTCTGGGAAGGGAAGCCTGGGTTCCCCGGGGCGGGTCGTCAATGCCCAGACTTGAAATACCGACAAAAAGGTATCAATCGATCTTCTGGAGGATTGTGCCGGGGTAGTAGTGCTGGAGGATCTGCTGGTAGGGGGCACCTTCCAGGGCCATGCCGTATGCGCCGGTCTGGCACATGCCCAGCCCATGACCCCAGCCACGGCCATAGAAGATCCACCGGCGCTGGTCGCCCTGGCCCACGGTCAGCCAGCGGAAGACGTTGTCCTTGAGGCCTAGGAGGCCGCGGATGTGCATGCCGCGGACCCGGTGGGCCGTCCCCTTGGTGTCCACAAGGTTCAGGTCCTGCACCCGGCCCTGCTCGTTGTAATCCGCTTTCAGCTCGCGGATGCCGGGCACGGTGATGCGCTTGCGCACTAAGGCCAGCAACTCGCTCTCGGTGTACTCCACCCGCCAGTGGGCCATGGGGTTGTAGCGGTCCCAGGCGGCACCATCCGGGTCCAGGCGGCGCACCAGCACCTGGGCTCCGCCCTCGCTGGCGACCCACTTGAGGCGGTCACCCACCTGGACATCGCTGTGGCTGACCAGACGCAGGCTGCCATCGGGGCTCTCTTCGGCCAGCAGCAGGCCCGGCGCCAGGGCCAGGGGCTCGGGTCCGCCCCGCTTGCGGCGGACCTGGCGGTCCAGGAGCAGGGTGCCCTCGTTGAGGTTGAGAGGCTCCAGTTCCTGCCAGAGCCGGCCCAGGGCCTGGAGGGCCTGGCGCAGGCTGAGGGAGGGACCGGCCGCCCAGGCCGAGGCGGGCACGACGCTGCGCCGGGTGAGGAAGGCGGCCAGGAGGCGGTCCTCGGTCAGGGCGCCAGGCAGGAAGTAGTCCGCATCCTGGGAGCGTTCCTGGCCCGCCACCACGTGCTGGAAGCCGAAGGCACGGGCGAGGGCCAGGAGCAGGTTGCCCGGGCTCAGGGGCTGTTGGGCTAGGCCCAGGCGCTTCTGCAGGCTCTGCACGGGCCCAGCCAGAGACTCCGCCGTGGCCGGCCGACCGAGACGCTCGGCGTTGAGCCAGTCTGGGGACAGGGGCCCGGTGGCCAGGCGGAGCAGTTCCCAGCTGAGTCCAGGCTGGGGCGCCTCTCCGCTGAGGGCGAGGTCGGAGTTGAAGGGCAGGGTCAGGGGCTTGGCCGGGTAGCAGGGCACGGCCTGCAGGTAGGGGGCATTGCCGCCGAAGACCTGGGCCACATCCGTGGTGTGGCCCCCGCAATCGGCCATAAATAGGGCCTGGATGGGCTTGCCGCCATAGGTGGCGAAGATGCCTGTGGTCTCCTGGACGGCCCGGTCCGTGAGGGACTGTTCGCCGTCGCGGCCTCCGTATACCTGGTCGGCGATGGTGTCGCTCATGTCGAAGCCATCGGCGCCGCGCTTGCCGCGGTTGGCAACGGCATAGGTGCGGGCGGCCACGGCCTGGGCCTTGAGGGCCTCCACGTTGGGGAATTCCCAGGCACCCATCTCCTTGGGCACCACCCCCCGGAGGTAGGTCTCCAATTCGACGGTGTTCACCACCGTCAGGCGACCCTGGGCATTGGGAAAGATCTCCACCTTGCCCCGGTAGCGGCCCTTGCCCTGGAGGTTCGTGAGCTCTCCGGCAGGCCGCAGCCAGACTCCGGCCAGGGGCAGGGGGCGGCGGTCGTAGCGGTCCGTGATGGCGTAGAGGGCCCGGCCCTTGTGGGGTGGCGCAGGTCGGGGCTCCGTGGCCACCCAGAGCTCATCGAAGCCAAGATCCTGGAGCTTCTGCAGTACAGGCTCTGCCTCGCTGACCTCCTTGAAGCGGCCTGTGAGGACCCGCCAGGTGTCCGCGTCCGGCACTTTGACCCGCTCGGGCGCCTCCCCCCGTTCCTTCAGCCGGGCCAGCAGGGCCGTAGCCTCTGCGGAATTTTGCGGCTTGCCCACCTGGATGCGGTATTCGGAGGTGGTATCCGAAAGGCCCCGGCTGTCCCACCAGATGCGCAGCTTTTCGTCCGGCGCCAGCTTCAGGAGCGGCTTGCCGCTGCGGTCGCAGACCTGGCCGCCGCCTTCCAGGGAGATGATCCACTCCAGAGCCTGAGTGTCGAGGCCGATACGCAGGGGAGGCTGAGCCGCAGGACTGGGGGCGCAGGCAAGGATCAGCGCGGGGACCAGGAAGGGGGTGAGGAGCGGCTTCATCCTGCGAATTGTCCCACGAATCCCGCAAGGGTCTCCCAGCGGCGGGCTCGGAGGGCCTCGGCGTCCAGCAGTTCCCCGTGGGGCCCGCAGCGATGCAGAAGCAGGGCGATGCAGCAGTCATCTGCGGGCCGATAGAAGAGGGCAGGGCCCGTGTAGCCCAGGTGGAAACACCAGGCCGAAGGCGGGCCGGGATCCTCGCTCAGAGCGGGCGCCGGCGCGGGAAGCCGGTCCGTCGGATCCTGCAGCACGTGGAGACCGGGGCCAGCTGGCATTCGAGACAGCAACTGTCCAAATCGGCCTGGGCCGACGAAGGCCACCTGCAGGCCCAGGCCCCAGCGGGTGCCGTCCTCGCCGTCAGCAGCAGTCTGGGCCATGCGTGCAGGCCAGCCAGCTCCGACCCAGCGGGCCAGGGCCTGGCGCAGCTGCGAGGCGGTGGCGGCGAAGCCCGCGTGGCCGCGCATGCCGCCCCGGGCATTGGCGTCCTGGGGGAGGAAGGGCGAGCGAGGCGGCAGGGGGATCTCTGTGGCCAGGTCCCAGGCCTCAGCATCGGGTCCATCCGGCACCCACCTGGGTGCTGCGGGCCATGGCGCCGGGCTCAGGCCCGAGGCCGCGCCCAGGGCCCGGAACGGCAGCCGGGTCTCAGCTTCCAGCAGTTCCGCCAGCAGGCGGTAGTTCAGGTCCGAGTAGGTGGCCAGGCCCGGTGTGGCGGGGCGCAGGAGCGGATGCCGGGGCACCGCCCGGTGGAGCTGAGTGGCCAGGGGCTCACCTGTGTAGGGACGCCAGGGCGGCAGACCGGAGCTGTGGGAGAGCAGCTGGCGCACCGTCAGCGGGGTTTCCCGCTCGGCAAGGCCCAGGGCCCAGCGGCGATCCGCGTCCAGGTCCAGGAAGGCCAGGGCCAGAGGCGCGGTCACCAGGGGCTTGGCGAGAGAGGCGAGGTCGTAGAGCACGTGCCCGCCCTAGCCCTGGTTGATCTCCGCCAGGCTCTTGGCCACGGCTTTCTGCACCAGATCCGCCACGTGCATGGCTTCCTGACCCTCCTCCCAGGTGACGCCATCCGTGCCGGTGCCCAGGCAGGCGGCGTGGAAGGCCTCGATCTCCAGGCGCAGAGGCTCACCCTCTTCGATGTCGGCGGTCTCGGGGTGGACCTGGGGCCCCTCGGGGCCCATGACCAGGCGCAGCAGCTCCAGCTTCTGGGTGGCGAAGTCCAGGCTGGCGTATTCCTTGTCGCCGAAGGCGCGGAGGGTGCGCTCCTTTTTGCGGGCCACGCGGCTGGCGGTGACCGTGGCGAAGGCCCCGCCCTCGAACTTGAGGCGGGCATTCACCAGGTCGGCAAAGGGCGTGAGCACGGGCACGCCCACGGCCTCCACATCGATGACGGGGCGGCCCACCAGGGCGCGGAGCAGATCCAGGTCGTGGATCATCACGTCCATGACCACGTCCACCTCCAGGCTGCGGGCGGGGAAGGGCGAGACGCGCACGGCTTCCAGGAAGCGGGGCTTGAAGCCACGCTCCCGGAGGGCGGTGACGGCGGGGTTGAAGCGCTCCAGGTGACCCACCTGGGCCACAAGGCCGGGCTTGGCCACGCGGGCCTCGGCCAGGCCTGCCAGCAGGGCCTTGCCCTCCTCAAGGGAGGCGGCCAGGGGTTTTTCCATGAGCAGGTGCTTGCCCGCCTTGAGCGCCTGGAGGCCCAGGGCGAGGTGGAAGCCCGTGGGGGCGGCGATCTGCACCGCGTCGACCTGATCCAGCACCTCGGCCAGGGTGGCGGCCCAGGGGGCGCCCACCTTGGCGGCGATCTCGGGCCCACGGACGGGATCAGGATCTACAACGGCCACCAGGACCGCGTCCGGGGCCGAGCCCGCGATGCGGGCATGGTGCTGGCCCAGATGTCCCACCCCGACCACAGCCACGCGCAGCTTCGACATGATGTCCTCCCGACGGTCCCAGCCTATCAGGGCTGCTACCCTGGAGCCTCTTCACGAGGCAGCCATGAATTCGAAACTTGAAGCAGTGAACCTGGTCCGCTGGATGCACTTCATGGCGATCTCCTTCGGAGGCGGTGCCGCAGTGGTGGTCTTGCTCCTGTCGGGCTTCGAGGAGGGCCGCGAGGATCTCCAGGGCCTGGCCGCCACGGTCTGGGCCAAGGTCGTGGCCTGGTCCTTCCGCCTCGCCCTCATCGCGGGCCTCCTGCTGCTCATGATCATGATCCAGGGCGGCCAGAACCCCCTCAAGGGTGGCGCCTACTTCCACATCAAACTGGCCCTGGTCTTTGTGCTGACGGGCCTTTCGGAGATGACCCCCAAGGCCCTGGCCCGGGGCAAGCGGGGTTCGGCCCTGCTGGTGGTCTTCCTCTTCCTGGCCATCGCCTTTGTGGTGTTCAACAAGGGTCTTTTCCGCAAGAGTGTGGCCCCACTCGCTCCAGAACTGACCGCAACCGTCACGGCCCGCTAAGCGATGCGGCGCCTGCTGCTGGGCCTGGCGGCCACGGGCCTGTTCGCAAGTTGGCCCCAGACCACACCTGAGCGTACAGAGCTGCGGCGGACCTCCACCGTGGCGGAGGTCCGCGCCTTCATGGCCGCCCTCACGAAACTGAATCCAGCGTTGGTGCCCTACCAGCCCAAGGGTGCCCCCCGGGCCACGGAAACGGGCAAGCCCCTGCTGGCCTGGCGCCTGAAGGGCGCGGACCACAATGCCTTGCGGGTCTACGTGAACGCCAACATCCACGCCGGCGAGGTGGAGGGCAAGGAGGCCATGCAGCAAGTCCTCCGGGAGTTGCTCCAGGGTCGGCACCCGGCCCTGCGGCGGGGCCTGGACCTGGTAGTCATGCCCGCCTATAACGCCGATGGCACGGACGCCCTGGATCCGGCCATCAGGCCCTGGCAGCCCAACCCCACGGAGAGCGGCGTGGGGCGTCGCGAGAACGCCCGGGGTCTGGATCTCAACCGGGACCTCATGAAGGCCGCCGCCCCCAATACCCGCTGGCTGCTGGCGATGCTGGGGGACTTCGATCCTGCGGCGGTGCTGGACCTGCACACCACCAACGGCAGTACCCACGGCTTCCACCTGACCCATGGGCCCGCTGTCACCATGGGCGCCGACGAGGCGCTCCTGGCCTTCAACCGGCGCATGCTGGTGGAGGTGCGAGAGCGGCTGAAGATGGAAGGCATGCCCACCTACGACTATGGCAATTTCATACCCTACAAACCTACGGTCGAGCACCCGCCCACGGCCTGGGAGACCTACGACGCCCATCCCCGTCTGCTGACCAACTACCCGGCCCTGCGCAACCGTCTGGCCGTGCTTTCTGAAAGCTACGTCTACCGCAGCTGGCCCGACCGCATCAGCGACACCCGCCGCTTCGTCCTGGCCTGCCTGGGTTGGATGGCTGAGCACAAGGATGAGATCCGCACGCAGATTCGCCAGGCGGACCAGCGCTGGTCCGAAAGCTGGACCCACGGACCTGTCTCCATGCCCTTGTCAACGAAGCTGAAAGAAGTCGAACGCGCAGCGTTCGACTGGGTGGACCCCATCCGTGATGAGCAGGGCCACCTCATCGGTGAGAAGGGCCGCACCCACCTGGAGCTGCCCAGCTTCGTGGGCTTCCAGGGCCAGGACTACGTGACGGCGCCGACGGGTTACCTCATCGACCCCGCCTACCTGCCCACGGTGCTGCCCCTGCTCCAGGCCCATGGCGTGAAGGTCCAGATGGGCAGCAGCCGCCCCCGGCAGCTGCCCCTGCTCCAGTTTCAGGAAAGTGGCCGCAAGGTCTCGCCCTCGGCCTACCAGGGCATATTCACCCTGGAACTGCAGGGCGCCTGGACCACGGAATCCACCCCGAAGAAGCTGCAGCAGCCCTGGAACGCCGCAGACCTGGACCGGGCCATCTATGTCCCCCTGGACCAACCCCTGGGGCGCCTGGCCTTCTACCTGCTGGATCCCCGCAGCACCGATGGCCTCGTCTTCTGGGGCGCTTTCCATAGCGCCCTCCTCCGCGGCGACGGCATGTGGGGTGAACCCCCCAGGTTCCCCATCCTGGCCCTCGGCCAACCCGACCCCGCCCCTGTCGCCGCCCACCAATCCCCTGCGCCAAAGGCGCAGGAATAACTCAGGGCGCCGAAAGGCGCCCTGAGCTGGAACGGCTTTGAGTTGGAACGCTAGTCCTCAGGTTCCTCATAGTCGCCGTTGTGCCACACGTTCTGCACATCATCGTTGTCCTCCAGCAGGTCCACGAGCTTGAGGAAGCTGGTGAGCTTGTTGCCCTCAAGGGCGGTGCTGGTGCTGGGATCCATGATGAGCTTGGCTTCCAGGACCGGGAGCTTGGCGGCGTCCACGGCGTCCTTCACGGCCTGGTAGGATTCGGGGCTGGTCTTGATGACCCAGGCCTCACCCTCGTTGATCACGTCGTCGGCGCCGGCTTCCAGGGCCACCTCCATGATCTTGTCCTCGGACACCTCGGAGTCCACCACGATCTGGCCCATCTTGGTGAACAAGTAGGCCACAGAGCCCATGGCGCCCAGTTCGCCACCGAACTTGGTGAAGTAGCTGCGGACCTCGGGGGTGGTGCGGTTCTTGTTGTCGGTCATGGCCTCGACCAGGATGGCCACGCCACCGGGGCCATAGGCCTCGTACACCACTTCCTCGTAGGTCACGCCTTCGAGCTCGCCGGTGCCCTTCTTGATGGCGCGCTCCCAGTTGTCCTTGGGCATGTTGCTGCCCTTGGCCTGGTCCACGGCCAGGCGCAGGCGGGGGTTGGCCGCCACATCGCCGCCGCCCAGGCGGGCTGCCACGGTGATCTCCTTGAGGATCTTCGTGAAGACCTTGCCGCGCTTGGCGTCAGCGGCGCCCTTCTTGTGCTTGATGGTGGACCATTTGCTGTGGCCTGACATGGTGAACTCCAGAGTGATCGGATGGAACGGATGAATCGAAGGAGGTTCGGGCCCTACCCGCGCATGCCCTTGCGGGAGACCTTGGCGAAGGGCGGAGCTTCCTGGCGGATCATGGGGCGCTCCAGGAGGAACTGGTACCACTGCTCGCCATAGACCTTCATCTTGAGGCTCTTGCCGTTCTGCAGAAGGTTGCGGTTGGTGATCAGGCGCTCGTCGCCCTGGCAGATGGTGAGGCCCTTGTTGAGAACCTCGATGGCCTTGTCCCGCTCGCTCATTTCCATCAGGACGTAGGCGTAGACGGCGTAGAGGAGACTCTCCTTCTTGCCGGCCTTCAGGGCCAGATTGAACGTCTCCTTGGCCTTTTTCTTCTCGCCGCGCTTCCACTGGAGGATGCCCAGCATGGCCTTGGCGATGTAGTGCTGCATGGAGGCGGAGACCAGGAGTGGTTCGGCCTCTTCGTTCTTCTTGCGCATGTACTGCACCACGCCGATCTGGCCGTCGATGCTGCTCTTCACCAGAAACTGGCGGGTGGAGAACTTGTACCCCTCGCGCATGGTCTCGATGGCCTTGTCGAACTGCTGCTTCTTCATGAGGTCGCCGGCCCGGGTGAAGATCTTCTCAAGCTCCTGCTGGACTTTGCGGCCCTGCCAGATGAAGAGCGCAGCGCCGGCCACGAGGCCCAGGGGGATGCCCACGGCCAGCCAGATGCCCAGCAACTTGGAGAGCACGATCACGGCAAGGGCGGCGCCCAGGCCGAGCAGGAGGTTGATCACGAAGACTCCGGATGGCGCGGCCCGAAGCCGGGCCAAAGGGCCATTTTATCGGCCTTTGGCTCCGTTTGCCACGTGGGGTTTGCGAGTCGGGGGTGTTGTGACCCGCGACCTCAGCCGATGACTCCGCTGCGGGAAGGGGCGGGGCGGCGGCGGCGGAGCACCCGCTTGGGGGGCGCCGGGGCCGCTTCTTTACGGGGCCGACCAGGGCCACGCTTGGGCGGGGCCTCCTTGGGCTTTACAGCCTTGCGGACCTTGACCTTCTTTTCCTTCTTGACTCGCTCCCGGCGGACCAAGGCCGCGGCGGCCCGACCGGTGACCACGACGCGGGAACCGTCCTTCAACTTCTTGACCTTGGAGCCGGGCTTGCGGCCGCGCTTCAGGCTCATGGCGAGGGGGGCCTCGTCCAGCAGCTCCCGTTCGAGTTGGGCCTGCAGGGCCATCATCTCACCGCGGTCAGTCTCGTGGTCGTGCCCGCAGAGGTGCAGGAAACCGTGGATGACCAAGGTCTCCACCTCGCGTCGGCGACTCACGGCGAACTTCTTGGCCATTTTGTCCGCCATGGGCAGACTGATCACGATGTCACCCAAGTGGGGGAAGGCCCCCTTCTCGGTGCTGGAAGGAAAGCTTAGGACGTCGGTCGTGATATTTTTCCCGCGATGCTCCCGATTGAGTTTTCTCATGCCGCGATCGTCGACATAAGTCACGGACATGCCGAGTGCGCTCGGGGCCAATCGATCCCTGAGGTCATGCAGCAGTTTCCCTAGGGAGGTGTCACCAGGGCCCCGCATTTTGCTTCGGCTGGACCAATCAATCGTGAAAGGAGTCTTCGTCTGAGTCATGGTTCGCTCCTTACAAGATCTACCAAAGGGAGCTCCCTGGGATGGATTTTGTATCGTTCAATGCTTCGTCAATTCTAGGGACCAATAATTGATCCGTGTTTTCATCTGATAATTAGAACATCATTTCATGGCTACATCATTAATAATGTTCAAAACATTGAAAACAATAATACATGCTACTGAATAAAGGAAAATAAACCCTGACCCAGGATCCCTGGCATCCTGGAGCCATGGATCCTCGCCTACCCAAAGAACTGGCCGCCCCGCTGGGTCGGTACCTGGTCCTCCTCGAACGCTGGAATCGAACCCATGCCTTGACGGCGCTTCCGGCCTCGGAGCGGAAAGAGGAGTTGTTGTTGGATGCAGCCGCCCTGCTGCCCTTCCTGGCCGACCTGCCCCCGGGCTCCCGTGTGGTGGATCTGGGCACGGGCATGGGCTCGCCTGCGGTGGTCCTGGCCCTGGCCCGGCCTGACCTGGAGGTGCTGGGGGTGGATTCGGCTGCGAAGAAGCTGGCCTTCCTGCGGCAGGCAGTCATGGAACTGCCGGTTCCCAACCTGAAGGCTGTGCAGGGACGCCTGGAAGACCTGCCCACTATGCAGGCTGACTGGGGCACCGCCAAGGCGCTAGGCTCCCTGAGCCAACTCACGGCCTGGTGGAGCCGACACGGTAAGCCTGGGGCACCTTTCTTCGCACTGAAAAGCCGAGACTGGGCCGCGGAAGCCCTCCCTGTTGGCTGGAAGGCCACCCCTCATCCCTACTCCCTGCCCACCCGTGGCGACCGGGTGGTACTAGAACTCCGCTCGGAATGAACAGAGCCCCCATCTGGGCGCTCTGGCAGTGGTTGGCGCTGGCTCAGCGGGTGATGGTATCGCCGGTGACAATCTCTTCGTTGGCGCGGAGGATGCGGCAGGTGGCGGTGCGGGCATCGGCCCGGACCACGAGCACCTGGCCGATGTAGTGGGCGAAGGTATCCTTGGCGGGCTTCTTGGCCCCATCGGCCCCAATGCTGAAGGACCTGACGCGAGTGGAGAGCAGGACGTCACCAACCTTGAGGCCATCATTTACGCCGCGATCGATGATGATCATGTCGCCGGTGGCCGCATGCACCTTGGAATCCCGGGCGTAGATGACCACGGCCGCCGTGGGGGCGACCTGGATCGGCTCGGTGATATCAGTGCGGAGGGTCATGGGGATGCTGGCAGGTTCCGTGAACTTCACGAGGTGGTTGCCCACTTCCACGGTCTCCAGGCAGCGCTCGATGATGGCCACGGAACTCTTGGCCTGGGCCGTGATGACCCGGACCACACCGGTCTGCTGAAGGACATCACCCATTTTCTGCTTGGGGTTGGTGGGGTGGACCAGCATCTGCTTGACGGACTTCAGAACCAGGAAGCGATCGCCCGCCTTGATGCCCTGGTCCACACCCCCGTTCACGTAGACCGTCTCGCCCTCGGCGAGATACTGGCGATCATCCCGCTTGTTGGCGGTGATGGTGAAGGCGCCGTTGGTCTTGAAGTAGGACTCTGCACCCGTGGGCGCCATGAAGGGCAACTGGATGAAGTCCTGGAATGCAAAACCCATTTCGGGCCGACGCATGGCACTGGGGTCAGCCTTGCGGGCCTGGTCGGGGGGCAGGTCGGCGATGGCGTCCGGCAGGGAACCGGCGTTGGCCACGCCCCGGGCCAAGTCGATGACCAGCGGATCCCCGGGATAGATCCAATGGGGATCCTTCACCCACTGGTTCAGTTCCCAGATCTGGGGCCAGGCGTAGGGATTTCCGAGGTACTTCCCAGAAAGATCCCAGAGGGTGTCGCCCTTCTCCACGGTATGGGTTCGGGACCCCTCAGGCAGCTTCAGATCCTTCGGATAGTCCCACTTGGACTTGTGGGCTTCCACCTGGGGAGCAGGCTGGACGGTCTCCTGGGCCCGCAGGACTGGAAGCGCCAATGCCAGGGCTGCCAAGAGGCCCGGGGCGGCCACAAGGGCGCGCATCCGGCCGACATGCAGGCGAGTGGGCAGGTGCATCAGGTACCCCCGTATGAATTAATAGTGCCGATTATAGGTCTTCGACGCGGATCATATCTGAAAATAATGACAATCGGTTGCGGACTTCGTCCTGCGAGATTTGCTCCAACCGCTCCGTGGAGAACTGCTCCACCGTAAAGCTGGCCATGACGGAACCCACAAGGGTGGCGTGCTTGAGGGCTGTGACGTCGATGCGCTCGACCCAGGCCAGGTAGCCCAGGAACCCACCGGCGAAGGTGTCGCCGGCCCCGGTTGGGTCGAAGACGTTCTCCAGGGGATAGGCCGGGGCGGCGAAGAATCCCTCCGGCGTGAAGAGGGCCACGCCGTATTCCCCCCGCTTGACCACCAGGATCCGGGGGCCGAGGGCCTGGATCCTGCGATAGGCCTTGATGAGGCTGTGCTCCTGGGTGAGTTCCCGGACCTCTGCGTCGTTCACCAGGAGGATGTCCACCACCTTGAGGACCGCTTCCAAGGCCGGACGCGCACCTCGGATCCAGTAGTTCATGGTGTCCAGGGCAATCCACTTGGGAGGTACGGTCATCTGGCGCACCACATCCAGCTGCAGGACCGGATCGATATTCCCCAGGAACAGATACGGGGATTCCCGGTAGCTCTCGGGCAGATCCGGGCGGAAATCTGCGAAGACATTCAGGTCCGTCGCCAGGGTCTTGGCCTCGTTCAGGTCGTAGCCGTAGGCCCCCTTCCAGTGGAAGCTGAGCCCCTTCACCCGGGCCAGGCCTTTCAGGTCGATGGAGCGCCCGTCGAATACCTTCATCTGGTCCGGACCGAAGTCCTCGCCCACCACGGCCACGATGCGCACCGGATGGAACCGGCTGGCGCTCAGCGAGAAATAGGTCGCCGAGCCCCCCAGGGCATGCTCCCGGGCCCCGAAGGGGGTTTCCAGGTCATCGAAGGCCACACTTCCAATGGCGAGCAGGGTCATGTGAATCAGGCTCCAGGCAGGTTCAGGATTGGACGGAAGGCGCCGCGAAGTAGAGCAGCCAGGCCTGGTTCCCGCCCATGGGCACGGGCGCCTGGGCGTACCTAGCCACCATCGGAACCTGACCTGAAGCCATGAGATTCAGCAGACCTTCGTGCAGCAGGGGGTCCTGGCCAAGGATCACCTGGAGGCTCCGCCAGCCCAACACCTGGCCGTCACCCAGGCGGTCCTGGAGCCGGTCCAGGGCGTCGGCCAGGGAGTGCCCCCGGAGATCCAGAGTCCCATCCACCTCGATGGCCATGCCCGCCGCCAACTGGAACCGGGTGGGTGCAGGCGGGCGGGCAGGGAGGGGCTCCGGTTCAGGTTGGGAGAGGCGGGGGGCTTCCACTTCCAGGACGGCCGGAGCGGCAGGGGCTGGGGGCTCTGGGAGCACAGGGGTCGCTGGGGGTGGCGGAAGGGGCGGGGTAAAGGCCTGGGGCTGGTCCCTGATGCCCTTGGCCATGGGCTTGAAGCCCCGAAGACCCTGGATGGCCTCCTGGAAGGATTCCGGTGCGGGGAGGGGCTCAGGTTCAACCGGGGAAGGGCGGGGAATCTCCACCTCGATGACTGGAGCCGCTGCTTGGGCCGGGGGTTCCGGGAGGGGCGGCGGCGGGGCTTGGGCCAAGGCTTTGGGCTTGTCCGGCTGATCCCTGAAGCCCTTGGCCATGGGCTTGAAGCCCCGGAGATCCTGGATGGCCTCCTGGAAGGATTCCGGGATCGGGCGGGGTTCCTCGGGTGGGGTTGCTGCCTGGGATTCGGTGGCTGCGGGGGCAGGGCGTTTCGCGGTCGGCTTCTGGCCCATGGCGGAGAGAAACAGCGCGTCTTCGTCATCCAGGACCAGGGGCCCCTCGAGTTTCGGGGCCACCTTGGGTTTGGGCTTCGTGACCGGAGCGCTTTCCTCCGGGGCGAGCTGCTGTTTGAGTTTTGCCAGGTCCTGCTTCCACGCCATGAACTGCCTCGTCCTGTCCAGAGTAGGCCATGCAGGCCTGAGCCCAAAGCCCGCCGTTGCAATCTCGCCACAGGCCGAGGCAATTCGCCGCAGGAAAGCTCCGCTTCAACCGGGGTGCGAATGCGCCCCTCTAAGGTATGACGCCCCTTGGCGTAACCTGGTACATCCTTCGCACGTAACCTGATCGATCCACTGGAGGTCCCATGCGCCGCGCCGCCATCCTACTCATCCTTCCCCTGCTCCTGGCCTCCGGCCAAGCCCTCCGGGCCCAGAGCCCCCACCTGGGCTTCAGCGTGGACCTGACGATCCCCACCGGGGACTTCGCCAGCAAGACCTACCTGACGACCTTGGGGCACGAGAAAGAGACTTACGATATAGGGCTAGGTGGCAGCTTCACCGCCAGCTTCCCCATGGACCGGAACCTCGCCTTCCGCTTGGACCTTAGCGGCTCCTCCGAGACAGGTGTCAACCGCGCTGCGGGATACTCGGACATCAACCTCCGCCACTCCCTCTTCAGCGTGGGAGGCGACCTGCAGATCTTCCCCCAGGGCACGGCCTTCCGGCACCGGGGGTTCTACTTCGTGGCGGGCCTTTCTGCGGACTTCGAGCAGTTCAGCCGGGGCTATGGCAACGATTTCTACTACTACAACGACAGCAGCAGCACCAGCAAGAGCCGACTGGGCGGCAAGGTGGGTATTGGCCACAGCTTTGGCTTTGATGCGGGCCGGAAGTTCACTGTGGAAGCCACCTACCATACGACCCTCACGTCCAAAGACGTGAACGCTGGCGATCCCCCCAGCACTGACTTCCTGAAGCTGGGCTTCGGCCTCGTCTTCTAATTGGCTGGCTTCAACAATGAAATGGCCCCATTCGGGGCCATTTCATTGTTTGGGGTATCTGCTTACTGCGTCTTGGGCGCCGCCTTCTTTTTAGCCTTCTTTTTGGGCTTCTCGGGTTCCTGCTCCTCGGTCTTGCCCAGGAGCCCGTTGACGAGGCGTGGGATTTCCTTGTTGGCGGGGTCCAGCTTCTGGAGGCGCCGGGCATAGGCAATCCGGTCCTGCTTAGGACGGGCATCGTCGGCCTTCACCTGCTCATATTTCTCGGCGACGTACTTGGTCAGGCCGCCTGCTTCAGTGACTTCGGCTTTTTCGGCAGCCAGGAAGGTCTGCCAGTCCGATACCGCCTTCGTGGTGCTTTCCTTAGCTTGGCGCAGGCGCAGCAGGATGGCTTCGATGTCCTTGAGGGCCCGCTCACTGTGGGCGATAGCAGCCTGCTGCTCGTCCATGAAGATCTTCAGCTGCTGCTTCAGGCGCAGCTGATCCGCGCCGAGGCCAGGGGCCTCCTCCAATTCCCGCAGGCGGGGCGCCTGCTTGGCCATGGCGTCGCGGAACTCCTTGAGCTTCTGCTCATGCTCGGCCCGGGTCTTGGCGAGCAGGGGTTCCGCGGTGCTGAGGTTCTCCTCGGCAGCGGCCTGGGCCTTCTGGAAGTGGGCCACGGCATCTTCCCAGCTGCCTTCTGACACGCAGGCCCTGGCGGCCAGGCCGCGGAGGGCCACCAGGGCATGCATGTCGTTGTAGTCCGAGGGGTTCACGGCCAGGCCTTCACGACCAAGCAGGGCCTCCACGCCCTTGCGGACGGTGGGGGCATCGCCGCGCTCCAGCTGGAGTTCCCAGGGACCCCGGACCTCCTTGAAGCGGTCGGTGAGGCTTTGGGCCCCCAGGCTCGCGGTCCCGGCGGCCAGGGTCAGGGCGCAGGCGAGGAAGAATCCGAAGCGGGTCATGGTCGCTCCTTTCACGGAGAGGCGGGCGGGAACGACTACTTCTTAGGGGACTTCTTGCCCGACTTGGCTTCCTTGGCAAAGGGCTCCTTGCCGGCCTTCAGGTTGTCCAGGGCCTTGGTGGCCATGGCGTTGCCGGGGTCCAGCACCAGCAGGCGGTTCAGGAAGGCCGCCTGGTCCTCGGTGCTGCCCAGCTTGGTGAAGTTCTCGTGGTTGCGGAGCACCGCATCCACCCAGTTCTTCTTGCCGACGATCTTGACCTTCTGCATCACCTGCTTGGTGTTGAAGGCCGTGATCTCATCGTTCTGCTCGGTGACGACGGTCTTGGCCTTGGCCACGGCCTCGTCGGCGGCCTTGATCATGCCGTCCATTTCCTTGGTGTTCTCTCCGAGCATCTTCGCGACCTTGGGGGCCGCATCCAGGTTCTGCTTGTGGACCGGGAGCGAGGCATTGATCTGGGCCAGGTCCTGCTCATCCTGCTGGACCTTGGAGCCGCGGGCGTTGAATTCGTCCAACTCCTTCTTGGTCAGCTTGCGCTTGCCGGACTTGACCTCGGCGGAGACCGTGGCGAACTCGGCCTTGAAGGCTGCGATGCCGGACTCCAACTCCTTCTTCCGCGGCTCATTCTTGGCGATGTAATCCCGGGATTCCTGGCTGACCTTGGCCCACTGGGCCAGGATGGGCGCCTGGACCTTGTCCTGGTCGGCCTTGATGGCCCGGGCGTCTGCAGCGCGCTTCTCCTGGACCTCAAGGGCCTTCTCCCAGAGTCCCGCCTCGGAGGTCACCTTGGCCTGGAGCTTGTAGAGGGACATCAGGCCCTGGGCGTTATCCAGGCTGGCGGACATGGCGGGGCCGGAGCTGACGTCAAAGCCGGGCCTTTGGGAGGGCATCAGGGCCTGGACCTTGGCCAGGGCCTCCTGGGTCTTGAGTTCCTTGAGCAGTTGGGTGATGCCCGCGAGTTCGGAGTTGAACCGCTGGGCGAGGTTGGGGGTCGCCGGGGCCTGGGCGACCAGGACCACCGCAGGGAGGAGCAGGAAGGGCATTGCACGCATGAACACTCCAGAAAAAGTCCAGGAACCAGGGTAGCGAAAAGGCCGGGTTCAGGGGCCGTCCTTCGGAAAATGTGACGGGTCGGCTAGTTTCCAGAGCGCTTATCTTCCAGTTCCAGCCATTCGTGCTCCAGCAGTTCCAGTTCCGCCAGGTGCGCCTCCCGCGCCTTCAGGGCCTCGTGACCGGGACTCTCCGGCCGCAGAAAGGAGGCCGGATCCGCCAGCACGGCGTCCAGGGCCCCGATCTGGGCATGGAGGGCCGCCAGGGCCCGATCCACCTCGTCGAGGCGGCGCTGCTCCTTCTGGCTGAGTCCGGGCTTGCGGACCTTGGCAGTCTCGATGCGGGCCGCGGCACGGGCGATCTCCACCTTCGCCGGGGCCTGGGCCGCAGCCCGGGCCTCGCGAAGGCTCTTTACGGTGGACGGTGGGCCCTCGTAGAGCTCCCAGCGGGGGGTGCCCTGCTCGTTCCAGGCAAGGGTGTGGGTGGCCACCTGGTCCAGGAAGAACCGGTCATGGCTCACCAGCAGGAGGGTGCCCGTGAAACCCTGGAGGGCCTCTTCAAGGTTCTGGAGGGTGGGGATGTCCAGATCGTTGGTGGGCTCATCCAGCACCAGCAAGTCCGCGGGGCTGAGCATGGCCTTGGCCAGCAGGAGCCGATTCCGCTCGCCGCCGCTGAGGGTGGAGGCGGCCCGGTTCTGCTGGTCCACGGGGAAGCCGAAGCGGGTGAGGTAGACGTGAGCCAGCACCGTGCCATTGCCCGTGTCCACCAGGGCCGCCCGGTCCGCGAGGTTGTCCAGGATGCTGCGGCCCCAGTCCAACTCGCCACGCCCCTGCGAGATGGCCGTGATGGCCAGCTTGGGATGGCGCAGGATCTCGCCCGTGACAGGCTCCAACTCCCCCAGCAGCAGCTTCAGCAGGGTGGACTTGCCACACCCATTGGGACCCAGCAGGGCGATGCGCATGCCCCGCTGGAGGCTGAGGTCCAGGCCTCCCAGCAGCTCTGGGCCACCCGGATAGGCGAAGGAGACGACCTCCGCGCGGATGAGAGCATCGCTGCGGTTGGCCCCGGTGGCGAAGGTCAGGCCCTGGCGCAGGTCCAGATGGGTGCGGTCATCCACATCGTCCTTGAGGTCCAGCACCTCCTGGATGCGGAGCTTGGACTTGCGGGTGCGGGCCTTGGCGCCGCGTCGGAGCCAGGCCATCTCGCGGCGCAGGCGGTTCTGCATGTGCTCTGTGAACCGCGATTCCCGAAATTCCCGGTCCGATTTCTCCAGCAGGTAGTCGCTGTAGCCGCCCTCATAGCTGCGCAGGGCACCCTCGTCCAGTTCCAGCATCCGGGTCACCACCGCGTCCAGCAGATGGCGGTCGTGGGTGATCAGCAGCAGGGCGCCCTCATAGGCCTGGAGCCAGAGTTCCAGCTTCTCCACCTGCTCTGGATCCAGGTGGTTGGTGGGCTCGTCCAGGACCAGGATGTCCGGCTCCTTGAGCCAGGCCTGGGCCAGGGCCACGCGTTTGCGCCAGCCGCCGGAGAGAGATTCCACCTCGGCGCCCAGGTCACTCAGTCCCCAGGTGGTGGCGGCGGCTTTCAGGCGGGGCATGAGGTCCCAGCCCCAGTGGTCCAGGTGGTGCTCGATGGTTTGCAGTTCGTCAAACAGGCGGACGTTGGCCTCGGTGCCCGCCTCGTGCAGCAGGTCGTGGATCTCCTGGTGACGCGCCAGGAAGGCCGCGTGGTCGGCCAGGGCCGCCTCCAGGGCCTGTTGCACCGTGGCGCCGGGAGCGAAATGGGGCTCCTGGCTGAGGCGGGAGATGCGCAGTCCCTGCGTCACCACGACCTCGCCGGTGTCGGTCTGCTCGTCGCCGGAAAGCAGTCGGAAGAGGGTGCTCTTTCCCGCGCCGTTCTTGCCGATGAGGCCCACCTTCTCACCCTGGAAGAGACCCAGGCTCAGTCCATCCAGAATGGGTGTCGCGCCATATCGTTTCGTGACATTGATCAAACTCAGCGCGATAGATGACAAGAATGGCTCCTCAGACCTTCCAGAATCCCATGGATGGAGCGATCCTTGGCCCCAAAGTCACATACCGAGGCAACCATGTCCCTTCAAGAAGAACTGCAGATGTCCAAGCTCCCCGCTCCGGGGGTTCAGCTCATGTTGCAATTGATGCTGACCCGCGAGGCCGTGGTGCGGGTCCAGGAGCATCTCTTCGAGGGGCACGGCCTCACCATCCAGCAGTACAACGTGCTCCGCATCGTGCGGGGCGGTCCCACCAAGGGCCACCCGATCTACGAGATCGAGCGCCGCATGATCTACCGCTTTGCCAATGTGACGCGACTGGTGGACCGCCTGGAGGTCCAGGGGCTGCTCAAGCGCGTGGCGGACCCCAAGGATCGGCGGGTGAGCCGGGTGGTGATCACGCCCAAGGGGCGTCGCCTCATGGAGCGCCTGGACGGACCTGTCCAGCAGCTGGCGACCCGCATCACCGACTGCTGCGATGAGGCCGAGTGCCTGGCCATGGCCGACCGGCTGGAGCGGCTCCGCGAGCACTGCCTGACGGTGGGCGAGGATCAGGACGCGCTCGTCGCCGCCATCAGCTGATCCAGCAGGTCATAGGCCTCCCGGTCGGAGACACCCTCCACCTGGAGCCAGCGTCCCTGGCCTAGGTCCATCCACAAGGTGCGGAGATCCTGGCGCCACCAGCCCGTGCGGAGCGAGTTCGGCCCTGCCAGGCGCTGGGCCCCTGTAAGCTGGGCCTCCCAGGGTCGGGTGCTGGCCTGGAGACGCCAGGGCCCCCCCTCGCCGGAGCCTAGGCGCAGCTCGCCTTTCAGCAGGCTCCAGCGACCGCCGGGCAGGCACAGCTGGATGCCGCCGGGGGCCGAGACGGTGTCCCCCTGGATCGTGATGGCGTCCTTCCAGGTCCGTCCACCTTCGTGCTCAGGGATCCAGCGGGTCCGGGAGAAATCGTTGGCCACGCCCTCCCACTGCACGCTGCCCAGGTCCGCCAGGTCCGTATCCCCCAGCTTGATGCGCAACGCCGAGGCTGGGGCCTGGTCGAAGGTGGGATCGATGGGCACCCAGCGGTTCTCCAGGCGCACCTCCACCCAGAAGTGGAGGCCCAGTACCTCGCCCAGGCCCACCCAGCCTGTGACTCCGCGGGCGGGGACCCCCAGGCGGCGCAGCAGGGCCACGGCCAGGACCCCATGTTCCGTGCAGTCACCGCGGGGGGTGTGGCAAACCTCCAGGGCCGAGGCAAAGCCCACGGTGTAGTCCTTCTCCGTAATCCACTCGAACACGAAGCTGGTGACACGGCGCGCCAGCTCCCAGCGGGGCAGGCCCGGGGGCAGGACCATGCGTCGCACCAGTCCCTCGAAGGCCGGATCCTGGAACTGCACCAGGGAGCTGGGGGCCAGGTAGCGGAGGTCCTCAGGTGCAGGAGCGTCTTTCACGGGCATTTGACTCGCCTCAGCGGCACTGGGCATGGCCGCACGCCGGAGTCGCCAACGGCCCTGGGGCAGGGGCCGCTGCTGGGCATCCTCCGGGAGCTTGGGCAGAGGGCCTTCCGCATGCAGGGTCAGGTCGGGAATCCAGGGCAGGAAGGGATGGGGCGGCAGGGTCAGGAGGGTGCGCTCGAAGAACCCGGCGCCGAGGCCCCCGCTGGCCTGGGGTGACGGCAGTTCGTTTCGCTGAGTGAGCACCTGCATGCCACCCACCTCGCCCTGGCGCTTCAGCTCGCCGGCTGTGGGAGAGATCCAGACCTCCACCTTGGAGGCCATGCTGCCTTCGCGCTCTTCGCCCTGGAAGCGCACGGCGTCCGGGAAGCCGGGGAGGGGCGCGGGGCCCTTGGGTTCCAGGTGGCGGCTGCCCCACTGCTGGAGGGGGAAGGAGAAGGAGGTGGCGTCGAGGGTGCGTCGATGCCGGGCTGCTGACCTGAGACGGGTCTCCAGCTCCTCGGGCCAGAGCACCGCGCCTACGGGGATCTCCTTCCGGAGGGCCGGGCCCTGGCTGGGCTGGAGCAGCAACACACCCGGCTCCCGGGGGGACCAGGTGGCCTTGCCCTCGAAGGGTTCCGCCGAGAGGCTCAAGCGCCAGGTGAAGCTGAGCTGACCATCCGGTCGGCGGGTGGCCGTTTCCAGCACCTCCTGCTTGATCTCCTGGCCCATGCGGGAGAGGGCCATCCACTCGCGGGAGCGCACTTCTGCAAGGCCTGCGGCTTCCCGCACCTCGACGCTGGCACCGCCCACCTCCTGGCCGCCGATCCATTGCCTGAAGGTGGTGATCCGGGCCGCTTGGCCCAGCAGACTGAGACCGCTGAGGGCCAGCACGAAAAGGGGGGATGCACGCATCCCCCCAGTCTATCGATCCCGGCCTGGCTCAGGACCAGGTTCAGCGGCCCCGGCCCAGGGCTTCCAGCCGTCCCTGCAGCCGACCTTCCATGCGACCCCGCAATTCCGCAGCCTTTTCCCGCTGCTCGGGGCTGAGCACCGCCAGCACCTCCTGGTGGGTGGCGCGCTGGGCCATGATGAGGTTGAAGCGGGCGGCAGCGGCCTTGTCAAAGAGGGGGCGCAGCTGGGCCGGCGTGGTGGCGCTGTCCTTCATGGCGGTCCGGAGGGCGCTGCGGGCGCTCTGGACTGCGTCCCGATCCTGCGCGAACTCAGCCTTGTGCTTGTCCCGGATGGCCTTGATGCTCGTTTTCTGGGCCTCCGTGAGCTTCAGGAAGCGGGCCAGCCGCTCGGCCCGGTGACCACGGCCCATGCCTTCGTGTGGACCAGCCTGGGCTGGGGGAGGCGGTGGCACGGGCGCCTGGGCGGCCAGAGACAAGGTGCCGAGCAGGAGCAGGAGGGAAGGGGCGAGCAGGCGTTTCATGGGATCTCCGTGGCGACAGGCGGGAAGGCCTCACACCCATAGACCCGGCTGCGGACCCCGGGTTGAGGCAGACTGGAGGGGTGATCCGGAACTACACGGCCATCGTCCTCAAGGCTGTCCCTTATGCGGAGGGGGGGGCCGTGGTGTCCTTTCTCTCGGAACAGGGCGAGCGCATGTGTGGGGTGGCCAGGGGCGTGAAGAAGCCCACGGCCAAGTGGGTGGCGGCCTTCGAGCCCCTGGGCATGGTGCGGGTGAGCTTTTTTGGCAAGGAGCATGTGGAGCTGAAGCGAGTCACCCGCTGCGAGCTGGCCTTCAGCCCTCTGACGCTGGGCCACCTGGAATCCAGCCTGATCATGGCCTGCCTGGCGGATCTCTTTGATCGCGTGGCCCGGGAGGGCGTGGAGGATGACCGGCTCTACCGCCTGCTGAGCGCCTGCGGGAGGGCCCTGAAGGCCGACCCGGACAATGCCCTGGGCATCTTGGCCTACGCAGAGCACTGGCTCCTCCACTGCATGGGCCTGCTGCCCCACCCCCGGGTCTGCGGTCGCTGCGGCAACGAGCAGGCCCCCCTGGTCCTGCTCAGCCCCGAGGTGGGCTGGTGCTGCGCCGCCTGCACTCCCGTCGATCCCCGGGAAGCCCTGCCCCCGGGGAGCCGGGACTTCCTGCGCCAGCTGAGAACCCAGGGCGCCGAGACCGCCCCCCGGGTGGATCCCGATGACGAGGCCCAGCGGGTCATCACGGCCCTCCTGCGGGCCCGGCTGCTCCAGGAGCTGGGCGGTGGGCTTCGGAGCTACGAGGTGCTCTGGAAATCGCTGTAGCGGCCTCTCTGGCGAATTCTTGTCTTTCCCGGGGTGGTGGCCGATGGGTTGCCATGGTCGAGGAACGCAAAAATTCCTATTGGACGCAGGTCGCTGGATCGGGCATGGCCGTGGATCTGGTCGTCCTGCCCTGCCTTGGCCTGCTGGCTTACGTGCTGTTCCGCTTCCGCAGGCACTTCTCGCCCCTGGAGGGGGCCGTCCTGGTGATGGTTATGGGGGGCCTCCTGCGGGTGGGGCGCCGGTGGTGGGAGTGGCAGCGGAGTCTTTCCGAAGGTGCCGTCCTGCGGGACTGGCAGCAGCGCATCCTCCAGGGCTGGCGGGAGCCTCTGCATGTGCCTGAAGGACTCCCGGAGGATGAACTCCGGGCGGCTACGACCCTCAACCAGGTCCTCGGGGAACTCCGGGACACCCGGGAGGAGTTGGCCTGGGTGCGGCAGTCCCTCAATCGTGAGTGGCGGGATCTGGACGAGCTCTTGGGCACCGTGGAGCGGGGCCAGCGGGTGGACCAGGAGGCGCGCCTGCGCGTTGCCGCCCAATTCGCGACCATCAGCCGGGGTCTGCGGGTCGCTGTGGAGGATGATTTCGAGCTGGATCTCCTGGAGCTGGATCACCGTCTCCGCGCCGATCAGCACCGTTTCCAGAGCCAGACTTTCCAGGCTTCCCTGGGTCAGGTGAACGGGGGCCTGGAGCAGTTCGAGAACCTTCTCCAGGAACTCCAGGACTCGTTTCCCCGCCTGCGCCGCGAAGAGGATGCCCTGGGCCGTCTGGCCGATGCCGGCCTGCGTCAAGGGGCCCGGCTCTCGCTTTCTGTGAAGGGGCTGGTGGCGAATGCCCCCAAGCTGGTGGAGGAGAATCAGGCCCGGCAGGAGTGGCTGCGCCGCTTCCGGCAGTCTACGGACGAGGTCCGGGACCGCACTGAATCTCTGGCTCGCCGAATTGAGGCCTTCCGGGAGGAATCCCAGCAGCGGAATCGCACCTTCAACACGGCCCAGGGCAGCATGAATGGGCTGGACCTGGTGGCCCAACAGACCGGCCTGCTGGCGGTGAATGCCGCCATCCTGGCCCAGCAGGGCGGGGGCAGTGTGGGCATGGCGGCCATTGGCGGCCGACTGCGCTCCCTGGCGGACCAGACCGCCGAGGGCGCCTCGGATCTGGAGCGGGCGCTCAAACAGCACCAGCAGGGACTGGAGCGCGAGTCTGCGGGACTCTGGGATCTGCAGGAAGGCAGCGAAAAACTGCTCTCGGGCATTCATGAGTTGCTCCGTATGGCCGGTCAGCTGGATCAGCACAGCTACGACCTGGAGCAGAGTCTGGAGTCCCATATCGACCTGGTGGATCAGGTGCGGCAGACTGCTGAGCGGGCCGAGCTGTCCCTGCACGAGGTGGGGGAGCGGGCCCGGGCCCTGGAGGCCGCCCATGGCCGCCAGTGGGGTGTGGAGGCCAAGATCGTGCCAGAGCGGGAGCGCCTCTCCAGGGCGGGTCAGCGCCTCGCTGAGGTGGGCGGGGAACTGGGGCGCATCGGCCAGATCAACATCGACTCAGCCTCGGGAATCCTTCACCGCCACAAGGTGATTCGCAAGAGCGAGGCCTACCACCAGATCACAGCTGGCGGGTTGTCCCAGCTGCTGGCCCCCTCCGGGGAACGAAGCGCCTTGCATCGCCTGGCTTGGGCCCGGGCCCAGCGTCGTTCCCGGCTGGCCAGCCCCCTTCCCGATCGCCTGCCCGTGGGCTGGCGGGATCCGAGCGGCCTGGTGCGAGTGCGTCTCCTGGGGCAGGATGCCCTGGGCCTCCCCGAGGGCTCGGCACTGGAAAGCTGGACCAGCGACGAGGCCGGCCAGGCCTGGCAGTTCCACCTCCTGCCCGGACTGCGCAGTGAGTGGCATCGCCTGGCCCTCATCGAGGCGCTCAAGGAAAGTCCCCTGCTCGGCTGCCTGCCGGGCCTGACGATCCACATCATCGCCGAGGGCGTGGAACTGCGTCTGCCCACGCCCTATCCGGGCTTTCCGGCCTTCCTGGCGGGCCTGGGCATTGAACTCCAACTGGAGGCCGAGGCCCAGGATCAACCCTTCCGCGAGGTCGGTGCCCGCAGGCCCAGGGTCCAGCAGCTCATCTGGGTGGGCCCCTCCCGCAATGGTGGTCTGGAGAATCCATGCTTCCGGCTGGTCCACCAGTGGATGCGTGACAACCCCGAGCACGACATCTTCCTGCCCTGGCTGCCCTACCAAGGCCACCGGCCGTTCTTCCCGGACCAGCCACTTGCCGACACGGCAGAGGTGGAGGCCCCCATGCACGTGAGGGCCCTTGGCCTGGGGGCGGACGTCGCCCTGGTCCACCCCCTGCGGGACCGGCTCTATGCCGCCGGAGCCTCCGAAGGTGATGATGGGATCGTGCTCTGCGCCGTAGGGATCGGCCACGATCACCCGGAGGCACTCCTGCTGCGCTTGTTCCAGGAGGATGTGGGACTGGCCGGGGCCTTCCACCCGGACCTCGTTCCCTATCAGGCCCGGATCCGGGAAGAAGTGTTGAATGGCATCACAGGGGATCCCTACAAGGCCGCCTGGTCCATTCTTGAGGACCTCCGACGCGAAGGCTGGATCCTGCCTCTGTCATCCACCCTGACCTGAATCCCGGTCAGCGATGCTAGTCTTGGGTGTGGATCAGGGCGTCGCTGTCTGAAAGGGCAGAGGAAAGTCCGGGCTCCACAGGGTAATGGGCCTGGTAACACCAGGGCGGGGTGACCCGACGGACAGTGCAACAGAGAACAAACCGCCGATGGCCGGATCGTGGCAACACGAGACGGATCAGGTAAGGGTGAAACGGTGGGGTAAGAGCCCACCGCCGGCTTGGTAACAAGGCGGGCATGGTAAACCCCCCAGGGAGCAAGACCAAATAGGCCGGCGCACCGCGTAAGCGGCGAGGGTTGACCCGACCGAGCCGGCGGGTAGGTCGCTAGAGGTGGGTGGTGACATCCATCCCAGAGGAATGACGTCCCGCGACAGAACCCGGCTTACCGATCCACCGTGGCCCCCGCAAGGGGGCCATGTTGGTTGATGCTGTCCGGGGGTTCCACGCTGCGCGAACACCCCTGGGCCCCTGGCCGGCAAAGCCGGACTTCGGCTTGTGCACGGTCTGGGGGCTCCGTGCCGGCCGGATGCTCCCCGGCAGTCTCCCCGCAGAAATCAGGCGCAGCCTGATTTCTGAGTGCCGCACCGGCGTTCAGAGCCGGCCGCCCAGATGCCATGATGGGTTGATGCGCCGCCCCTCCACTCAGACTGCCGTGCTCCTGGTGACGGCCCTCGCCTTCCATGTGGACATGCTCCTGTACTACCTGCTGGTGCCGCTGCTGCCGCGCTACGCTCGGGATCTGCACCTCAACCAGATGCAGATCGGCGTCCTCTTCGGCAGCTATGCTGTGGCGCTCCTGCTGGCGACCTTTCCGGTGGCGATCCTCACGGACCGGTATGGGCGCCGGGCACCCATGCTCTGGGGCCTGCTGGGCCTCGGTGTAACGACCTTGGTCTTCGCCGTGTCCAAGCAGTACTGGCTGCTGGTGCTGGCCCGCTTCTGCCAAGGAACCGCAGGGGCTGCCACCTGGCTACCGGGCATGGCCTTGCTGGCGGACCACTTCCCCTCGGAATCCCGGGGCCGGGCCATGAGCACAGCCTTCGCTGCGGCGAACCTCGGTGTCTTCCTCGGTCCACCCCTGTCCGGCTTCCTGGATCAGCACGCTGGTCCCGCCGCGCCATTCCTATTGGGGACGGCCCTGGTGGCCCTCGATGCGGCGGGCCGGGCCTTCCTGCTGCCCAAGCAAGAAGGTGAGCGAGGCCCGCGCATCTCCTTCCGCCTGCTGCTGTCCAATCCTGTGGTGCGCCTGTTCGCGGGGGCCATGGCCCTGGGCTCGGGGCTCTGGGCGTTGCTGGAGTCCACCTTGCCCTTGGACATGGACGCCCGCCTGGGGCTCAACTCCTACCGGATCGGCCTCTGTTTCGCGGCCTTGGCGCTGGCCCACATCTTCACCTCTCCGCTCATGGGCCGCCTCTCAGATCGCATCGGCCGGGTCAAGGTGCTGCGGATGGGGCTAGTGCTGATCCTGATCCTGCTGCCCCTGCCGGCCCTGGTCTCGAAGCCCTGGATGCTGGTGCTGGCCATGATGGGCCTGGGCAGCACGGCCAGCTTCATCATGAGCCCCTGCAGTCCGGCGGTGGCAGACCAGGTGGAACGCCTCGGCAGCCAGAGCTTCGCCTCAGCCTTTTCCATCCTCAACCTGGCCTATTCCGTGGGGCTCATGATCGGCCCCATCGTGGGTGGCGCCCTGGTGCAAGGGCTGGGCCTGCCCCTGGCCCTGGGGCTTTGCGGCTGCGGGTTCGGGGCCTACCTGGTGGCAACCCGGGGCATCAGCGCTTGATGGCCCGGTAGATCCGACGTTCCGCGGACTGGGTCCAGGGTTGGCCATCCAGGCCGCCATAGACTTGCTCCAGCCCCAGCCCGCAGGTCTCCAGGGCGCCGCGCACCTCGGCCTCCGTGGGAATCCAGATGTCATGGCAAAACCGGGCACCCTGGCAGATGCGCTCGGTGATGATGCGGCGGTCGTCCGAGGACCAGGTCACGCGCTCCTGGTAGCCCTCTTCGGGGAAGTCCAGCCAGACGTCATTCACATCGGCCGTGACCTCCTGCAGGTAGCCCCGGCCCGCAAGGTCCAGGAGCAGCACGCCACCGGGTCGCAGCACCCGGGTGAATTCCTCGAGTTGCCTGAGGTTCTCGGCCTCGGTGGCGAAGTAGCCCCAGCTCGTATAGGCGCAGAAGACCCCGTCAGCACAGGCGGTGCGGAAGGGCAGGGCCCGGAAGTCCAGGCGCACGAGAGGGGCTGGTTGTTCGGCCTGATGCCGGCCCAGATTCAAGGGACTGAGGTCGCCCCCGATGGCTTCAAGCCCTGCCGCCCGGAGGTGGGGATGCAGGCGCCCCCAGCCGCAGGGCAGGTCCAGCACCAGGCTGCCCGGGGGCAGGTCCAGCAGGGCCGTGAGCCCCGGACCCTCCACCTGGGCCTCCTGGACCTTGTCGGCATAGATGGTGAAATAGGCGGGATGGTTAAAGTCCCAGGCGAACCAGTCCATGTGGGGATTGTGGCAGATACGCAGGGCCGTTCCAGGCGCAGAAAGCCCGGCAAGCCGGGCTTTCTGCGGTAGGGACTGGAGGTGTAAACGACTACTCGTCGTCGGTCTCGGCCTTCACCAGCTTCGCGGTGGGCGTGGAGACGGGGGCCGGGGCGCCCTTCCAGACATAGCGGGTGCCTCGCTTCTGGCCGCTCTTGGCGATGAGTTGGGTGTCTTCCAGTTCGGTGAAGAGGCGGCGGAGGGTGGCGGGGGCCCAGTCGCAGTCCTTGAGGTTGAGCTCCACCTGGGCGTCGAAGCTGCTGAGCGAGCCCTTCGCCTGGAGGGCGTGCATGAGCTGGTCCTTCAAGACCTGAAGTTCTGGCTTGGAGCGGCGGGCCTTGGTCTTGTAGGCCGGAGTCGCCTCCTGAGCCGCTTCCGGGGAGGCGATGCGGGGGGCTGGTGCAACGACTGCTGCGGCGGGCGCCTGGGACTGGATGAGCAGGCCGTCGAGATAGATGTCGCCACGCTCGGGCTGGAAGAGCACCACCACAGAACCAGGGGTGATGCCTTCGTGCTGCAGAGCTGTAATAATCCGCTCTCCGATCCGAGATTTCTGCTCGGCGGAAAGGGTGGGGGTTTCAATGGTGACAATGGCCATGTGGACTCCAGTATGTATACTCAGAGATAATATTAACCGTTAATATAGATTTGTAAAATATTGATTTTCCAATTCATCGTGTAGACTTCCCGCCGAGGGCCCCATGCGAAAGCCAAAAAACGAAAGGCCTGAGGAACAGCAACGCTTCGAAGCGTTTCTGCGCTCCCGTCAACTCAAATTGACGGGTGAACGCCTGGAATTGGTGGAAGAGGTCTTCGGCCAGGCCCATCACTTTGATGCCGACCAGCTGCACATGGCACTCAAGCAGAAGGGGAAGGCCATCAGCCGGGCCACGGTCTACCGAACCCTTGACCTGCTGGTGCAGTGCGGCCTCGTTCGCAAGAGCAGCTTCGGAGACCAGCACGCCCACTACGAGGCGGTTCGCAGCAATGAGCACCATGACCACCTCATCTGCCTGAACTGCGACGCCATTATCGAGTTCTTCCGCCCGACTCTGGAAGCCCTGCAGGAGCAGATCTGCAAGGAGTTCAGCTTCCGCCCCATGCACCACAGCCACCAGATCTTCGGTCTATGCAAGGACTGCCAGGCTCGCACCATGGATGATTCGGCTTTGGCCCACCGGTTGAGCCAACTAAACACCTGATGTTGTCCGGGGGTTCCTCGCTGCGCGAACACCCCGGGCCCCCGCGCAAAGCCCCGACAAAGCCGGGTCAATAGCCTTGCTTTCGTTTTCCTCCCGCAGAATCGCGCAGCGATTCTGCGCAAGCTCAGACTTATCGTTTGGGTTAGGCTGTCGCATGGCTAAATTAACCCTTCAGGATCTCCAGCGCCTTCCCAAGACCGACCTGCACGTCCACCTGGACGGCAGCCTGCGGATCTCCACCATCCTCGAGTTGGCGGAAGCCCAGAAGGTGAAGCTGCCTGCGGATTCTGTGGAGGGCCTGCGGCCCTTCGTGGAGGTGGGCGATGACTGCAAATCCCTGGTGGACTACCTGAAGGCTTTCGACGTCACCCTCTCGGTGATGCAGACCTATGAAAGCCTGGTGCGCACGGCCTTCGAGCTGGCTGAGGATGCGGCCGAGGAGAACGTGCGCTACCTGGAAGTCCGCTACAGCCCCATCCTGCACCAGCAGAAGGGACTGACCCTGCATGCCATCGTGCAGGCGGTGTTGGAGGGTCTGGCCCAGGCCGAGCGCAAATACAACATCAAGACCGGCGTCATTCTCTGCGGCATGCGCCACATCTCGCCGGACATCTCCCTGCGCCTGGCCGACCTCACGGTGGCCTTCAAGAACAAGGGCGTGGTGGGCTACGATCTGGCCGGTGCCGAGGAGAACTTTCCCGCCAAGCGGCACAAGGACGCCTTTGGCCGCGTGCTCCAGAACAATATCAACTGCACGTTGCATGCGGGCGAGGCCTACGGGCCCGAGAGCATCCACCAGGCCATCCACCTCTGCGGCGCCCATCGCATCGGCCACGGCGTGCGCCTCATCGAGGATGGCGACCTGCTGAACTATGTGAACGACCACCGCATTCCGCTCGAGTGCTGCCCCTCGAGCAACGTCCAGACCAAGGCCGTG
>Ga0214249_1000158_pt1 | contig 35148 bp, 75 predicted proteins | sample TroBogypolimnion_17_FD_153087 | JGI IMG/M metagenome (GOLD analysis project Ga0214249, IMG submission 153087) | Freshwater microbial communities from Trout Bog Lake, WI - 23JUN2009 hypolimnion | ecosystem: Environmental > Aquatic > Freshwater > Lake > Hypolimnion/Profundal zone | place: Trout... | reverse complement strand
GCAATGAAGATAACCACGATAAAGTCTGGGGGTATTTCTATCGGCCTACGCCTAATGCAAGTACATGGACTCGTAAGAACGACGGCTGGAATTGCTGTGTTTTTTGGGCAAGACGCGGCAAGGCAATGCAGTTTAAGTCCAACGTGACGGGCTATGAGCTCGACAAACTTGTCCAGGCCAAACTCAAGAAGGGTTACGACAAGATTAGCCAACCAAGATTGTTTGAGATTTGGCCAACCTTTATTGCAGAAGCAGAAGGCAAGCTGATGTGGGACGTTCTGGCTGGAAAAGTGAAATAACCACTTGACGCTATATAATAAATATAGCATAATAGACACATAGCAAGATTTTTAACCCCAGGAGTATTTAACAATGGCTACACTTGATACACACCGCGTTGAGCGCCCAAGGGACGTTCGTACACTTCTTACTCGCTGCATGAAGGTTGGACGCCCAGCGATGATCTGGGGTCCTCCCGGTATTGGCAAGTCTGAACTGATTGCGGAAATTGGTGCTGATACCAACCGGCCTGTGATTGACATGCGTCTGCTTTTGCTTGAGCCGACTGACATCAAGGGCATTCCGTATTACGATCCCGAAACCAAGACAATGAAGTGGGCTCAGCCTGCAGACCTGCCGACTGAAGGTTTCTTCTCCAATGCAATTTTGTTCCTGGACGAAATCAATGCTGCACCTCCAAGTGTGCAGGCTGCGGCTTACCAGCTGATCCTGAATCGCCGCGTTGGCGAATATCACCTGCCAAAGGGTGTGTCGATGGTTTGCGCTGGCAACCGTGACAGCGATAAGGGTGTTACCTATCGTATGCCCAGCCCACTTGCGAATCGTTTGGTCCACATTGAAATGGCTGCAAACTTCGAAGACTGGCAGAAATGGGCAATTGGCAACCGTGTCCATGCTGATGTGGTTGGCTTCTTGTCGCACCATAAGCAAAAGCTCTTCAACTTCGACTCCAAGAGCCCGGACAAGGCATTCGCTACTCCGCGTTCGTGGGTATTCGTTGGTCAGCTGATTACAGACGACCTGCCAGAATCCATGAATACTGCACTGGTTGCAGGTACGGTTGGTGACGGTCTGGCAACCGAATTCAGCGCACACCGCAAGGTTGCTGCTCGTATGCCAAAGTCGGAAGATGTGTTGATGGGCAAGGAAAAGACACTGAATGTCAAGGACTTGAGCGCAATGTATTCGCTGACGATCTCCATGTGCTACACCTTGCAGGAATGGGTTGCAAAGGCAAAGGCAAAGGAAGAAGGCTTTGGAATGGATACGTGGCATGAATGCGTTGATCACTTCTTCGAATTCATGATGGATAACTTCCAGACTGAAATGATTGTGCTGGGCGCTAAGACTGCGCTTCGCGACTATGCGCTGCCTATCAATCACCGTCAACTGAAGACGTTCAAGGGCTTCCACGAAAAGTACGGGAAATATATTTTAGAGGACTGAAATTCCATAGAAGCGGGGATAAGATAAGAAGTGTTCTCTCCCATGATCGATATTACCGTGCGGGCCAAACCGGCCCCTTTGGTGAAATAATAAAACACCCCGATAAGTTCGAAATATTCGATTCTACAATGGAAAAGATATTTCAGGGCAATATCAAAGAAACATTAGTGTTTGTAAGGAATATATAATGACAGAATATACAATAGTGGAAGGTAATGATAGAGAAGCATTCATTCGTCAGATAAACGATCTCCTAGAATACGGATGGAAATTGCATGGTAATACATCCATGACAACTATTGTACTTGGGCATAACGGTGTAACAAAATATTCTCAGGCCCTTGTTCATGTGCGTACATGATTCGTTTCCTGTAGACAATTTGCCCACATAAGTATATAATATAGGCAACAAAGGAACAAATATGGCAGCAAATAATAGTCCAGAAGCAGTCGTCGAACAGATCATTCGAGCACGAATTTCGCTGCTCCTTCAACAACCGTTTTGGGGTACACTTGCAACTCGGTTGATCATGAAGGATGCCACAGATGAAACCTGGTGCAAGACTGCTGGCACTGATGGTCGCTATTTCTATTACAACAGGGATTTCATTAGCAAGCTGAATAAAGCTGAATGCATCTTCCTTGTTGCTCACGAAGTTGAACACTGTGTCTACGATCACATGAGTCGTCGTGGTAGCCGTAAACCCAAGATGTGGAATGCTGCGGCTGACTTTGTTATTAACTACGAGCTCCACGAGCACAATGTTGGCAAGCTTCCAGATCCAAAGACATCTGGTGTTACTGCCTGCTTCGACGCAAAGTACAAAGGTATGTTTGCGGAAGAAGTGTACGAACTCTTGCTCAAAGATCCAAATGCCAATTGGCCGGAGTTTGACGTTCACTTGGAACCAGGTGATGGTAAGGGTGAGCCGATGACAGATGAAGAGCGTCGCAACCTTACAGACGAAATTCGTGCTGCCGTTATGCAAGCTGCCAAATCTGCAGGTGCCGGTAATACCCCGTTGGGTGTGAAGCGCATGTTGAAGGATTTAGTTGAGCCACAAATGGATTGGCGTGAGATCCTTAACATGAAGATCCAATCCATGATTAAGAATGACTTTACATGGAGCCGCTGCTCGCGTAAAAGCCAAGCAAGTGGTATCTATCTTCCGGGCACAAAGGAAGACGTCAAGGTTAAGGCCGCCGTGGCAATTGACTGCTCGGGTTCTATGAGCGAAGATATGCTGCGCGACCTGCTTAGTGAGACCAAGGGTATCATGGAACAGTTCATGGACTTTGATCTTGAAGTTTGGTGCTTCGATACTCGTGTGTATGGTTATGCCAAATTCAATCCTGAGAACATCGATGAGATCGATAGCTACGAAATAAAGGGCGGCGGCGGCACTGACTTCATGTGTAATTGGACTTACATGAAGGAAAATGACATCCAACCCGAACGCTTCATCATGATGACAGACGGTTACCCATGCGGCAGCTGGGGTGATGAGAACTGGTGCGATACACTGTTCCTTATCCACGGTGATACTCAGCGTCGCTTAGTTGCCCCGTTTGGTATGACTGCCTGGTATGAGCCAGATCGTCACTCGCCACAAAGCAAGCGATAGTGATTGATCATGCAGTTAGCCGCTAAATTCGCAAAGAATCGGCTAATTGCAGCTCAATAAACTACAATACAACACAAGGCACAAGGACACAAGATGAACAATTATTTACTGCCAACTGACGACATCTTCTTAGATGACGTTGCAAAGGCAATTGCCAAGAATAGATTATTGAGTGAAGCAGAGGTCATAGTGGATGACGAGCTTGGTGCTGATTTCGATGTTGAAGAGGCACTCGAAACTATGTTTACTCCCATCTTTGAAGAACTTTGGTCGGGTCATTCAATGAATGATATACATCAAAGAAAAATGTATAGAGAAGATGCAAGGGTTGCCATTGCAGCTATAAACCTAAAGTTGCTCACTCTCGACCAATAGGTAGGATAAATACATCAATGAGGCCCATTGATGTCAAATTCCCTATTCTTTAAAATCAAAGATAGTGTCGATATAGATAAACATCGACTACTCGAAATCTTCTTCAAAGATTGGGTAGATGATTCGTGTAACAATCAAGTCCAATACAAAATCGAAAGAGATGTAATAAAAGATTGGGAACCAGGTATGGTTCATTACCGAGAAACATTTCGTGTAGATTTCGAAAGACGTGAAGATGCGGTAGCAATGAGTCTCAAAGGCGTCCCACGCGAATTTCAGCAGTATTTGGAAATAGTCAAGCAGATTGCTTGACCTATCTTGGTGCTAGCCGTATACTAGCAACAGGACTCTTAGTCCTCCTCTTAATAGAAATAAAAATCATGGATACACTTTTACTCAACGCTGATGGCCAACCGCTCTCTCATGTACCTCTTTCTGTAGTAACATGGCAAGTTGCCGTGCGTCTAATGTTTCTGGGTAAGGTGAAGGTGTTGAAGTCCTACGATGAATGGATTGTTAGATCGCAATTTTTGGAAATGAAAGTTCCATCTATTGTTATTATGACTGAACAAGTTAAGTGGAGCAAGACATTGAAGTACAGCCGGAACAATGTATACTTGCGTGATGATTTCACATGCCAGCTTCAAACTAGCAGCCGGTGCAAGGAAGCAAAGGGTAAGGTGAAGTTGACTGAATTGACACTTGACCACGTGGTTCCAAGATCGCATGGTGGTAAGACCAACTGGCTGAATGTATGTACATCCTGCAAGACGTGTAACAGCGACAAGGGTGCAGACCATTTGATTGTACCAAAGAAGAAGCCTTACAAGCCGACTTACTACGAAATATTGGCTAAGAGGAAGACTCTGCCGATTCATATCCGTGATGAAGAATGGAAGTTTTATATCAATTGGCCAGAGCATCTGGTCAAAGTTTTGCCGCAACCAACCGGCCCTGCAAGTTGAGTACTAGTCAACTGCTACAGAATAGCACCTTCGGGTGCTTTTCTTTTGGTTATATACTTTGTTAATGACAAAAAGAGTTAAAAATCGCCTATATTTGTCCAATAAAATCAGAATTACTTGAGCGAGATGGTAAATAAAAACGTATAGAATTGCTCTTACAATAAACATTTAACCAAAGGAAAATAAAATGGCAAAAGCAAACAAGAAGGCAGCAGCACCAGAAGTAGTAGATGCACCAGTGACAGCAGCAACAGAAGCTCAAACAACAACTTCAGTAGAACCAGTTCAGCTTACAATTGCTGATCTTCAACTATTGGCTCGCGTTGTGGATTTGGCTTCACGTCGTGGCGCGTTCCAGGCAGGTGAGTTATCGCAAGTCGGAGATGCTTATAACAAGCTATCTGGATTCCTTGCATATGTAGAAAGTACACAGGCAAAGGAAGCGACAGCAGAAGCACCAGCGACAGCAGAAGCACCAGCAGCATAACCAAAGGGGGTAATTCCCTTTTAAGGAGTAATTATGGCAATAGAAGGCCTAAAAAAGCACGCCGGTCAGCTTTTAAATACCGGAGTCCGTGTTGCTGTAGTGTTTAGAAAACTTCCAAACGATGAAAACAATTGTTTAATCGTTGAAACAGAACGTCTTCCAGACAGCTATCACGACTATTTAATTCAATGCCTTAACAGCAAAGAATCCGTGGAGACGAATGATTTCTATGAAGTCTTAAACCGCAGAACATTTCCGGATGGCCTGAATTGTTTAACAGCACTCCACCAGCGCGGATACCTACGTAAGGAACCTGTAACTAATATTACAATGCTCCCATTACCGGGTCAGGCTGTACCATTAGCACTTATCAATGCAACCATTGATAAGAAGGTCGATGAATATTTGGCCAAGCAAGCGGCACCAGTTGCACCAGTAGTAGCGGCACCAGTTGGTGATCCTGTTGCTGTGGCAAGAGGTCTTATCCTCCAGGCAGAGCTTCTTGAGAAAGATGCTGCTGCGAAGAGAGAAGAAGCCTATACCTTGGATCCTGATTCGAAACCTGGGCGCGGCCGCCCAGCACTACCAGACGATACTAAAGCTGTGAAGCTTGAGGAACAGAAGAATAAGCGTCGAGAGCGTGATCAACGCAAGGCTGCTGAAGCTAAGGTAGAAAAGAAAGAAGCGGTTATTGATGCCAAAGTTGCAGCCAAACTCAAAAGAGATGCTGCGCGAGTCAACACCAAGTAAATCTTATCATAATACGGCTGGTTTTTAACCAGCCGTATTCTTATAAATATAAGGAGTACCTGGGAGATGAGTAACATGGCAAAGAAAACGACAACGAGTTTCAATATAGATAGAGCTATCAGCAGAATTGCTAAACCTTCTGTATTTGATCGTATTGTGAAAGAAATAGACGCTAAAGAGATTCCTTCTAAGTACATAGAACAAATTCTTGTTCAGTATTATGATGGAAATGTTGTTGAATTAAAGGGTGATGAACTTACTCATCCCATCCCTGTAAATAAAAATGCAACATGGGAAGTTATGGAAGATTCGTTTAAGAAAATGAGAGATGTAAAGATCTTTATCAATACTGATAAATTAGAAAAAGATATTAATGAATTAGTTGAAGGTTATCTAGGTAATCATTGTTAAGAATTAAATCTCTTTTCCAACCATTCGAAATCATTGATCAACCTGATAAATTCAGGTTGATCCTTATGTATTCTGCCAAACTCGGACCCATCAATTGCACCCATAATAGCAAAGTCCCCGAAGTCTCTATCTTTACCTTTGGTGCACCATATATCAAGTCGCTCTTCTGTTTCTATATTATCCTGATTAGGAATTATCTTAGAAGCAAGTTTCACACACTCTCTAAATCCGCTGCGCCACGCAGAGAATGGATCAGTATTGAATCTGGTTATATTACTTACTTCAGGTATTACCTTAAGACTCTTTGATACAGTTGTTGTAAAATCAATTGGAGATCCAAGATATGTCTTTAAAGCCCTAGTTGGAAATAACTTTATGCCACCATATCCATATTCTAAATCATTCACAGGATTATGAGAATGCCATACATGGACAGAACTTCTATCTAGTGACTGTGGTTGATAACTAAAATTAAATGTAGAAACAACTTCAGCATCAGCATCAACAATATAGAACATATCTGTTTCTGCTAACCGCGCCGCCAACTTATGTGCTCTTAGGATACCTTTTTCGTTGTGCAATCTTTTCGCTTTAGGAAATCGTTCTAATAGTTTATTATAGTTTACATCAGCATATTCTTCATCATAGCTCAGAAATATAATATCAAAAATAGGATAGGTGTATATTTTATCTACAGAAACTTTAAGACTTATCTCACCACTCTTCAATGCTACATCACTATAATTTGATGGATCCTTCTGTACATTAAGTGTATTGTATAGACGAACAGATCCTTCACTATTCCATAGATGGACATAATCTTTGTCCCATGCATCAGGTTTAAAGGAAAAATCAAAATCGGGAAATAATATTTCCTTATCAGACTTAATAACATAAAAGAAATCTCCCATGCAGGATGTCGATATCTCAGTTATAATATCTGTTGTTAGTTCACTATTTTCAGAGAAGAACTTTTTGGTTATATCAACTTTCTTACAGATCTCATTTGTCACGTATTCAGTCTGGCTATCATAGATTATATAGATATTCTGCTTCATTAGATTCCCGTTAAGTACATTGTTATTTAGTTCAATTCTGTTGACTAAAAGTATAATTATACGCTATAATATCAACAATATCAAGGAGCATCGGTGAAAAAATTACTTGTCAGTCTGGTTACTGTATTTGCCACAATGGCTGTCATGGCTGAAAATACAGATTGGCAAGTAACTGAAGTAACCGGACATGACAAAAGTGTCGCAGGATATATCTATCACACTGGCGCAGTTGGTACACAGGTCGGTACAAAGACGATGAAGGCTGCTACCAGTCTACGTCTTGTATGTTCTAGCAAGGTCTCTCCACAACGAAGTGGAGACCCTCTTATTGCTGTCTACTGGAATACAATGACAGGCAATGCACCGCAGTTTCCTCTGATCCAAGTGGATAAGAAAGATATTGGCCTACCGGTGCAATGGATGCAAGACGGCCAGCTGTTGATGCGTTCTGTATATGAATCAAAGGAACTAATCCAGGCACTAAAGACAGGCAGGAATATTAGTTTTACTTGGATAGGTACAGATGCTGTACGTCGTACCACCATGTTCAATCTTCGTGATTTTAATGAGCATTTAGGTGAATTTAATTCATCTTGCAAGACGGAATTATAAATAGATAATACACAGAGGTTCTATGAAACGTCTTTTAGGCAATACATTCTTTGTCATTATCCTATCATTGATTTTGACTGTTCTCGCTATGAATTGGTTGATCAATGGAAGTCCCACAAAATCCTTTTTTGGACCTATTATCACTGGTATAAACAGTGAAGCTATCAGCAGCGTGGATGTCGAATTCAACAATAAGAAGATAAATCTTAATGTCCACCTTAACCGATCATTAACTTGCAAGCAAGTGATCAAAACACTCGGGATACAATCCTTCTCTATAAAGGAAAGGAAATATGCGCCGACCTGTTCAAGGATCAGTGGAGAATTAATAATCGTCACATATAGTGAAGTAGTATCAACATGAAGGAATTTGTATTAGTTGAGTTTTTGGTTAGTGCAGAAGATCATCCGCAACTGTTGGAGAAATTCAAGACACTAGGTGAAGACTTTGAACTAATCAAGACTGATTATGAATGGGATGGTGATACTGACGGATATGTTAACCGTTGGTACAGAATGTCGGGACGTATCAATTCTGCTTATGCGACTATAATTAAATTGCAAGATCCGTTTCTTGCAGGATGTATGCGTATATCTTATATTCCGGAAGACCTTAAGAACAAATATCGAACATGAAATTTTATGCCAAGACTCCACGCATATCTGCTGTGGAGCACCACGACTATGAGTTACTACTTGGGGTAGATGCCAATCTGGCCGGCCGTGGGAGCATGAAGGTCAATGATTGGGCAAGTGGTTGGATATTCGAGGCAGATGAAGAATTTGCATCCTACTGCATGATGATGTATGGATTCACACTACCTTCTATAACAGAAGAAGAATACAAATTACTAAAGACCTGCAAGATAATCTTTTTTAGCAAGGAAAGGACTGCCCAACTTAGGAAGGCCACAATAGCATCGCTTCCTAAAGATAAATACTAGATGACAACTATCGCAAGTATCCAAGCATTACCGACAAGCCCGTTTGAGGGCAGTGGTATAGTTGGTATTGTTATCACTAGCGGCATTCCTAGTTACTTCAAACTAACTGGTTCAGATCTCAATAGGATAACTTCATTTAATTGGTATCCTAAAAATCCTGCAAGCGTAAAGTTCGAAGTAAGGCAATTGATCCTTGTAGATAATACACAAGGAACCTTTATGGTTCGTGTTATAGATAATCTACTAGATACAAATGACCGAGGCGGCCGAATAAGTTTTCAAATAGATGATGGCTCTACATTTTCTGCGCCAGTTATGACATATGGTCCTGTGTCGGTTGGACCACTTTGGACTGCACCAGGACAAGGCCTCATTACTGGTTGACCTTAGTTTACATTTATAGTATAATACTAAGATGAAACATCTGATCTTAGCTGTCTGTGCAGCAACCATGTTGATTGGGAATGCCGAAGCAAGAGGCATCAGTAAACATCATGTGCGTTATGTTCCGGCGACGACCTTTAGTGCAAAGAGCTTTCTGGTAGCCAGTGAAGATGGAACAATCTTAAGAGAACAAGATAGTGACACAATTCGTCCCATAGCTTCAATCAGTAAGCTCATGGTCGCATTGCTCGCATCAGAGCAGGATCTCACTGAATCTTTAGTAATCCCGACAAAGCGACAAGTACATAGTAGCATTCCTTATAAGGTCGCATCACTCACACGTTATGAATTGTTAACACTAGCACTTGTTAGATCAGATAACTTTGCAGCACAAATTCTATGTACCAATCTACCTAATTGTGTTGAGCGTATGAATGGGAAGGCGAAAGAAATTGGGATGGCTAGTACACACTACGAAGAACCAACAGGGTTGGATAAAGGTAATGTTAGTACCGCGCATGATTTATTGAAGTTGCTTATGGTTGCATCCTTAAGTGGGACTATCAAAGATATATCACATCAACCCAATGCAGAGATAACACTCTATAGAAGATCGATTAAAATAAATAATACCAATCCTTTAACAAGTAAACTGGATATTATCTTATCTAAGACAGGATTTACTAATCCGGCAGGTGGTTGTCTTGTAATGATAATGAATTCGGCAGTAGGTCAGCGTATATATGTCTTACTAGGAAGTAGAAACGGGCATACTCGAATTCCCGATATGATGAAACTAGTCAATGAGACATGATTATCCATGTGTTTGTTCCTTGGGAAGAAGTTGATTCATTAAAAGATAAAGAGGGTGATGATTTTAGAATTATTGCACGCCACAGTAGAAATCGACGCGGTGAATCCCTTCTTATAATAGATACGACAGAAGAAGAATTAGTTTTTCTAAAACTCAAATACGGTAATAAGAATGCATGGAAACGTTAATAACCGATTGTGGTAATTAACAATCTAGAGTAAAATAAACTATGATTAAGATGTTCTATACTGTAAGTCCAGCCTTAAAGGGCACAGAGCTTCAGTGGCTTCATGATCAGAAGGTTTACCCGGCATGTCAGGATTTATTTGATTGGAAGACAAATACACCAGTCATCGGATTCGGTGTCATAGTTAATCCAGAGACTGCATTGGCTATCAAACTTCGCCATAAATTAGAAATGCAGTCAGAGTATAAACAACGATGAGAGTCATGTCTTTCACCTGCGATGCATGGGAATCGGACATAAAGAAAAAGTGGCTCACCGATGTAGTTGGTGTGACTATTTTCAGAACCAAAGAGATAGATGAACCCATTGTGGGATTAGGCCTGCAAACATCGTATGTGGAATTTATATTCTATGTGCCTAATGAAGAACACGAAACAATGATCAAGCTGACATATCCGCCCGGTACATTTCGGGATCATATGGCATGAGCAAATACTTTATAAGAACAGGTCTTAGTGATGCATTTGAACTTGAGGTATATCTAGCAACCAAGAAGGCTAAATACACCCTGGTATCAAATGAGTTTGGTAGGGCCGAGATGACGGTACTATACTCCGTTGAGCTAGATAGACAAGAAGCTGTAGTATTAAAACTATCTATCCCGATGATAGGTATGATGGAACAGCCTACAATAAACACATAGGAAACAATATGACAAAATTTACAATTACCGTTTCTGCTGATGAAGAAACAAAATTCAGACGCATTATGGAACGTCTTGAGCCTGAAGAATATACAGTGCTAGAAGAACTTCATCCACTTATCGAAAATGAAACACGGACCTGCGATCGACAAACCATTATGGAAATGGACCCAGAAGCTGCCCTTACATTCCGACTTGGTATGAGGCACGTGAAGATCCGACGTGAACGTACGGAAGAAGAGCTTGCAGAAGAAAAGCGCATCGATGACATGAATACAGTCCGTATTACTGTCAGAGTGAATGGCATGAACCCCGATGGCACATTCACAACTGATAGTTCTACGCCAGCTGGTAGCCTTCTTGATCCGAATGTCCTTGCAGAAAAACTAGAAGGTATCCAATTGAAATGAGAAGTAAGTATTCAATAATTATTGACACAGAAGAAAGAGTTCATTTTAAGGATGTATTGACAAGAATGGGTGTAGAGTGGCTGGGTGTTCACGGCTCGGTCGGTGTGGGAGTCACCTACGAAGTTAGTCTTTCTAAATATGAATTACTATATCTCCGCCTGGCCTGTAAGGTAGGGAAGATAAAAGCATTGAGAGAAACAATCGAAGTTGCGTAATGCTTGCCGAATATACAATAGTAGAATCCTTCTCTACTGATCGTAGTGTTTGTAATTATCTATACAAAAACTCTATCGATAGTGTAATGAGTGGTAAATCCTATAAGGGCACCAATGTGCTCATTTATACAACAAAGATTACAGAAGAGGATGCACTCTTTATCACACTTGCATTTCCAGATGCGAAGGTAGCCAAAAGTGTACTACAGGCTGATCGAACATAATCCAACAGGATGGGATGATACTAATATTGCAATCAGTATTGGTGCAATCCATTATGGTTCTATTGTCCTAAATGATATAGGTATGCTTAGAAAATTTGTTATCAACATCGAAGAAGATGATTTAATCTTCCTCAAGTTAAGGTTCAGTCACCGTGTAAGTTTTGAAGCAATGGACACAAATGAAATAAGTCTATTAAGGCAGCTAGGCTATATTAAATAGGTAAATAACTTTATGAAACTACGCACACTACTCTTATTATTGACGGTGTGCATTGTTGCTGCCGCTGCCGAAGATGTAAAAATTCCACGGCCACCAACTAACTGGAAACCCATATTTGGTTTCAAACATCCAACCTCTAAAGCCTATGTAGATACAAATAGTTTAGGTAAAACTATAACAGAAAAAGGTGAGTATGTTAGCGGCGCTCTATTGTTAGTTTCAAACGAGGCAACAACTTTACAAATTGAAGGTAAACCCACCGTTGTCAGAAGTGTAGTAAAACATATGGTGGTAGATTGCAAGAGCAGACTAATGGTGCCTGTTATGGATTTCTATTTCAATGTTGAGAAACCAGATAGAATGAACTTACCTATTGCAGGACTCGAATATCCTACCGATGCTAAGAATGCAGAGTTACTGAGCAAATCCTCTCTCATCTATCAGGCCTTCTGTCCAGTCTATATCTGAAAATCCTACGCAGTTTTCCATCTCAGATTTACAAATCAGATTTGGATTTTCAAATGGCATTCCTAGATAGGAATCTTGCACCAAAATCTTGCACAATTTTCCCGCCTATAGATCTATGAAGGCATAGACTTTTGCATATAACTATTATATAATAAATTATGGAAGAACAAAAATTTGAAGAACTGGCCAAGCGCCACCCCGATCTATTTCAGAAGTCTGGAGATTTCGAATTCAGCATCGACGATGGTTGGTATGATGTCATTGATACACTTTGCGGTATGATATCATATCGCGTAGAAAATGCTAAATCGCGTCTAAAGTATGCGATGGAAAATCCTGATGCTAAATTTGCTAAACCGATAGCAGAACTCGAGAAGGATGTTGCTGATGCATTGGCAGAACTTCCTGAAATTGCTCAAGTAAAAGAGAAGTTCGGTACCTTGCGCTTTTATGTGCATGGTGGTACCACGGAGATGAATAATTATATTGATTTTGCTGAAGCGATGACAGCGCATGTATGCGAACGTTGTGGTAACCCGGGTAAATCTCGCAGCGGTGGATGGGTTAAAGTCTTGTGCAACGAGCATCACAGAGAACTCTATCCAGAAGATTATCCAACCGAATTTATGACTATAGGTCTACCAGGATTAGCCGAAGAATGAACATACTTGACCGAATTGCTGATGCTGCTGTCGCTTTTTGCGGGACATCAGAGAAAGAAAGTAGTCTCCTGGTAGGAGTATTGACTATCTTCATTGTATGTGCGGTGGGCGCAACTTCTGTAATTTGGGTGTTGTCATGGTTAACAGGGCTGTCAATGTGGTGGGGTTGGTTAGCACTCCTGTCGTATTATCTATATACAGTTGTGCGAGCGATGTGGTAACCAACCATTCAATCTAACGAAACTCTTTAAGAGTTTCGAGCCGAATTTCGATGGATTTCTAAGGATTCCGTTACAATTCGTTACAATTCTTACAGGATGGAAAGTAAGTACCAACTTACCTTTTCGAAGAGAATGCCAACCGCCCATCGACAGCATCTGTGGCTGCAGGCCAACACTTGGTCTTGGTGGGTGTCGGCTTCCACTCTATGTCTGTCGTTGTTGCGATCAGGCAACATAAGCAAACGGTCTTGGCGATGCTCTGTTTCACCAGATTCAAAAGGTGGACATACTATATAGTCGGCAAGATACCAGTTGACTTACACAGAGTCATCACTTATAATTACTACATAGGAGCCAATATGACACACCCTAATGACGATTACGACGAAGACTTCGACGAAGATATGGGATACGATCGAAGTGACCCCAAGCACCCAACGTATTCGGAACGTATGGCAGACATGGCCGATTACTTGCGTGAACAGATGCGTGATGAAGCAATGGAAGCATCTTTCAAGGATGAATCATGAGAAAAGAAATCTTCTCAACTGAGGAAACTGAATCATTCGTGAACTCTCTTTTCGATGAAAAGAAGTATATCATCAATGTGCAGGCGCTCCCTGATAACAACGGTTATTTGGTGCAATGGCAAGAACACAAGACTTACAAAACATATGACGGAAAAGAATTCCCAGATGAAGCTTGGCTCACCGAAGATAATCGGATGCTACTGATTCAGGATATCGAACCCGAGCATTGTCGGAACATCTTGCGTATGATGCTTCGTCAGGAGCGTGAGGTGAAGAAGGCAATGGAAGAGCTTTCCAATCATCTTGTTGATATTGTTCAGCAGGGCGGATTGATGGAATCCGATCCAGAAGAAGTTCAACATACATTGCACTAATATGACTGCTACATTGAATCCGGGCAAGATATATGAAAAGTATCAGGCCGGCGATAAACTTACCAACGCAGAAGTGATCTATGGTGCAGCATTCTACAAAGATCTCTCTGATAGATTGGTCTATTGTGGACCCACCTTTCATCTTGCGTTTACGGAAGCGAACCGGGTGTATATGGGCCTCGAAGGTTATATGGAAGCAAGGATGAGAAAATAATGGTTACCTTACCAAAAGAATTTGTCGCAACAAAGTACCCTGGATACTTTTGGAATATTCAGGATAAGAAACTATATTCTGTGAAAGTGACCGGAATGTTGAAGCCACTCGCTAGGGTGTATCCAAATCAGTTCAATCACTTCCGCAGTGGATTCTCTGTATCCATACGCGGTCAGAAGCGAGTTCTAGAGTTGAGCTATCTTGAAACTCTCAAACCAAAGACAACTATCTACCCAATCTACCCACAGGAATAAACATGACAGCTGAACTAAAAGAACGAAATATCCTGCGTAAGGATTGTGATGGGCATACATATTCGATTCCCGAAAGTATGCTCAATCAATTTACTCAACTTGTTGAGGCTGTTGTAAATTCTGAATTCATGTCAGATGATTGGTATGATGCCAATGACGAATTGGATAAAGAGTTTGGCTCCTACATGAAAGGTGATTGACAAATACATTTTGTATATCGTATAATAGAAGACTAAGTTAGTAAACATTCAACACAAGGAAATATATGAAGAAACTTATCGCACTTATCGCTACCGCTTTCGCAATCTCCGCAATGGCTGCTTCGCCTGTTGCTACAGCATCGGCACCAGTTGCTGTCAAGACTGCCCAACCACCTGTCCAGGCACAGGTCAACAAGACCAAGGCTGATGCTCGCACAGCTAAGTTGGCAAAGAAGGCAAAGAAGGCAAAGGTTGCTAAGAAGACTGCCGCTTCGGCACCTGCCAAAGCCGCTTCCGCTGCTAAGTAAGCAAGCTGACAAAGATGGAAGGGGCCGTCAACTGGCCCCTTCCATCTATTGTTATAATACATATACAAAGGAGCTAGTTATGAACATGCTAAATGAAATTGCTGTGATTGTTTTACAGAACATCAATGTAAGTTTTCTCTGCACTACGGTCATCCCTGTGATGACTGGCTTCTTCAATTGAATAGGCCGGCGTTAGTACAATGGATAGTACAGGGGATTTCTACTCCCTAAATGGGGGTTCGATTCCCTCACGCCGGACCAGGTTGTAAAACGGATAGGATAAAAACCTTCCTTATGATAAATACATAAGATGAGGAACAACTATTATGAAAACAACCAAATGTAATTTATGCGATACTGAAATACGAAATTGTAATTTCAAAAACACATCACATCTTGTGATGGATCTGGTCCATACAAACCACTCACCTCTTGTAAATGGTGTGAAAAGTTTTTCACTGAAACAGATGATAGAACAAATCACACCAGATGGTGCGATAAAAATCCTGATAGATCTTTGTATGAAAAGAGCAGAGATACATCTCAACTAAAGACTCCAACAGCCGTCGAAAAAAGAATAAGAGGAATCAAAAAAGCCCATATCGATGGAAAATATGCCGAAGCGAATATAAATCGAATAGGAAAATACTTACCGAAACACTCAGATGAATCGAAAGAAAAATCTCGAGTAAAAGCGTTGGCATCACCGCATAGACGATTGGTAAAATCTGTCCGAGATTATATAAAGAAGGATGGGACAATTGTTAAACTCGATTCTTCTTGGGAGGAAATATTAGCAATAAGGTTAGATGAGATAAATGTGAATTGGATAAGACCGAAACCGATCAAATGGATAGACAAAAAAGGCATATATCATAATTATTTTCCGGATTTTTATTTAGAAGATTATGATGTATATTTGGATCCAAAGAATCCTTATGCTATAAGAGCACAAAAAGATAAGTTGGATTGCTTGACCAATCAGCTTAAAAATCTTATAATACTAACAACAGACACAGATTGTAAAAATTTTACACCACAAAGGAAAATATATGTTGCTTCAACCACCCAAAACTGTAAAGTTTGACCCAGCTAATAAGGCACACCGCGCATCTGTTCGTGCGTTTATGAAACGCCGTGCATGGGGTGATGCTCCGATCCGTTTCGCATATGATCCAGTCTATGGAAGTATTCCGGAACAAGTTCAGACCAAACTGTTGGCCTGGTATCTTGAGAGAGAAGTTACTCCCAGAAAAGTAAAGAAACAAGTGGCTATCGCTAATCCGAAAGTTAGCCAACTGAAGAAGAAGGTGCTATAATGGGCACAACACCACGCAATGGCATTGAGGTACACCATCTCATGCCGAGCATGATGGAAGCAATTGATACTCTATTCGAAATCTGCGATGCAGAATTCAATAGCAGAAAAGATGTGCATGAAAGTTTCAAGAAAGAAACAAGTTCAAAGAAGTGGTCGACACAATTTCTCTTTTGGGAAGTTAGGAAGATTGCTGCCCGCGAAGACATCATCTGTTCCGCGCATATTGCACGGATTATTTCGGATGAGATTTCATGTATTTGGCATGGTCAGCACGAATTACAATAAAAGGATAACAAATGGCTGAAGAAAACGTAAATGGACAAATTCTTGTCGAACTAAGAGAGATGAACAGACTGTTGGCCGAGAGTGCTAAGTCATCAGAAGCTGCCGATTGGAAGCTATGGATCATTATGAATGGATTATGTGATGCATTGCTGACTCAGGGCATTCTTATAGATGATCCTCGAAAAACCGAAGAAAAATAAAGATTCTGGGCCGGTAGCTTAGAGTCCTAAAGCAGCGGTCTCATAAACCGTTGATCGTGGGTTAGACTCCCACCCGGCCTACCATTAAGGTGCGGTAACTCCATCGTACTGGCAATGAGAGAATACTTCAGCGTTGATTAGCCGGCAAGGCCGGTAGGAACTATTCAATCCGTACTCCTCTACTCTGCGATTGCCATTTATCCTATTGACTCTTTTTCCTAATGCTCTTATAATAAGAGCATGAGACGCTTACTCCTATCACTTGCCTTTGTACCTATTATAATGCATCAAGGTGTTCCTACGATGTGTTATCGTGGGCATATGAAGGCTGTAAAGGTAGATCCAAAGCAGGAAAAGTGTTTGGCTACTATGATCTATGGTGAAGCTCGAGGGGAGGCAGAGAAGGGTATGGTGGCAGTGGCCTATACTGCTGTGAATCGTGCTGTAAATAGGACGGTTTGCGGGGTGGTATTGGCCCCTAAGCAATACAGTATCTTCAATAACAATCCTGCGCTGAAGGCGGCGGCGATGAGTTTACACCTGGAGCCAAAGCAAAAGAATATAATTGATAAGGCAAGTTGGGAGAAAGCTTTAGCAGTCGCTAAGGCGGTGATGCGGAAAGAGATCGATGATCCAACCAATGGAGCAACGCATTATCTGGCTCCGACGGTGATGAGACTGAAGAAGTATAAATACCCGCAGTGGTCGAAAGAATACAAACTACTTGCGGTTATCGACAATCATAGATTTTACAAAATCGTTGACAAGCAGGCGATAAAGATTTAGTTCACTTTGTCCATCATTTAGGCGGTTTTATGTATAAATACGTGTTATGCACGGATTTATATACGAATGGACCAATTCTCTAAATGGCCTAAAATACCTAGGACGACACCAGGGAACACCCGATGATGGATATATCGGAAGTGGAACAATCTTCAAGAACTCCTATAATAGACATCCCGAAACATTTACACGAACTATTCTCTGGGAAAGTAATAACACATCAACAAATGAGATATTACAGAAAGAGGAAGAGTTTTTAAGTCTGATACCCGATGATGAACTATATTATGGTGTAAATAGAAAATACTATAATCAGGTTAGGAACTCAGCAGGTTATACATCTGAAGAGAATCCCATGAGGAATCCCGAAGTTGTTGCAAGAATGATGGCGACACGGGAAGAGATAGGGACTTATAAGAATCCGTGGGAAGCAACGGTAGCAAAATATGGTCGAGAGGAAGCTCTTTTATTAAATGCCCGTGGGAAGATCGGAAATACATTCGGCACTGGAAATAAAGGTTCGATCAAATCAATCGAACATAAGGCCAACATAGCTACCAGCATACAAGAAATGTATGCTACCAAGAAGGCTGCAGGTATTAAAAATACATCATTGGGTGGTCGGCCACGTGCTATAGATTATGTTACAATAGTTGATATAGTGAAAGAATATGGATTTAAGGATGCTGCAATAAAGTTAGAGATATCGGTTGCGGCATTAAAGGGAAGGTATTATAATGCGGTTGTAGCATTAAAAAAAGTAATGTAATAAAGAATAATGCGCTGATGGTGGAATGGTTTACACAACGGTCTTAAAAACCGTCCCTTTCGAGGTTGCGGGTTCGAGTCCCGCTCGGCGCACCAAAGTTATAGTGAATGCGTAGGCTGATACGCAGTGAAGATGGAAGTGTGGCAACAATCATAGGTGGGATCAATTGGTAATGCGAACACTCCGATTATCTATGATATTGTAAGTAATTCAAAACTGACGGCGTGTTCGCACATACCGTAGAGAGGTGCACCATAAGGTATTCCTCCCAATGTGAACTATTCACATTTATGAATCTATTATTTATAATGGTTTCATTCAGTCAACACACTAAGCCGGAGTTCAGTACCGGTCGCTATTTTATATTTTATAGAAAGAATGTATGAAACAACATTTTGTCACTTTTTGTTCTCCTGGAACTTTTGTATCCGAAACAAGTCAGAGCCCCATCGAAAGTTGGGATGTCAATGAAGCCAAAGCGATAGCTAAAGGCATCAAAGAGCGACATGGTGCTACACCGTATGGTTTCTACTTCAGCACTCGTGAACGCAAGGAAGATGAGTTGGATAGCAAGGTGGTGAAGACTTCTCCCATGCACTACCTGGGTGGGAAGATTGAAACGCTGGAAGAAGTGAAGGCACGGAACGATCCGAAGGAAGAAACACTTCGCTGGAATATGGAGACCAATGGATACAATCGTATCATTGTCAATACCAATTCTTACAAGTCGACCTTTCCGTTGAAGGATGAAGATATTGTTTTGCAGTGGCCATGAAGTTTTCGTTCCAGGTAAATGTTCCGCATTCTAAACATGGAAAATGCGACTGGTTCATGCCAACTGTGTTGCAGGATTGGTTGATGGACCGTGGATTGCAAGGACACTACTGTGGTGGAAATAGTTGGGGAGATGGATACACGAATGGCATAACCAATGCCGATTCTGTCTATATGGTAAGGAATGCTGAAGAATCCGATGGTCTTGCTTTTCGTATTATGTTTCCTGAATGCAAGGTACACATTTCTGAACAGTGTGTATACGCATGAAAAGAATATGCCCGAGTAGCTCAGTTGGTCAGAGCCTCGAAGGAGTAGTAAGCGGAGTTGATCACCGCGGCGATCTTCTACATAACGGTTGATCATGTTATGGGTCGGTGGTTCGAATCCATCCCCGGGCACCTATTATAAATATAAGATGACAAATTTACCAGCTATCCGCGGCGACAGAGTCGAAATCCAACTATCTACCACACTGAAATGCAATTTGAGTTGTTCATATTGCGTCCTTGCTGTGGGCGATGTCTTGTCCTCCCAGGGTAAACCTTCCTATTCAATTGATGATTTGGATTTGTTTATTCAAACTCATCTATCAGATAAGGAAATATTTTTCACGTTCTTTGGCGGCGAACCACTAATGAATAGGTCATTCATCTATGATGTTATGGATCGTTTTCCTAAGGCAGATTATCAGATTATTACCAATGGCACATTGTTGGATAAGATTGATGATAATTTTATCGGGCGCTTCACCAACTTCCTTATATCAATTGATGGTACTGAGCAGATTACAAACAAGTACCGTGGCAAGAATGTATTCGCTAACATTATGAAGAATGTTGATAGAGTACAACCGAAAGTAAATGGAACACTTACTGCGCGGGTAACTTGGTGTGATCCTGATCTTCCATTTGAAGCATTTGATAAACTGCTAGAAACATTTGATTGGGTACACTTTCAGTTCGCACAACAGAAGGGTGTCTATTCACCCGAACAGGTTCAAGCAAAGATGCGAGTGATTGATCAATTAGTGGATAGATTCTATTCATACAATGGTGTCTATCCTGTTGTTCCATTGATGGGGATTGCACGAAATCTTGCGGTGCCGGGGGCATCAGCTGCACAATGTTCCGGTGAAGCACATTGTAGATCATCCACCAATGCCGTCAATATCAGTCCCGATGGAAAGATATTTGCTTGTACGGATATGACATGGTTGTCCACTATGCAACATGGATCTATAATAGATAATACGTTGAGTGCAAGTCCATTGCAGATGCACCCGAATATGCCTTGTCATACCTGCGAAGCTAAAGAATGGTGCCGTGGAAATTGCATGAAAAATTTGCATGTTGCATATGTATTAAAGGATGAAGTATACAGGAAAGAAGTTGTAGACCCTGTGTGCGAATTAGTCAAATATCTTGGCAAGCGGATGGCAGACGGTGATCCAGTGAAATGGTTCAATGAGTTATCAATTGAAGATCAATCGCTTGTAACATCTGCACCAATATACGATTTTGTAGAAATTATACCGTAGTGGTAACCCAGATTTGAGATAGACGGTAGGATAGAGTCCCAAGTAGTCCCGACTGATCGGATTTTTCAGGCGAAAATGATCGTTGACTCTCTTATTCGAGACAAACCCGAAAGGGTTCTCAAATACCTTTTTCTTTGAGTAGTTCCTGCAAGGATTTATTCATTTCTTTAATCTCAGCGAACTGATCGATGAGCATCTTGTGATCCTGGATTGCTCGTCTTTCAGACTTTCTACTTTGAACATCTTGTCCAACCATAATAACAGAGAGTAAGACGAGTTGGAGGAATGTTTGAGCTATCCAGGATATCAAAGCTGCGGTGCCAAGATGTATTGCAGCCGGCAGGCTTATAAGTGCAATGGCTGCGAATATATAAGCACACCACATGGTGCTGACTGCATCAGTCAACCAAATGGCAACCTTGCTATTAAATGTAGATAGTTTCATAATAATTCCAATAATGGATTATTTATGATTCCATTTGACTATATTTAATGCTCTGTTATAATATGCTATGACACAAAGATACCTGCGCTTCGAAGTCGTCCCAATCGACGAAATTTTACCTGATGTAAAGGCACATTGGAATGAAGGGCGAGCTCGTGTGCAGCGGCCAGATGGCAGATGGGTAGGTGTTTCTTCTTTGCGTATGCGTACATTCGCTCGAGCCGGAACGAGTGCCGCTGGTATGAAGTGTGTATGCTGTGGCCTGGAAGGGACATTCTTTGCAGTGGAACAATCACCTGGACAAGAATCCTTTCACCTCAACCTATATGGTATGCGTGATGGTGAGGAAATCCTATTCACACACGATCATATCAAAGCAAGAGCACTAGGTGGCGCAGATAATTTGTCCAATTCTCAACTCATGTGTTCACCCTGCAACGCACAAAAGGCTAAGGGTGAAGGTAAGGAAGTTGCAAGACTTAGAAAACTGAAAGAGAAAAATGCAGAAGCTAATGACTAAATTCACCTTCCATGTTCATCAGGATAATAAGGGTTATCTACATCTCGTTGTGACTCGATTGACTGATGGTGCAACAAAGTATTTCTTCCAGGCACACGGCACAGTGGAAGGCATGAGTTATTTCATGTGTTCGATGACAGACGAATTGACTGAGGGTTACTTTCCGAAAGTTGGAAAAAAGGGATCCGATGTTGATAATTGGGCATTCCTTGGCGATAATCCCGGAAGGCTGATAGCTGAAATAGAAGCTGCTAATTTAGCTGGACCCGACTTGACTCATTACAGATTAACGCATAAAATATAAACATGGCAACACAAACTAAAGAGGAAATCGCAGTCGCTCGTCGCAAGAAGCAGGGAGAGCGCAAGGCTGAACAAGATAGAATGCGCGCCGAATATGAAGTGCAAAAGCAAGAGCATCTTGCTATGTATAAGGCGAGTGTGCCTAAGCGTCTGATGGAGGCACAAGCACTGGCATCTTGGCTGGGTATTGCAGTTCATGTATCGCTCACTGCAACTGGTCCGTCGGTAAGGTTTGAAGAAGAGAATCATCACGATAAACTCTACATCGATGAAACCATTACTTACGAAACCGAAGAATGGGAACTCGAGAATCTCGAAGCCACGTTGGCTTCACTGAAGGCGAAGCGTGATGCATATGATCAGAGACGAATAGTTGCCCAAAGAATTTTTAGTAATCTAAGCGACGAAGAAAAGATATGTATTAAAGAACATATTCATTATCTACGATAATTATTATTTGAATTTACATTTCTCGAAGTGGTAGCGAAACATAGCTGCTCCTTTGCCCACCTTACTACAATGCGGGCATGTATGCGAGATCAAGAACGGATGATTACCGATCTTTATTCGGTTATGGGCACGGGTTCTTGCTGCTTCTACATTAAGAAAATTATGGGTTCCGTTTTCCACCCTTTTTCTTACCTCTTCTCCTCCGAGAAAATTATGAGTTCCATTCTCTACTCGGTTGTGATTAGATTTTCGAGAAATCTCTCCATCCAAGAAATTATGAGTTCCATTTTTCACTCGTTCTCGGACATCTTTCCCGCCTAAGAAATTATGAGTACCGTTATCTAGTCGCTTTCGATTTAACTCGGGACCCGTCCATGGGTGTGTTCCGTCTTCTACTCGTTTTATGTTGAATATGCTGGCAAGATGTGATATTTCTTCTGGAGACATCTTCATTCGTTTGGCTATAAGAGCACACGCACCATAATCTCCTTGAGAATAATGAATGTCATAATGGTCATTTAATGAAACACATTTGAGATTTGTAATATCATTATTTTCGTGATTCCCGTCAATATGATGTATTTCATATGTTCGACCAGTCTCATCAAGTGGTATCGATCCATAATGCGTTTCGTAGATTTGCCGATAAATAGACATGCTGATTGCTCCTATAAAGCGTTAGAGTAAGTGGGTGCTTCAACACCGCGACTTACACTATATTTATCACTTATCTATTGACATATTTTATTTTTATGTTATAATATACACATCACAACAAGTTAAATACAGATATGACACACAAACTTCTTACTGAAATTGCATCCGACAACGGCAAACTCTTCAAACAGGGTGTCATTGCTCGTGAGGCTGTATCAAGCAACAACGATTTCTTCGCAGGCCTGCGCTATGCACTGGATAACATTGATACCTTTGGTGTGAAGAAGGTTCCAGTTCGCACTGGGCCCGATGGAAATGGTCTTACATTTCCAATATTCAAGATTCTTGCTGATATGTTGATCAAGCGAGAACTGACCGGCCATGCTGCGCTCGAGGTAATTGATAAGGCAATGAATGATGCGACCAACGATGAGTGGAATGGTTGGTATCGCAGGATCCTTATCAAAGACCTAGGTTCTGGATTCAGTGAATCCACTGTGAACAAAGCTGTCAAGGGTATCAACAAGGATTATGAAATCCCTGTCACTCCTTATATGCGGTGTAGCCTGCCCGAAGGTTCCAACATGGAAGAGTGGGACTATTCCGAAGGCGTGTATTCACAGATCAAAGCAGACGGAATGTTTGCTTATGTGAATGTCAGCAAGGATGGGTTCGTGTGGGTCACATCGCGTGGCGGCACACTGATGCCCGATGGCGTGCTTGGCATCGAAGTTGCTGCGGCTACCACGCTGAAGCATGGAACAAGTACACATGGCGAACTCACTGTGTATCGTAATGGTGTGATGCTGGAACGCCAAATTGGAAATGGGATTTTGAATTCTGTTTCCAAAGGTGGGTCGCTTGGTGAAGGTGAGATTGTCGTTTTTGATTGTTGGGATCAGATCCCATTGGAAGCATTTGTTTCCAAGGGCAAATATAATATTCCATATCACGAACGCTATGGCCATCTCAATCTTCAACTGTTGGCAAACGATTCCGATCAGATCAAAATGATTGAAACAAAGATTGTTTATTCTCCCGATGAAGCACTGGCACACTATCGTGATGCTCGCCAACGTAAGTTGGAAGGCACGGTATGCAAGAGCCGCAATGCTATCTGGAAGGATGGCACAAGCAAGGATCAAGTAAAGCAGAAGGAAGTGATTGATGTTGAGCTTGAAGTTATAGGTTTTACCGCCGGTAAAAACAAGTTTGCCCACTTGTTTGGCTCGCTCACTTGCCAGAGCAGTGAGGGTCTGCTTGAGGTTAATGCTTCGGGCATCCCAGATGACTTGCGGAATGAAATACATAACAACCGACCTGAGTGGATGAATAAGATTGTTACCATCCGATCAAATGGCATCATGTATTCCACCAAGGCTGGTAAGAAGCATTCATTGTTCCTGCCGCGTTTGGTCGAGGCTCGGGATGACAAAACGGAAGCTGATAGTTTTGCACAGATTGAAGCTCAGTTCGCTGCTGCCATCGCAACAGAAAAAGTGGAGGTAGAAGAATAATGCTCCACATTCAAATTATTGATGAAGCAAGGCGCTACTACGATTTCAACTGGATGGATCGCCATTACCATAACTGGGCTCATGCTCTAGCGGTGGTAGGTGGTGTTCAGGTTATCAGTGGTACACCATCTCCCGAACTTATGCTCGCAGCATATTGGCATGATGCGGTCTATATTCCGGGTGCCGGAAGTGACGCAAACGAACGGTGCTCTGCTGCTGCATTGAACCATGCTGTGAAGTTCTATAAGACAAATGAAAACGCAGAAGTAATCGAAAAGGCAGCTCAACTGATACGATGCACCTCAGTTGATCATCACTTGACCTGCTTGCACATCAACGGCGATCTAGGAATTCTTCTTGATGCTGATCTTTTTCCTCTGTGTCTTCCATATGAAGATTTTGTCGAAAATCAGATAAAAATCATAGCGGAGAATGGTGGCACCTATGAAGAACATAAATCACAGAGTGCTGAGTTTCTGAAGCAGTTTTTGGAATGCCGCGAGTTTATCTACCATACCGACCTTGCCCGATCAAAGTGGGAGCATCAAGCAAGAGCAAACATAGAACGGTACCTTAAGGAATAACCGTTGACAGAGTAAGTAAAAGGTCTTATACTACATACATGAGATAGGGGATTTATAGAAGCAAGCTGACAAGATGTCGACTGTCCTGCAAGACAGCGAACATCAAGTCTTGTTGCAGCAAGAGAGGAGTTCCTGTAACCCGGTTTGGTTCCTAGTTGTTGGTTCGCTGACTTAGGACGCCGTAGTGTTACGTTACCTTTTAGCTTGTTTCTATAAATTTCTGATTACGCCTTTGAAATGGGGATGCATTGAATGTGATTTTGTCATCGGGTCCTGCAAGCATGCCTTCGTGACCATTTAATGTTCGGTTCAAGACCGAAACAAAGGCAGCTAAATAAAGTCTATACCGAAAGGTGTATAGTCGCGTCCCACCCAAGAAGCACAGACCTAAAATTGCGGGCATGTTAGTGGAAGGCTAACAACACACAACTGATGAGTCGGTAACGGCGAAACGTCTGAAGCTTGTAGGATTGTTCGGGACACCAGTGTGAATGGTTGATTCTCGCTTCGGACGTATTGTGTTAGGAACAATGGCACCGGTATACTGCACAAACCCTCTCTGCACATTCTATAAACCAGTGGTAGGATGTAACAGATGGGACTAGAAATAAGGGCTAAAGGTAACTATGCGGACTATCCATCTGCCAAGGGGATATATTCAAAGGATGCTAAACGATAACTTAATTAGATGAAAAGGACCTATAGGTCCGAGCCACTTCCGGGCATTTGAAAGAAACAAAGACGGAATGCAATATAATGTTAGAAAATATAGATGAGAACAGTCTCTGAGAACACTGGAGGGAAATCCGAAAGGATGGAACATTGAAGGTGCAGAGGCGGAGAGTGATGCCAACCTGCTTGGTATTATTAACGGTCAAAACGGTAAAGCCTGCCTGAATTGGAACTCCCAATAGGTGGGCTTTTCTCTATCCTGTTGACTCTGCCCTATCTTGTGCTATAATAAACACATGACACAAGAACAACTGACAAAGCTAACAACTGATGAGCAAATATCTTATTGGATCGGGAGACTTCTTATTGCAATCGGTAAGGGCGATCTTCGTAGTGAAGTCTACTTTATGATGGACTTCTATCAACGTATCGCGTATGAACGTGGTGTTAATTCAACCAAGGGGCAATAATGGGATTTCGCACTGTAGTCGTTCTATCCAACGATCAATCCCACGAATGGGAAAATGATCCCGAACTTGGCAAGAAGATTTTCTATGCTGCTTCAGCTGGTGATCGTTTGCCTCTCCAATATGGGCAGGTTGTCGAATGTGTCCATGCTGATCTCCAAACGCTTGCCGTATTCGATGGCTACGCCGGCAAGCCAGTTGCCTATACGCACTGGAATCGTGGACAGTCAGATGAAGTTCGCAATCTTGCTCTGCTGAAAGATTTGGCTGAGAAGATGGGCTATCGTGTCTCTAAGAAACCTACAAAGGAAACAAAATGAAAATTCGTCTCATCGCATTGTTGATTGGTGCTGCTGCATTATTGTCTGCTTGTGGCAACGACAAAATTATCGATGGTGTGAAATATAATGTCTATGGCATCGCTAATATGGAATCGCAGAAGGATCCGAATGTGCTGTACGAAATCAGCGCAAGCTCGGTCATCTGGGGTATCATCCTCTGCGAAACGATTGTTGTCCCTGTCTACATCATCGGATGGGATCTGTGGCAACCTGTTCGTAAGCGGTAATGAAACAAATTACCTGCTGGTATCGGTTGGATGAGAGGGGTAGCCTCGAGTTCAACCATATCGAGGATGGTCGCCTGCCGCGAACAGCAACACAACCTACTCCTAAAACAGAAGAGCACAAGAAGACTTGGGCATCTGGTGTATGGGTGCCGTTCAACGCTTTTCTGACAGATGATTATAAGGTTGTATAGGTTGACAGTCTTGACAATCTGCCATACAATACAGACTCATTTAACAATTACCTAACAAAGGAAATTCTATGTCAAATCTTATCAAGCTGGCTCTGTTCGTTGCATTCGTTTGTTTCGCGCTTCTTGCCGGGCCCTGGTGTTTCATCTGGGGTGTCAATACGCTCGTGGCTGCTGGTGGTGTCACTACCTTCTTCATCCCGTTCACCTTCTGGACTTGGCTTGCTGCTGTCATCTGTGGTGGTCTGGCAATACTTCCACGTGTTCGCCGTAGCTAATGAGTGATCGTTCATTCGCAATCAGGATTGGACCTCCGGGTTCAATGCCTGACAGGATCAGTGTCATTAAGTCCATTCGGATGCTGACTGGGCTGGGTTTGAAGGAAGCGAAGGATGCTTCTGAACGGCAAGGCGAGCAGCATTTCAATATCCACATGAACAATTTTGTATCATACGGTAATCCGGATGGTGAGATTGAAAATCAGTTCCGCATTCTCCGGAATGGTGGTGTTGAAGTTGGTGATTCTGTGCATCACATTCTCCAATCCTTGCGGGATCTGGGTGCTGATGCGTTGAAACAAGGTGAAGACGAACTCGCAAGTGAAATCCTGCAGCTGGTGTTGGCAGAAAAGCTGCGTCGTAAGCCGTGAAACGTAATCCAACTACTCAACGCCTTATTGAGAATATAAGGAGTAGTCGGAAACTTCGTTTCCTTGTCGTTCAAGTTGTCGGCCGGCCTGGTGGAGTAGGTGCTCGAAGAGTTCGAAAGTTTGCGAAGTCATTCTATCGGAAATTGGTCGACCAGAAGTGACTTCTTTGCTATAATACATACATCGCAACAAGGAGTTACAAATGAGCCGCACTAAAGCAATCAATGATTACTGTAAGGGTTGTATCTACGACCAAAAGGCACCTGGCACCTGGCGTGAACAGGTAGAAGCCTGCACCAGCGAAGGTCGTTGTGCGCTTTGGCCTTATCGTCCCGTATCTGTTTCAACTGTGAATGGCAATCGCAAGGGCAAGATTGCTGAAGGTCTTGATATCGATGCATTGGTTGACGGGCTGGATGATGAAGATGTCGCTAATGACGTAGTGGAAGATAAGGTGGCAGCGTGACAACCAAGAAGCAAGCATTGAATAATGCTGTCTACCAGATAAATGAAACTCTGGGTCGTCCTACACAGATGTTTGCATCCAAAGTGGGTGAGCCAACCCGGTTCAACATTGGACATCTGAATATAGATAAGAATGCAACTGGTTATCAGTTGGAAGAACAACTATCCGAAGGCGGCGGCACCCAGAGTTTGACAGGTCGACTGAATGCTGCCCAAATGATATTTGTATTGAGTGGTATGATCTTGGCACTTTCGATCAAGGATAAAAATGTCTCTACTCGGTAAGACAATACAACTCAAAGGTCTTTCTCAAAAGGGAAAGAACAGGGTGCGCGAGCACGGAACGCAGTGGACAGTATTGGCTGAAACTGACGTTGTGCTCTTTGCGCCCGGTAAACACGGCCCCTGGCTCTTTGTTGCGCCAATTGGTCGAGATCAGAATGACAAAGCTTCGCGGTGGGTCCGCTCCACTGATGATACAGACTTTATCGTAATTAGCTGAATGGTTGACTTCATTCACTAATTAGCTTACAATAGCGGCAAGACGGAGGAAATAGTTCTTCCGACTTGTTTACACACTACACACAAATGGAGTATTTTATGAACCAAGCTACTGCTACCACTGTTACCGAAACCACTGAAGTTGCCGCTGTTGCGACACCGAAGTCCCCGAGCAAGAAGAGTCTTGCTCTTGCAATTTTCCAAGCCAAGATGGTTGAACGCACCCAAGGCCTGTTCGCTTCGAATAAAGAATTTCGGGCCGCTGTCTTGACTGGTATCCAAACCGATCTGGGCGTGTCCACTGCATCTGCTGCAACGATGTACAATGCAGCCAAGAAGGATGCTGAAGCTGCTGGCACCGTTACGCTCGGCCGTGACCCGAAAGCTGTCAAGGTTGCTGGCACTGGAAAACGCGGCCGCCCCGCTGGTTCGCATAACAAGGCAAAGGAAGTGGTCCCTGAAGCACCGGCTGCTGACGCTGTTGCGACCGTGGAAACGCCGGTTGCTGCTGACGTTGCTGCCTAAGCAGGCCAATGCACACAGAGACATAGGGACTACGGTCCTTATCCTTTTAAGTCAAACACCTTTTGACTAAACTGATTTAATCTTGTATAATAAACGCTTAACTACACAGAAAGACACTATGTCCTATACACCCACTGGTTATCCCGCAGGTCGTCCACGCACTGGCGAAATTCGCCCAATCACTGCCAAAATGTTGGCTGCTGCTGCCACCCGTGCTCGGGAAAAGAAAGCACTTGGCAAGACGTTCTATAACGCTATCAAGGCCGCACAGAGCAGGGAATATTACCATTCCAACCTCGATACGGTTCGTGCTACTGCACGCCGTAAGTATTATCGCAACAAAGCAATCAAAGAAGCGCAAGGCTTGATTACGATTGGTTAAACCAATCACCGGTTGACCCGAATCTCCTATGCTGCTACAATAAGCACATAGGAGATTCTTATGAAGCGCGGTGAATCACTAAGAAATCTTAAACCATTCGGGAAAGTTATTATTTCTTATTCTGGCAGAGACACACGAAACACATACACCAAAGTGTTTAGCAGCATGTTGTCCTGATTCAAATATGATTCCATCACATGACATAGGTTGATATTTTCCTTTAGAGATAAGAGCTTTTCGTTCCTGAGATACTGGTCCGGTTTTCTTACCTTTCTTTGCTCTCGAACATGCAGCACCATTGTTTTTAGACACTCCGATTTGTCTGTCGGATATCTGCTTTTTTTGCTCTGTGTTCCACTTTGATTTTCCAGTAGAAGATTTTCTTATCTTCTCTTTGGTGATTTCTGATCGTGGACCTGCACCGCCCTTTGAGTTTAATTTCTGATTAAAGTATCTAACATTCAACTCTTCGGGTCTGATTAAACCAAGCCAGGCCTGTTCTCTTTCCCAAATATGTAAAACACTACCATTTACATATTCAATAATTCGTCTCTTAAAGTCGGAGGGTCGACTCTTGTAGTGAGCAGTAAACCTTCTTCCAGATCCCGTATATCCATCATCAACCCTACCTTTATGGGAACCAAGATAGAACATACGGCGTTTTCTATCAAACCATAAATAAATAAACCCGGTATATTCCTGTTGACTAATGTGCGATAACATAGTATTATTTAGTTATAAAGGCTATTACTATGAAAAAAGGTGAATCACTAAACAAGATGCTGGTGCTCGTCGCTACCAAATTTGATGGTAAGTTTGATCGTGGTGGCGTTCCGTATACCCTCCACTGCCTAAAGGTGATGCACTATCTTCGCAGCTCAGACGAGGATCGTCAATGCATCGCATTGGGACACGACCTGGTTGAAGATACCGACGTAACCTATCACGATCTCCGCGAGATGGGATTCAACGAGCGTATCATCGAAGGCATCCGTGCTATGACAAAGGTGCCGGGTGAAACCAATGATGAATATATGGCACGCATTATGGCCAACCCGGATGCTATCCACGTGAAGCTTGCTGACTTGCGCCACAATAGCGATATCCGCAGACTCAAGGGTGTCAGTGCAAAGGATGTGGCAAGACTGGAAAAATATCATAGGATGTATCTTGTGTTGAAAACTTTAGTCTAAAGGAAGTTTTTCAAATCCCAATTCTTCCCATGAAGATCTTTTTAGATTTTCTAAATTAAATAATTTTAATTTATCATCTGTCGGTTTTCTCTTAAGATTTATGAATATGTTTTTAATCTTCTGAGCTGGTATTCCTGTAGCAATTTCGAAATCTTTGTATGAACGAAAATCACCTAGTGGCGTCTTTAATCTAAAACTCATCTTACTGATTGAAACATTTAATTTTCCTTCTACTGAAAATTTTAACATAGGTTTTCGATCAACCGATATATCAATCGAACCACATCCCGATTCTCTATGATATTGTATTAGGTGATTGATTAAGACTTCTTGCCTGCAAAATATACAACAACATTTAGGTCTATCTTTAGTTGATATTGACATTAGATGCTTAGATCTTTCAGTATGAATTTTTCCAAGCATGGGGCCCGATCGATGAGACAAATCGGCATTCTTGAGTCCTTCCGAAATTTTTCTCCTATGCTCTTTGGTTTTAGGTGCATGAAATTTTGATGTGTCTTTTCTCGGTTTCCTTAACTTTTGTTTATGTTCTTCTGTCTTAGGTTGTTTCCTGCCCTTAACTGATCCACCGGTGGCCCATTTCTTTTGATTGTAATACCTGACATGCAGTTCTTCATCTTTAATAAGATTAAGCCATGCCTGTTCTCTTGCTAAGAGGCTTTTATAATCCCCGAAAGTATATTCTATAATTCTTCGTTTGAATGAATTTGGCCGTATGTTATATGCCCGCATAAATCTTATACCCGAACCAATGTATCCGTCCTCTATGGTCCCTGCGTGTGATCCAAGGTAGAACATTTTCTTTTCTGAGTCAAACCAGAGATAGACAAAACCTGTATATTGTTGCATAATGTATTTATCTAAAGTTAAAATTAAAGGAGTTGGTATGACATTCAAAGTTTATACAAGGGCCACACACTTCCAGATGGATGGAAGGCTGAAGCGCCACAATGATAAAACACAACAGCGTAGAGCATTCGAGTATTGTGAATATCTAAACAAAGGTATTGTGGTGCAACCACCCATTGGAACATGATAGCCTATAAGTTATTCAAACAACGGAAGGATGGGTCGCTGGGGCCGCTCTTTATCAATGCTCGCCTGCGTGTGGAGATTGGAAGGAAGTATATGGCAGAGAACCATCCGACCAACGGGTATAAGGTTCGACCAGGGTGGCATTGCTGCGCTGAGCCACTTGCTCCACACCTGTCAAAGAAGGGTCGAGTTTGGTGTAAGGTGGAAGTTAAAGGTTGTACAAAGCACATTCGCCCAGAAAGTCAGGGCGGACTTTGGTACACAGCCAATAGCTTAAAAGTTTTGGAAGTGCTATAATAGCACAAAGGAGAACGTTATGAAAGATAAAGAAGAAAATAATCTATACACCATCAGTTGGTCACAACGGATGATGTCCTCACCGTGTTCAACTTGGACCGATCCTGAAGAACAATCACTTGAAAAAGATATCGATGCTGGCAGTCTTGCCGAAGCTAATGAAGTAATCAATCGCATAAGGGCAATGAAATGAAAAAGATTATTGTAAATACTGGCCGCAGTGAAGCAAAGTTCAACATTGAAAAGGTTGAAGAGAAATACAAGGCCAAGTGGGTTGGGCAACTTTGCCTACGAGTGCGTGATGGTGGTTGGCATGGTGATGACTGCGGTGATGTGTATTACCAGGAAGTGCCGCCAGTGGAAGGCTATTCAAAATACTTCGCACTGATTATCCAGCACGGCACTACCTATATCACAAGTGGTGCAAGTGCTGTCGAAGGTATCATCAACGGTGTGATTGCAAATGATGGAGAGATTATCTATAGTCGCTATCGTCATGACTATCGCACATCAACTGATGGATCCACATTTATTGATGGTGGGCGTGATTATGTGCGTGGCGGCGGAACTGGTCAATATATCAATATGAAGATTGTTGATGGCGAATGGTATCAACTGGAAGATAGTGATTTATTGGATGATGAAGACGAAAGTGCTCCATCGGTTGCAGAGGAAGATCAAAGTAAGGAGCCATAATGGCTAATAAGAAACAAGGAAATGTGTCAAGGTCCCCTCAGTGGTGGCGGCATTTAAGAGAATGGAAAAAGGTTTTTTGGAAAACGGAACGGGCCACCTACAAAAAGATAATCAAACAGGATCCTGACCTGCCTTAACCCTGCAGTTGTCAAAGTGCCATCGTTTCATTGTAAATCCTCTGCCTTCTTTCCCGCAGTGAGGACATATATAATCTTGTGGATTTAAGAAGTTATGTGTTCCTTCTTCCACTCTTTTTCGGTGTAGAGCTCCACCTAATAGATTATGAGTTCCGGCTGCTACCCTCTTTCTCTGTAGCTCGCCACCAATAAAGTTATGGGTTCCGTCTTCCACTCTTTTTCGTTGGATCTCGCCACCAAGACATTGATGTGTTCCGTTTTCGACTCGCGTATTATTCATTTCGGGTCCCGAAAACTTGTGTGTTCCGTTTTCGACTCGTTTTCGATTTACATTCGGACCTAAGAAATGATGAGTGCCGTCCTTAACTCGTTTCTGTTGGGCTAACTTTCCTATACGAGATTTCTCTTCGGGAGATAGCTTCATCCTGGCTGACATTTTCAAACAGGCCGCCCAATCTCCTTGTGAATAATGTATATTATAGTGTTCCAGAAATGTGATACATTTTAGATTAGCGATATCGTTGTTTTCGTGATTGCCATCGACATGATGTATTTCGTATGTTCGACCATCCTCATCTATCGGAATCGGTCCGTAATGGTCTTTGTAAATGCGTCGATAAATAGACATGCTGATTGCTCCTTAAAAGCGTTAGAGTAAGTGGATGCTTCAACATCGCGACTTACACTATATTTATCAAATAATCTATTGACATCACACTTTAATCCTACTATAATATCTTATATAAGGATAAATTTTGACACATAGCTACATGATTTCTGTGAGATTACAGGAGAACAGTTGGTCTGGTAGTACAGTGACCCAGGACCTATATGTGAAGTCAAATATGCCAGATTTAGGCGTATTGTTGCATACACTAGACGCGAGTCCTGCTGTGACAAGTATTACAGTTTATAGGACTATGACATTACCATGCTTAGAAAAGCTACGTCATATGACACGCGAAGAATTGAATATACAAGAGAAAGATTTGGTGAAAGTAACATGAATCAAAATGAATATGTTGTCTATTGGACAATGACTGATGGTAAGCCAGCAAGTGCTAAACACACTGATCTGAATGCTGCTCTGCGGCATGCCGAACTTCATCGTCGACAAGGTATGGGCTTTGTGACGATGTGTTCTGAAAGCGTCGACCAAGTTGGCAAGGGTGGTGTGGATACGATTGTGGATGGCAAGACTCCGGATGGTGAAGACTATACCTGGAGCAAGGCGCATCGTGCTGGTGCTACTCATGGTGTTCCTCATTCAATTATTGATAACAAGAGTAACGAATAATGGCAACCGGTAACGCAGGATTGAGATCACCCGCTGAGCAAGGGTATAAAGATGGCAAGGAAGGATTGATGTATGATAATCCTTATGATCAGCGCGGCGAAGAATTGGAAAGAGATGCTTATAAGAAGGCCTATGAAGCTGCCTATAATAAATTCTATGTGACGATTGGACAGAAGAAATGATAACAATTTATCTGATTATGTATGTAATTTCGTTTGCGTGTATCATCTACAGCATACGAAAGAAGCAAGGGCATATTACTATTTCAGAATTACTGATTGGTGCATTGATTTCTGTCATGCCAATGTTTAATATAGTAATAGCCTTCTACACTATGGTTGATGCTGGTATTTTAAAGAAGAAACTATGAACGAACGAATTAAACAACTTGCTGAACAGGCTTTTAATGAAGCAAATAACGGTAGCATCAACAACATTAAAATACCCAAAGAGTTTGTTGAAAAGTTCGCCGAACTTATCGTGCAGGAATGTGCCGAGATTGCTTACGGTACCTATTGGGAAAATCCAGAAGGTGTCAGAGGCATACACATCAAAGATGCAATCTTAGAAAATTTCGGAGTCGAAGAATGAACGAACAAGACCTTGTATATCGATTGCGTGAACGTGCCCGTATTCGCAGGCAGATTCCGGGTAGAAAGTCAGTGGTAGAAGGTAAGCCGGATCGAATCGCAGATTTGTTGGAAGAGGCTGCAAATGAGATTGAACGTCGTCGGGAAATTGATTCCAATAGAGATGAAGAGGAGCGGCTCAGGTCGTCTTGGTAAATAAAGTAATGGAAAACGCTAAAGTTTTAATCGATCA
>Ga0214249_1000147_pt1 | contig 37272 bp, 32 predicted proteins | sample TroBogypolimnion_17_FD_153087 | JGI IMG/M metagenome (GOLD analysis project Ga0214249, IMG submission 153087) | Freshwater microbial communities from Trout Bog Lake, WI - 23JUN2009 hypolimnion | ecosystem: Environmental > Aquatic > Freshwater > Lake > Hypolimnion/Profundal zone | place: Trout... | reverse complement strand
TGCGCGGTGACTGGCTCAGGGCGCCATAGAGGGGGCGCAGGTACTTCATGCGGCCCACCCGCAACAACACTTCGCGGATGCGGGAGAAAGCAGGCTCGTAGCCGGCGGCGGCGGCCAGGATCAGCCACTCCACCAGGATCTCGTAATTACCACGGCCCATGAGCTGGAAGTGCTCGTCCAACCAGGCGCAGTCGGCCTGGCTCAACTGGCGGGGCAGTTTCTGGAGATAGACCTGCAGCTCCGGGGCCTTCCAGGAGCTGATCTGGAAGGCGCTGGGGCGCCCGCCCTCCGCCCAGCTCTCAGCCAGGACACTGAGGGTGTCCAGCTGCACGCTGCGGAACTCCGGGGAGGTCGCCGGCAGGCCTGGCATGTCCAGGTAGGCCTTGGCGTTCACGGCCTGAAGGGCACCGGGCAGCTTCGCGTCCACGAAGGCGCACCACTGCTCGGTGGTGATGGAGGTGAAGCGGAAGGCGTCCATGTACTCGCGGATGAAGCGCAGGAAGCGGTCCTCGCCGACCTCGCGCTCCAGGGCCGCCACCAGGCGCGCCCCCTTTTCGTAGGGGATGCTGGAGAAGGCGTCATCGGGATCGATGCCCTCCAGGTGCAGGCGCAGCACCGTGAGGTGGGGCTCGTTCTTGAAGCGGGCGAGGCTGTCCTCCAGGGCTTTCTGGCCCATGGCCCAGCCCAGGGCGGCGGCGTCGTCGCCGTGCAGGATGCGCAGGATGCGGCGCTCGGCCCATACCGTGAAGCCCTCGTTCAGCCAGAAGTGCTCCATGCTGGCATTCGTGACCAGGTTGCCGGTCCAGCTGTGGGCCAGCTCGTGGGCCACCACGTCGACCAGGCTGCGGTCCCCCGCCACCAGGGTTGGCGTGAGGAAGGTCATGCGCGGGTTCTCCATGCCGCCATAGGGGAAGGAGGGGGGCAGCACGAGCATGTCGTAGCGCTCCCAGGGGTAGGGCCCGAAGAGCCACTCGGCCTTGACGATCATGTCCTCCACGCCCGCGAACTCCCAGGCCGCGGCGGCCACGGTCTCGGGCTCCGCCCAGACCCGGGCCCGGGGACTGAGATCGCGGGATTCGAGGCGCCCCACGGCCAGGGCCAGCAGATACGAGGGGATGGGCTGGGGCATGCTGAAGCGGAAGGTGTGGCGGCCGTCGCCCTTGGCCTCGTCGCCGCTGGGACCTGCGGACATCACGGCCGTGAGGCCCTCGGGCACGGTGACTTCGGCCTGGTAGGCCACGCGCACATTGGGCGTGTCCTGGCAGGGCACCATGGTGCGAGCGTGGATCTGCTGGCACTGGCTGAAGAGGTAGGGGGCCACCTTGCCCTCGGTCTGCTCCGGCTCCAGCCACTGCAGCGCCATGGCCTCGGGGGAGGTGCGGTACCGGATGCTCACTTCCTCCGCCCCCGCGGGCGCGTCCAGGCGCAGGCGCTGGCCAAGGATGGCGTCCGGCTCGCCCAGCTCCCAGGCGATGGGGCCATGGCCGGGCACCTGCACAGAGATGATCTCCAGCCCCTTGGTGTCCAGGTCCAGGGGGCCCTTCAGTTCTCCGCCGAATTCCAGAACCACCTCGCCGTCAATGCGCTTGGCGGCGAAGTCCACATCCAGCTTCAGCCGCAGACGACGGGCCTTGGCCTGGCTGGAATCGTAGTAGGAGTGGGGATCGGGGCGGTACATGGGGACCTCGGGGGACCCATGATGATCCCACAGGCTCAGGCCACGCTGCGCATGGCCTGAGGTAGAAACTGACAATGTGATAAAGAACGGCCCCGCGTACGGGGCCGTTCTATCTGGGAAGCGCAGCTGTCCAGCTGGGACTAGTCTTCGTCGGGGGCCAACCCCTCCACCTTCTTCACCTTGATCACATCCCCGTGGTCCTTGACGATGCAGCGGAGCCAGTTCTCGGGGGCCTTGGGGTGGGTGACCTCGCCCCTCTCGTTGCGGACGTTGCCATCCAGGTACTTCCAGATGAGGAACTCGCCCAGCTTCTTCCAACGGTTCATGAGCTTCTCGGTTTCCTGGCCGGCGTAGCGGGTGAGGTATTCCCGGGCCAGGGCGGGATTCTGCTTGTAGAGGTCCAGGGCGGTGCGGTCCACGTCGGCCTGGTCCGCGAAGTAGCGGCTTTCGTATTCGCGCTGGACCTTCTGCACGTCCACGATCATGTCGCTCCAGCGGGTGTAGGTGTAGTTCGACACGAAGTTGAAGGTCCAGAAGGCGCTGTCCCAGTTGAACTCGGCGAAGTTGCCCGTTCCAATGGCGAAGGCCTTGGGGGCCTCCTTGACGCCACAGCTGATGGGCACGTAGACCGTGGTGTATGTATCATCCACGCCGAACCAGAGCACGCCCCCCACGGGGTCGGGCATCCAGCCGCGGCTCTGGCTCACGAAGGAGAAGCCCGTCTGCTGGGTGCTGATGGCCCGCTCATGGATGTAGTCCTGGCCGTCGATCTTGAAGCCCATGGGGCGCCAGCGGTAGGGCAGCTTATAGGGGCCTGCGCCGACGTCCTTGGTCATCTCGAAGTCGGTACCCTCGAAGTGGTCGCGCATGAGCTCCATGGCGTCCCGCACGCCCAGCTTCTGGTCGGGCTTCACGAAGAGGGGCATGGGCTTCGCGCCCTTCACGGCCTTCACGTAGTCCATGGAGAGGTTCAGGCTGGGGGCGGCGCGGTGGAAGAGGCTCCAGACCCGAGCCTCGCAGCCGCGCAGCGACCCGAAGGTCAGGGGCGCGTAGGTGTCGGCGAAGCTGAAGTCCTTGTCCTCGCCCTTGAAGAGGCCCTTCTGCCGGGCGAAACTGATGACGTCCTTGCTGTAGAGGGCGGTCTTGGGATCGTTCAGTGGGAACTGGCGGATGCGGGCCTGGTTGGCATGGGCGCTGATGGTGCCATCTGGCAGCTTGTAGGCCACCCACAGGGCGCCATTCTGACCCTTGCCCTTGCCGATCATCTCAAGGATCCAGACTTCGTTGGGATCCGCGATGCTGAAGCTCTCGCCCTCAGAGGCGTAGCCGTAGGCTTCCACCAGGCTGGTCATGACCTCGATGGCTTCCCGGGCGGTCTTGGCGCGCTCCAGGCCGATGTAGATGAGGCTGCCATAGTCGATGAGGCCGCTGGGGACCTGCAGTTCCTTGAGGCCGCCGAAGGTGGTCTCGGCGATGACCACCTGGTGCTCGTTCATGTTGCCGACGCGGGTGTAGGTGGTGGGTGCCTCGGGGATGGTGCCCAGGAACTTCCCGGTGTCGAAAGTGTTCCCGCTATCCCACTCGCGGATGTCCCGCTGCTCCCCGGGTAGGTGCGGTCCCCCGCGCTTGAAGTAGAGCTCCCCGTACAGCGTGTGGCTGTCCGCGGCATAGGTGATCATCGTGGAGCCGTCCTTGCTCGCGCCCTTGGTGATCAGCAAGTTGGTGCAGGCCTGGAGCCCACTCCCTGCCGCCATGAGCCCCGCGATCAGAACCCGCAAAGTCGATCGAATCATCATTCCAAATCCTTTCAATGACCCAGGAAGGTGAAGCCTTCTGAGCCGATTACCAGATGGCCGTGGGTGCCTGAGTCGTGGGTGTGGCCTCACACCCGAAGGCCTTGCGGAATTCGGGGAAGTCCGCCACCGGGCCTAATACCCGCCAGCGGATGGGGGAGTGGACGTCCGTGGTGACGCCCAGCCGGATGGCTTCCGGGCGCTGGTTGGTGCGCCAGCCCTGGGCGAAGGCGATGAAGAAGCGCTGATCGGGGCTGCGTCCATCCACAGCCTTCGACTCCTGACCCTTGGTGGCCAGCTTGAAGGCTTCGTAGGAGACCCGCAGTCCACCGATGTCGGCGATGTTCTCGCCCAAGGTCTGCTTGCCGTTGATGTGGAGGCCGGGGAGTACCTCAAAGGCATCGTACTGCTTCACGATGTGGTCGGCTCGGGCTTCGAAGCGCTTGGCGTCCTTGGCGGTCCACCAATCTTTCAGGTTGCCCTGCCAGTCGTACTGGCGCCCCTGGTCATCGAAGCCATGGGTCAGTTCGTGGCCGATGGTGGAGGCCAGTGCGCCGTAAATGGAGGCGTCGTCGGCCTTCTCGTCGAAGAAGGGGGGTTGCAGGATGCCGGCGGGAAAGCACATCTCGTTGAGGGTGGGCTCGTAGTAGGCGTTGTTGGTCTGGGGCGTCATCTGCCACTCGTTGCGGTCCACGGGCTTGCCCAGCTTGGCCAGATCGCGGCGGAAGTCGAAGGCCATGGCGGCCTGGACGTTCAAAACAAAGGCTCGGCGGGAGAGCTCGAGGCCGCTGTAGTCCCGCCAGTGGTCCGGGTAGCCCACCTTGGTATGCATGGTGTCCAGCTTCTTCAGGGCCTGGGTCTTGGTGGCGGCTACCATCCAGTCGGCGGCCAGGATGCGCGCCCGCATGGCCTCCAGGTGGAAGCGCACCATCTCCAGGGCCCGGGCCTTGGCGGCGGGGCTGAAGGCAGTTTTGACGTAGAGCTGACCCAGATCCTCGCCGAGGCTGAAGTCCGCGGCGCGCAGCACCCGCTTCCAGCGGGGCCGCAGTTCGGTGGTCCCGGAAAGGGTCTTGCCGTAGAAGGCAAAATTCTCGTTCACGAAGGCCGAGCCCAGATAGGGAGCCGCACTCCGCAGAACCTGCCAGCGCAGGTAGGTGCGCCAAGTCTCCATGGGTTCCGAAACCAGCAGACCCGCCAGATCCTTGAAGAATTCAGGCTGACCCACCAGCACCTGGGCCTCAGTTGCGGGGAAGCCCACCGCCGAAAAGAAGGTCTCCCACTCCAGGCCGGGGGCCAGGGCGCTCAGCTCTTTCCGGCTCACCTTGTGGTAGTTGGCCTGGGGGTCCCGCAGGTCCACCAGGGTCTTGGAGGCCTGGGCCAGCTTGGTTTCCAGGCGCAGGACTGCGGTGGCGGCAGCCTTGGCGGCCTTGGCCTCTTCGCCCGCCAGGACAAACATGCGCTCCAGGTGCTGCTGATAGGCCTGGCGGATGGCCTCGGCCTCGGGGCCCGGGCGGAAGTAGTAGTCCCGCTCCGGGAGACCGAGACCACCCTGGCCGAAGCTGGCGATCATGGCGGAGCTGTCCTTGTCATCCACCTGGATGGAGAAGCGAAAGCCCGCCCGGACCCCCAGGACTTGCAGGTGCCCCAGTTCGGTCACGAGCTCCCGCGGAGTGCGGAGGGTCTGGATGGCCGCGAACAGGGGGGCGAGGGGCTTCAGTCCCTCCTTTTCGATGAGGGCCTCGTCCATGCCGGAGGCATAGAAGTCCCCCACCCGCTGGGCGAGGCTGCCCCGGGGGCCGCCGCTGCGCATGGCGCCTTCAAGAATGCTCTTGAGGATCGCCTCGTTGCGCTCATCGATTTCCTGGTTCACCCCATAACCCGCGTACTCGCCAGGAATGGGCACCTTGTCGAAGGCGCCGTTGGCATAGCCGTAGAAGTCCCGGCAGGGGGAGGTGCTGGTCTGGATGTAGGCCGGGTCCACGCCCAGGATCGCCCGAGGTTTCGGCTCTTCGGCCCCCAGGGTTCCCAAGAGCGTCAGCGCAAGCAAGGTTGTGCAAGTTCTCATGCCAGAGTCCTTTATTTAACTCGGGGAGGCACAGCCTCCCCGAGAAGATTCCACTACCAAATCGCTGGCCGCACCTTCACATCCCGCTTCATGGCCTGGCCATCTGTGCAGCCGAAAGCCTCGTAGAACTCCGGCTGGTTGGAGATGGGGCCGATGACCCGCTCCCGGCCGGGGCTGTGGGGATCGGTCTTCAGGCGCAGCGAAAGCGCTGCCTCACGGATGTGGTTGCGCCACACGGCGGCGGTGCCCAGGAAGAAGCGCTGGGGCCCCGTGAACCCATCGATGGGCGCCGGGACAGGCTTGCCTTTGAGGCTGTTCTGGTAGGCGGTGAAGGCGATCTTGAGGCCGCCGATGTCAGCGATGTTCTCGCCCAGGGTCAGCTTCCCATTCACGTGCTCGCCTTTGATGGGCTCGTAGGCATCGTACTGCTTCACCACCAGATCCGTGCGGGCCTTGTAGGCCTGCTTGTCCGCATCGGTCCACCAGTTCTTGAGGTTGCCCTGGGCGTCGAACTGGCTGCCGCTGTCATCGAAGCCGTGGGTCATCTCATGGCCGATCACGAAGCCCAGGGAACCGTAGTTCACAGCATCGTCGGCCTTCGCATCGAAGAAGGGCGGCTGGAGGATGCCCGCCGGGAAGACGATTTCGTTCATGGTGGGGCTGTAGTAGGCGTTCACGGTGGGCGGGGTCATGCCCCACTCCGTGCGATCGATGGGCTTGCCGAGCTTGGCCAGGTTCTCCTGGATGCGGAAGGTGGCGGCCCGACGCACGTTGCCGTAGTAATCGTCCCGCTTCACGTCGAAGCCGTAGGTCTTCCACTTGTCGGGGTAGCCGATCTTCACGCCAAAGGCGTTCAGCTTGGTGAGGGCCTGCTGCTTGGTCTCGGCGCCCATCCAGTCCAGGCCCGTGATGCGCTCCCGCAGGGCGCCGCGGAGGTTCTCGATCATCTCCAGCACCTTGGCCTTGGCTTGGGGCGGGAAGGCGACCTTCACGTAGAGCTGGCCCAGGGCTTCGCCCAGGGACTGGTCTGTGGCTGCCTCGATGCGCTTGGCGCGGGGCTCCCGCTCGGGGGTGCCGCTGAGCACCTTGCCGTGGAAGGCGAAGGCTTCCTCGCCGAAGGCCTTGGGCAGCTGGTTGGCGGCGGCGCTGAGGGCGTGCCAGCGCAGGTAGGTGCGCCACTGGGGGGCGGGCACGTCCGAGGCCAGCTTGGCGAAGGCCTGGGCGAAGGAGGGCTGGCCCACGTTCAGGTCCTTCAGGTTCACGCCCCGGGCCTTGAAGTAGCCCGCCCAGTCGAAGCCGGGGGCCTCAGTGGCCAGCTGGGTCAGACTGCGCTTGTTGTAAGTCTTCTGGGGATCGCGCAGTTCCACGCGGGCCCACTGGGCCTGAGCCAGGCGGGTCTCCAGGTCCAGCACCACCCTGGCGCGGGCCAGGGCCAGGGCCGGGGTGTCCCCGGCCAGTTCCAGCATCTTGGCCACATGAAGCATGTACTTGGCGCGGATGTTCTGGCTGCGGGCATCGTCCTTCAGATAGTAGTCCCGGTCCGGCAGGCCCGTGCCGCCCTGGCGCAGGGAGCCCAGATACTCGGTGGAGGCCTTCGCGTCCTGCTGCACGGAAAAGCCGAAGCCGCCGCCCACGCCCTGGTTGTGGAGCTTGGCCAGCAGGGCCGGAAGCTGTTTCCCATCCTTCAGGCCCTCGATGGTCGCCAGGACGGGCTTCAGGGGCGCCAGGCCCCGTTTCTCGATGGCGGCCTCGTCCATGCCGGAGGCGTAGAAGTCGCCCACCTTCTGCTGGATGCTGCCCTGGGCCCAGGTGGTCTTGGCGCTGGTCTCAGTCAAGATTTTCGCCAGGATCGCGCGGTTCCGGTCCCGCAGCTCGTCCATGGCTCCGAAGATGGCCTTATCCGCGGGCAGGGCGTGGGACTTGAGCCAGCCGCCATTTGCATAGGCGTAGAAGTCCTCACAGGGCTTTACGGAAAGGTCCATGTTGGCAGGGTCGATGCCGGGCTTGGAGCCCGGCTGGGTCTGGGCCACCAGGCTGAGGGCGGCGAGGCCCAGGCAGAGGCCGAGGGAGGCGCGAAGGGGGGATGCCATGGATAACCTCGTAAGTTGAGGGATAAAGCCTATCAGGATGCTGTGATTCCGTGCGGTCTGGAAAATCCGCTCCACAGTCCACGCAGTCCGGTCCCGATCTGGGGGCACACCTTGAACCCCCACTGGAGGGCGCGGGCTTGGAAGGAGGCTGGCACAGGCTGGCTAGAAGCGGACGGTGACGCTCTCGCCGTCCTTGATGTGGACGGTGTCGATGAAGCGGACCTGACGGCTCTGGTAGGTGAGGATCAGGCTGGAGGTGCGCACGCCGTGGCCGAAGTGACGCACGCCGCCCAGCAGGTTGCCGGGGGTGACGCCGCAGGCGGCGAAGACGATCTCATTGCCGGGGCAGAGGTCGTCCGTGAAGTAGATGCGTCCGAAATCCACGCCCATGGCCTCGGCCTTTTCGCGGCTAGCGGTGTTGGTGTCCACCTTGAGGCGGCCCTGGATTTCGCCGTTGAGGCACTTCAGGGCAGCGGCGGAGAGGACGCCCTCGGGAGCGCCGCCCGTGCCCATGACCGCGTGGATGCCCGTGCCGCTCACAGCGGCGCTGATGGCGGCACTGAGGTCGCCGTCACCGATGAGCTGGATGCGGGCCCCGGCCTTGCGGATATCAGCGATGAGCTGCGCATGGCGCTCGCGGTCCAGGACGCTCACGGTGATCTCGGAGACCAGACGGTTGAGGGACTTGGCAATGATCTCAAGGGTCTCGTGGACGGGGGCGTCCAGACTCACCTTGCCCTTGGCAGAGGGGCCCACCACGAGCTTCTCCATGTAGAGGTCGGGGGCGTGGAGCAGCCCGCCCTTGCCCGTGGCCGCCAGGACGGCGATGGCGTTGGCCGCGCCCGTGGCGCAGAGGTTCGTGCCTTCGAGCGGATCCACCGCGATCTCGACCGTGGGGTTCTCCCCATCCAGATCCACACCCATGCCCACTTTCTCGCCGATGTAGAGCATGGGGGCCTCGTCCCGCTCCCCCTCGCCGATGACGATGGTGCCGTCCATGCGGACCGTTTCCATGGCCTTGCGCATGGCTTCCACAGCCAGCTTGTCGCTGTGCTTCCGGCGGCCGTGGCCGATGGACGTGGAACAGGCGATGGCCGCCTGCTCAACCACCCTAAGGAATTCGAGGGACAGGGTCTGTTCCATGGAGTGCTCCCGGTGTTGCTTGCGGTGAAGTCAGGCCAGCCGGTTCACGCTCTCGCGGATCCATTGAAGGAAGGGCTCAGAGCTGGATTCGACTGGGAACATGAGAATTTCGGGCACCTCGTAGGTGTGCAGGTCCGTGATGACCTCGGCCACCTGGGGGAACATCTCCCGCGTGGTCTTGATGATCAGCATGACCTCCTCGTCGAGGTGGGTCTCGCCCTTGAAGTAGTAATAGCTTTTGATGCTGGGCACGATGTTCACGCAGGCAGCATAGGCCTGATCCACGAGGGCCGCCGCGATGGTCAGCGCGGTTTCCTCGCTGCCACAGGTGGTCATGACGGTGCAGACATCGCTCATCAGCAAGGCTCCCCGCCCGGCGGGCGGAACTGGCCATTGTAGCTTGATGGAGGGGAGGTTACGGATCACGAAACACTGGGGCGCCAGATTGTTGGAGCGGATTCGTGGTCTGACCACGGTGTGCTGTGCTCAGTTTGGCGCCGACTCCACTGGGCGGGATTCGAACTGCGCTTGGCTGCGCCAATCGCCGGTCCCGCTTCGGCGCGACATCTAGTCGCGCCTCGGGCGGTCCCACTCGGAGGTTCGAATCCACTCGCCCCGAAAAAAAGGGTGCCACGGCACCCTTTTTTTTGGTCGGGGCGAGAGGATTCGAACCTCCGACCTCTCGGTCCCGAACCGAGCGCTCTACCAGGCTGAGCCACGCCCCGACGAAGCCTTGACTCTACTGCAAAGGAGGCCAGTCGTCCAGTGAGGCTATTCGGGCTCGAGGCCGAGGCGGACGCGCTCGCGGTGGCGGGCTTCCAGAAGGCGCATGGCCCGGCGCAGGGGGTCGGGATCCTGGGTGGGCTCGGGGACTGCTGGGGGTGGATCGCAGGGCACCACCTGGAGGCCCATGAGACTCAGGCCCAGGGCGCGCTGGATGCGGTCCCGCACCTGGGGCCACACGGCGGCGGTGGCTTCTCGCAGGGTGGCGATCTGGGACAGCTCCCAGCAGCCCATGACGAGGGTGTTCCGCTCCACGCGCAGGAGCCGGGTGCGATCCGCCAGGGCGGAGCCCACCACGAAGTGCCAGGCCTGGCGCAGGCGGGCCTCGGCCTTCTGGTTGGGCAGGCGGGCCCCCAGGGCCACCAGGCGCGGCGCGCGTCTCACGGGTTCCAGCGGGGCGGGGGCAGGGCGGCGCAGGCCCGCTCGCCGTTGAGCAGGATGGGCGTGGCCAGGGTGGGCACCATGGTGTTGGTGTCGGAGTCGAAGAGGGGCTGGAGCAGGTTGTGGAGTTCCCCGCTCTTGCGGAAGAGCACTTCGTCCACGCTGCGCACAGGGCTGGCGGGGATCGCGTTGGCCTCGCAGACCTTCAGCACCTCGGCCACGGTGCGGGTGCGGGTGCGGGCCTCGATGAGGGCCACAACGGCGTCCCGGTCCTGCACCCGGCCGCGGTTCTTCCGCCACTCGGGCTTGGTGTCCAGATCCAGGCCCAGCCACATGGCCAGCACCTCGAACTGCCGGTCACTGCCCACGCCGATGGCCACGTCCCCGTCGGTGCAGGGGAAGGACTGGTAGGGCACGATCTGGGGATGGGCGTTGCCCCAGCGCTGGGGGGCCTCGCCGGTCATGAGGGCGCCTGCGGCGACGTTCACCAGGCCTGCCAGGGCCGCCTCCATGAGCGGCACTTCGATGTGGAGGGCCTCGCCGGTGCGCTCCCGGTGCAGCAGGGCGGCCTGGATGCCGTTGGCGCAGTAGAGGCCCGCCAGTACGTCCACCAGGGCCACGCCCACCTTCATGGGGTGCCCCTCGGGCTCACCGGTGACGGCCATCCAGCCGCTCTCGGCCTGGATGATGAAGTCGTAGCCCGCCCGACGGGAAGCACTGACGTCCGAGGCGAAACCACGGATCGAAGCCAGGATCAGCTTGGGGAACTTGGCGTGAAGCCGCTTCCAGCCCAGGCCCAGGCGGTCTGCGGAGTCCGAGCGGAAGTTCTCCACCAGCACGTCCGCGTCCTTGAGCAGGTCGAAGAGCAGGGCCCGGCCTTCCTCGGTGTGCAGATCCACGGGCTGCGTGGTCTTGCCCCGGTTGGCGCAGCGGAAATAGGCACTCTGGCCGTCCTCGCGATCCTCGAAGGGGGGCCCCCAGCCCCGGGTGGGGTCGCCCCCGGGGGGCTCCAACTTCTGCACCTCGGCGCCGAAATCCGCCAGGAGCTGGGTCGAGAAGGGGCCCGCGAGCACGCAGGAAAGGTCCACGATCCTGAAGTGGGAGAGGGGTTTCGGCATGGGGGTCTCCGCCTCCAGCCTACTTCATGTCCACCTGAAGCTCGCCCTCCAGGTAGGCCTGGGACCGGAAAGCCTGGGCACCTGTGGTCACTGTGGCCACCTTGAAGGTCTTGAGGCTGCCGCTGAGCCGGAGGTTGGGGGCCAGCTCCCGGTTGAGGCCCGCCTGCACCGCTTCCCGCAGACCCTGAAACTGCTGGTCCATGAGGAAGTGGGCTTTTTCCGTGACCATCTTCTTGAGGCTGTTGTGGAAGAGCCAGTCCCCCATGCGGGCGAGGAGGCCCTGGCTGTCCAGGACGAAGTCCAGGTCCGCCAGGCGCAGGGAGTTGGTGGCGGGGTCCGAGAGGGGCCTGCCGGACAGCACGACCTTGCCGGTGACCCGGCCCTTGAGGCCGATCTCCAGGAAGGCTTTGTCCTGGTCTCCCCAGACCCGGGCCGAGGTCACCTCGAACTTGCCCTTGTCCGTGTCAAAGACCTTCCCCACCACCTCCGTCATGAGCTGCTGGCTGGCGTGGACATAGGAGAGATCCGCCTCCACCCGGAGCCGGAAGCCGGGCTTGGGGCTGGCGTTCACCTCCAGGTCCGGCAGGGGGCGGGCAGCCACCTGGGGCTTTTCGCCCAGCACCAGGCGGGGCTCGGCCTCAATCTCTGGGGTGATGAGCAGGGTGCGGCCCTGGGTGACCAGGGCGGCGATGCGCACCTTGCGGGGCTGGAAGACCAGGTAGAGGTCCTTCCGCAGCTCGATGGGCTGGCTGAAGAGATCCCAGGCCTCCTTGGCCTTCTGGCGGGCCAGGGCCCCTTCGCGCACCAGGCGGCTGAGCTGATCGGCGGCCGTGGCCAGGTTGTCCTTCATGCCCGCCACGACCTGATCCGTGATGTCGAAGCCCAGGAAGGTCACCTGGCAGGTGTTGAGCGGCAGCACCTCGAAGGTGGGCTTCTGCAACTCCACGCCCCAGTTGGGCAGGATGTTGAGGCCTGTGCCGAAGTCCAGCAGCACCCTTCGAGGGGGCTCCGGGCTGCGACCGCACGAGCCCATGACCGTGTAGTGGTTGCCGAGAGTCCGCAGCCCCACGTCCATGCCGAAGTTGGCGACCACCCTAAGGGAGACCTGGGAGTCCTTCACCCGCAGGGAGAGGGGCTCGCGGATGAGGTTGAAGCGGAAGTAGGTGCGGGGCTTGCCCTTGATCTCAGCCCAGGTCTCCACGTTGGGGGGCGACAGGGGCGCCTGGGCCTCCACCTGCTTGAGCAGGGCGTCCAGGTTCACGCGGATGGGCAGGGCCAGGGTGGAAGGCTCCAGCTCCTCGCCAAACGCCGAGGCCGAGGTCGGCGCCGGGGAGGGTGGCACCTGGGCGACCAAAGTGAGGGCTGAAAGCAGGCAGGCAAGCTGGCGCATGGGTGATCCAAGGGAATCCCCAAACCTAGCAGGGCGCCCCCCAGGAGAGGCTTACAAAACCCAACAGCTTCGCCGGTCTGACAGCGAATCAGTCTCTTCTCACTCAGCCGACCGCCAGCGCCTTGTGATAACCCTGAGCCAGGGCGGCGGCGATCTCTTCGGGGCTGCGACCCAGGAAATCCTGGCGCTGCATGAGGTGGACCAGCTGCCCGTCCTTGAAAAGGGCGGCCTGGGGGCTGGTGGGCTGGGCGCCCTCAAAGTACTCGCGGGCCTGGGCCGTGGCGGCGGACTCCATGCCGGCGAAGACCGTCACCAGGTGGTCGAATTTCAGGCCCAGGGATCCCAGGGCCTGGTTCACGCCGGGCCGGGCCCCTGCGGCAGCGCAGCCGCAGACACTGTTGACCAGCAGCAGGGTGCGGCCTGGACGCTGGAGTGCCGCGTCCACCTGGGCCGGGCTCAGCAGCTGCTCGAAGCCCACCCGGACAAGCTCTTCACGCATGGGGGCGACCATTTCTTCGGGATAATTCGACAAGGCATCCTCCAGGGATGTAAAACCATACCAAATAAGTCAAGATTAATCCAGGTGATGACAGCCTTCGGAGAATCCATGCGGTTGGTGCTGATGGGCGGCAGTCTGAGAGCAGGTTCCTTCAACGGTCGGCTCCTGGGCCACCTGGCTTCTGAGCTGGCCCTCCGGGGTCACGAGACCACTGGTTATTCGGGAGCCCAGCTCCGCTTCCCCCTCTTCGAGGAGGGCCTGGCCCCTTCAGCCGAACTGGTGGCCCTGCATGCCGCTCTGGGCGCGGCCCAGGGGTTGGTGATCGTGTCGCCCGAATACAACGCGGGGATCCCCGGGCACCTGAAGAACGCGGTGGACTGGCTCAGCACCATGAGACCCAGTCCCTGGTCGGGGCTGCCGGTCCTGCTCTGCGCCGCCAGTCCTGGGGCCTTCGGTGGTGCCCGTGGCCTCGGGGCCTGGCGGGTCACCCTGGCCAACATGGGAGCCATCGTGGCCCCGGAGGGGCTGACAGTTCCTCACGCGGATCAGCAACTGGATGAAAAGGGAGCTCCCACCGAGGCCCGTACCGCTGCCAGCCTGGGTCGCAACCTTGATGCCTTCCTCGCTCTGGCGGCACGTCTGCGCTGAGCGTCTGCGCTGGGACTGTGCGATCCTGAAGGCGTGTTTCTGGAGCTGCCATGAAGGCTTTCTTTAAGAGTTTCTTCGCGTCGCTGCTGGCCCTGTTCGTGGCCGGTGGTCTCGCCTTTGTTCTTTTCATTGGCTTCGTGGCCGCCCTTGGTTCTTCGGGGAAGCCCACGGTGCCCAGCAAGGCTGTGCTGGTCTTCGACCTCGGCACCAACCTGATGGATGCTGAGCGGGACCCCGAGCCCAGCGAGGCCATCAGCGAGGTGATGGGCGGGGGCGGCAGCCATAGTCAAAGCCTGCCCACGGTCATCGAGACCTTGGACCGCGCCGCCTCGGACAGCCACATCACGGGCCTCTATCTCACGGGCAACCTCCAGGGCGCGGGCCCGGCCCAGCTGCGGGAGCTGCGGGAAGCCATCCAGCGCTTCAAGGCCAAAAAGCCTGTACTGGCCTACAACATGGGCTGGACCAAGCGGGACCTCTACCTGACCGCAGGCACCAGCACCTTGTTCATCAACCCCTTCGGCAACATGGAAGTGAACGGTCTGGCCAGCGAGCCCATGTTCTTCGGCGAAGCCTTCAAGAAGTACGGCATCGAGGTGCAGGTCACCCGCGTGGGCAAGTACAAGAGCGCCGTGGAGCCCTTCATCCTTGACCGCATGAGTGACGCCAACCGGGAGCAGATCCAGAAGCTCCTGGAAGATATCTGGGGCGAATGGAAGGACACCGTCGCCAAGGATCGCAAGAAGACCCCGGCCGACCTGCAGATCATCGCCGACGAGAAGGGCCTCGTGGATGCGGACGAGGCCAAGAGCCTGGGCCTGGTGGATCGGGTGGCGCCCTATGACGAAGTGCTGACCGAGCTCAAGAAACTGGGTGGCAAGCAGCCCAAGGACAAGGATTTCCCCCAGATCAGTCTGGCTACCTATGCGGGCATCCCTGGCGGTGGCAGGACGGGCAAGGCCCGCATTGCCGTGGTGGTGGCCGAAGGCGAGATCGTGGACGGCGAGGGCAAGGGCGCTCAGGTGGGCGGCGAGCGGCTCAGCCGTGAGTTGCGCCAGTTGCGCCTGGACGACCGGGTCAAGGCCGTGGTGCTGCGCGTGAACAGCCCCGGTGGCAGCGCCTCCGCCTCGGAGCTCATCCAGCGCGAAGTCGTCCTCACCAAGAAGGTGAAGCCAGTGGTGATCTCCATGGGCCACCTGGCTGCCTCAGGCGGCTACTGGATCAGCACCTATGGCGACCGCATCTTCGCTGAGCCCACCACCATCACCGGCTCCATTGGCGTCTTCGGCCTGCTGCCCAATGTCAAGAAGCTGGCCAACGAGCACGGCATCACCTGGGACAGCATCCAGACCGCCAAGCTAGCCAACCCCATGACCCTCACCCGGCCCAAGACGGACCTGGAGCTGGCCCGCATTCAGGGCCAGGTGGACCACATCTACGACCAGTTCCTCACCAAGGTCGCGGACAGCCGCAAGCTGAAAAAGGACGCGGTCCACGAGATCGCCCAGGGCCGCGTCTGGTCCGGGCAGGAGGCCGTGAAGCTGGGCCTGGTGGATGAGCTGGGGGGCCTGGAAGCGGCCCTGAAGCACGCCGCGAAGATGGCCAAGGTGGAGAACGACTTCTACGTGGCCGGCCCCGACAAGGAGCCTGACGCCTTCAAGGAACTGCTGAAGAGCCTGGGCAAGGACAAGTCCCGGCGCCTCACCAAGGCCGGCCCGGTGGAAGCCCTCTCGGACAGCTTCCACCTGCAATTGGAGCGGCTCTCGGCCCTCAATGATCCCAAGGGCATCTACACCCGCCTGCCCTTCGACCTCGAGCTGAAGTAGCCCCGGCTTGGATCCCTCTTCTTTCGTTTCAGCGGTCATCCTGCTGGTGCTGGTCACGGATCCCCTGGGCAACATCCCCGCCTTCCTGGGGTTGTTGCGGCAGGTGGATCCGGCCCGGCGCCAGCGCATCATCTTTCGGGAAGTGCTCTTCGCCTTCGGCATCCTGGTCTTTTTCGCCCTCTTCGGCCAGAAGGTCCTGCGCCTCATGCATCTGACAGACACATCTCTGGGCATCGCCGGGGGCGTGATCCTCTTCCTCATCGCGCTCAAGATGGTCTTCCCCCATCCAGATGGCGCCAGCCAGCACCGCCTTCACGGCGAGCCCTTCCTGGTGCCCCTGGCGGTGCCCTTCATCGCGGGTCCATCAGCCATCGCCACGGTGCTGCTCCTGGTGAGCCGGGAGCCCCACCGCCTGGGCGAGTGGCTGGGCGCCCTTTCGGTGGCCATGGCCATCTCGGCCCTGGTGCTCAGTTTTGCCGAGAAGATCGCGGACTTCCTGGGCGAGCAGGTGACCATGGCCTTCGAGCGCCTCATGGGTCTCGTGCTCACCGCCATGGCCATCGAGATGCTACTCGCGGGCATCCAGAAATTCGTGCAGACGGTGCGGATGGGGTGAGGTTCTACCACGAGGCGGCTGAAGCTCAGCACTCCTGGGCTGCCTCCGAAACGCGAGGTCAGGATGTCGCGCTGAACTGGATGAAAAGTGCGGAGAACCCAGCCCACTTTTGTGTCCCTTCGCGGTTCCAGTTCTTCTTGCGGTCAGTACCGTGCCAGTAGGGCGAGGGTGAAGACGGTCTTGTTCCGCGCGGGTCCGTCCAGGGCCTTGTGGACACCCAACCGGATCTCTGTTGCGCCGAGGACGCGGCGCACGATATCGCTCAGCCAGGGCCGCTCATCCCGACTGTCCAACTTGGCCTCCCAGCCCGCCACGCGCAGGAAGGCGGGGCGGGACATGCCCTGGTCCCAGAGCGAGAGGCCCTCCACGTAGAAGCCGAGGCTCTCCGCCCGCCAACGGGCGAAGTGGTCGCCGGTGGCCAGGTGGAGGGGCAGGGCGGGCTGGAAGACGGCATTGACGTTTAGGGAGCTGGGTACGAGGCCCTGGTCCTGGCCACCCAATTGAAAACGGTCTTGCCTGGTGGGGGAGCCCCCCAAGTGGCCCAGCTCGCCGCTGAGGCCCATGCCCGCCCAGCGATAGGCGCCCTCTAGGGAGAGGCTGGCGCGGTCCAGATTCCAGCTCTGGCTTTCAGTGCGGCCTGCAGCGGCTTGAGCTTCGTAGCCCCCGCCCAGGCTCCAGCCGTTGCTTTCCCGGTGGGCCGACTGATTGACCTTTCCCCACAGCAGGCTGCGTGTGGCTGTGTCGGAGCGACCGAGAGTCTCGATACGCTCCCCGGCGAAGGCGCCCTGCACCTTCAATCCGTCACCCAGATCCCACCACTGGCGCTCCAGGCCCAGGTCGAAACCACGACGCTCCTGGTCCCAGCCCTGGACCTGCTCCCAGCTCTGCCTCGAGGGCCGCATGTAGTCCGAAAAGACCTGGGCGCGGGTGGTCCAGGCCCAGCCCCGCCAGGCCAGGCCGGCACTGAAGCCGCGGGGGCCTTCGCCCTCCGTCCCAAAGTAGCCGTAGGAGCCCAGGAGGGCCCAGTCCAGGCGGGGCAGGATGTCCCGGCCCCCAACACCCGCCTGATAGGCGGTGCCGGAGGGGCTGGTCACGAAGCCTGCGCGGGGTGAGCACTGGTGGCTGTCCGAGATGGCGTAGGGCTGGGCCGGGGATGCCTCCACGGGCGCGGGCAGGAGGCCGGGTTCATCTGCCGGGGGCCGCACGGTGCCCGGGGCGAAGGGCTTGGGATCCTCGGTCCAGGCCAGGAGCGGAGTTGCCGTACCCAGGTCGAGGCGGCGGATCTCCGCACCCTGGAGGCGTGGCACCATAAAGTAGAGGCTCTTGCCGTCCGGTGTGGGGGCTGGATACAGGGCCCCGGTGGCGCTGCGAGTGAGGACCTGCTCATCGCCGAAGGGGACGGCCGCCGCAGGATCGAAGCTCCAGCGCACTAGGTTCGGCACGCCCTGCACGTCTCGTGTGGCGAATAGGCGCTTCCGGGCCGCATCCCAGGCCAGGGGGCCCATGGGCTCGAAGGGCAGGGCCAGCTTCTTCCCGGCCATCTCCACAACCCATTGGCGGCCCTCCCATCGGGGCACGAGGGGCTCGATGGTGGGTGCACCCGTGGCCTTGGTGGGCGTCCAGGTGCGTTCCACCCGGTGCAGCACGCCCTCGGCGTCAGACTCTCGCAGCCAGTAGCGGATACCTTCAGTGGACCAGCGGGGCCGCTCAGGTAGCTGGTTCTGCAGGGTGCCCAGCCGGTGCTTGACCTCACGCTCCGGCAGCAGATTGGCACTTTCCTCAGGCAACTCCGGGTCACGCTTGGCCTGCTTGGCCTTGGCCTTCACATCGGCGAGGGGAGCCTGGAGATCCCAGAGGCAGAGGCCGCCGGTCTTGACATCCAGCACCCGCCCCAGGATCTGCTTACCATCCGGGCTTAGGCTCAGATCCTGGATTCCCTTCGGCACGAAGCCCCACAGCTCGCCCTCGCGCAGGCCGACCTGCGCGACGCGGCGCTCCACCTCCAACGCATCGTGAGCGAGTTCGGCGCAAAAGCGGGCGTAGCCCGTCTCTGGCCCCTGGCCAAAGGTGGCCCGGAAGCCTTCAGCGAAGGTCTTGTACCGGGGGCTGGAGAGGCGCTGCCAGAGCAGAGGCAGGGCCTTCTCCTTGGCCGCGTGCTGCTGCTCCAGCCAGCCAAGAAAGGCGGAGCTGACCAGGTAGCGCCCCTGATCCTTGTCCAGTTCCTTATAGGTGGGCAGGCGTCCTTCCCGGGCCCGCAAGCGCAGAACCAGAGCGCGATACGCGCTATGGGGGCGGCCCATGCCCGTGATTCGCCCCTCCAGCAGGGTGGCGTAGCCCTCGATGACCCAGCCCGGGGATTTCTTCAGCACGGCGCTTTCCCGGAGGCCGAAGTGAAGGCGCTGGAAGAAGCTCGGCTTGCGGTCGGGCAAGGTGAGGTGGTGCAGGTGGACGAGCTCGTGGGGCACCAGCTCCTCTACCCAGTCCCGGCCGTGGGCGATCTCCCAGTCGCTGTCGGGCGGCGTCCGCCACAGGATGAGGTGGGGCCGGTCCAGGTAGGGGAAGGTGATGCCATTGGCCTGGGCCACGGGGTCCAGCACTAGGACGTCTGTGGGGCCCTTGTGGCTGTGTCCCACCCACGGTTCCATGAGGCTGTGCATGCCTTCGATGCGCTGGGCCACCTCGGTGGCAAAGGTCTCGAAATCCCCAGTAGCGGGGAAGTGGATTCGGTAGTGGGCGGTGTGGAAGGTCTTCCAGGGGGCGCTGGGGCTCTGGATGGCCGGACCCGCCAGGGCCGCTGTGGCCATCAAGGTGAGGGGCAGGGCCGTGGGTCCGAATCGCATGGGGCTCCCGGGGGCTGTGAGTCACCGTCCAGAATGCCAAGCCCTGGGCCGATCCGCGAGGACAAGCCGCGAGATGCAAGAACATGTAAGAACCGGTCCCGAAGCAGGAACCTATTTCCCCGTCCGCTTGAGGCTCAGCTCCAGGGTGAACTCGGCTACGGGCTCAAAGCTGCCATCGGCCAGCATCACAGCGGCCTGGATGTGCATGGGCTCGGTGATGCGCTCCTCGGAAGCCAGGCTGCGGGCCACCTGGTGCCGAATGGCGGTGCCCTCTTCGCAGATGAAATAGACATCGGATTCCGGGCGCTTCAGGAAGGCGGCCTGGAAGGCCTTGAACACCAGCGAGACGCCGCCGCCGCTGCGCTTGATCTGATCCATGGCCAGGAGCCCCCCGGCGCAGTCGGCGCCGATGGCCAAGGCGCCGAAATACATGGAGCCCAGGTGGTTTTTACTCCAACGCCGGAGCGGGATGCGGACCACACAGCGAGTCTCGGAGAGTTCGACCACGCTGGGTCGCACCGAGGCCAGCAGGGGGATCTTCAGCCAGCCGAAGAGGCGCATGCCCAAGGTCTGTTTGAAGCGCTCAAAGCGGCTGCCCATGAGGTTCAGTCGCCGACCTGGTTCACATCCAGCAGGCCCGCAGGAGGATCCAGGTCCAGGCGGCGGTTGGGCAGGTCCAGGGTCCACCAGGCCTTGATGTAGGGGATGTCGCGCTGGCCGGTGCGACCGGGGCGCAGGTCGCGCATGATCACCATGTCGTAGCCCGCGGGGCCGGGATCCAGGCGCAGCACCTCGCCCACCTTGTGGTCCGCGACGAAAACGTCGCAGCCGATCCACTGGTGGCGGAACGTCTCGCCTTCGCTGAGGGTGGCCTCGGCCTCGGGCATCCACAGCGCCCACCCCTTGAGGGGCTCCGATGCTGTGCGGTCGGGCACGTCCGCGAAGGCCAGGCAGGGCCGCTCCTGGTGCCAGCGGAAGAGCCGCAGGCTGACGGGACGGGCCGGGGGCGCAGGGGCGCCGAACTCGAGGTCCATCTGAGGCGGAGCCAGGAATAGGCCCTGCATGCCCTCAAGGCGCTCGGGTTCATCCATGACGGAGTGGAACAGGAACTCGCCCTTGAGGCCCTGGATCTTCGCGAGGTGGCCGGCCAACAACACCGGACTAGGCCTCGTCGCCGTCGAAGAGCTCCAGATCGACAGAGAGGCCGGCCTTCTCGCCGGCGGTCTTCACGAGGGTGCGCAGCGCCGAGATCATGCGCCCGTGCTTGCCGATGATGCGGCCCCGATCCTGGGGATCTGCGTAGATCAGCACCTGGCGTCGGCGACCTTCGCCGGATTCTTCAACCCGCAGAGCCTCCGGGTGGTCCAGGAGCGGGGTCAGCACATCGCGCAAGAAGGCTTCGAGGTTCATGGCATCTCCGCAGAGAACAAAGAAAGCCGGACCTGAGCCCGGCTTTCTTGAATCGGAAACGGGCTAAAGGACCTGGTTCTTCTTGAACAGGTCGAGCACGGTCTTGGAGGGCTGGGCGCCCTTCAGGATCCAGGCCTTGGCCTTCTCCACATCAATGCGGACCGCTTCGCCGGAGCCGGCGATGGGATTCACGAAACCCAGCACTTCAATGGCCTGGCCCGTGGGAATGCGGTCGTTCTCAGACACGACGATGTGATAGAAAGGGCGCTTCTTGGCACCATTGCGAGCTAGACGGATCGACAGCATGGACACTCCTGAACAGGGAAGTGTAGCGCGGAAGGCGCCACTTCCCAAGGGCAAATTCGGGTCGGGCTGGAAAGGGGACTAGAAGGGGAAGCCGGGGCCCTTGCCCATGCCACCCAGGCCGGGCATCCCGCCGCCGCCCATTTTGGACATGCGCTGCATGCGGGCCATGAACTTGGGGTCGTTCATCTGACCCATCATCTTCTTGGTTTCCACGAACTGCTTGAGCAGCTGGTTGATCTCGCTGACGGGGCGGCCGGAGCCCGCCGCGACCCGGCGCTTGCGCTTGGCGTCCAGCAGGTTATGGTTGGCCCGTTCCGCCTGGGTCATGGAGCTGATGATGGCTTCCAGGTGCTTGATGCGCTTGTCCGTGGCCGCGTTGGCGAGCTGGTCCTTGATCTGGCCCATGCCCGGCAGCATGCCCAGGATCTTGTTCATGGAGCCCAGCTTCTGCACCTGCTGGAACTGCTTGCGCATGTCCTCCAGGGTGAACTGGTTCTTGGCCAGGCGCTTGGCCATGCCCTCGACTTCAGCCTCGTCGATCTTGTCCTTGGCGTGCTCGATGAGGCTCAACACGTCGCCCATGCCCAGGATGCGCTGAGCCATGCGGTCCGGGTGGAAGCGCTGGAAGTCCTCCAGCTTCTCACCTTCGCCCACGAACTTCAGGGGCTGGCCTGTGGCCTGCTTGATGCTGAACGCCGCGCCGCCCCGGGTGTCGCCATCGGTCTTGGTGAGCACCACGCCCGTGATGCCCAATTTCTCGTGAAAGGCCGTGGCGCTGCGCACCGCGTCCTGGCCCGTCATGGCGTCCGCCACGAAGAGGATCTCGTCGGGACTGGTGGCCGCCTTGATGCGGACCAGTTCCTCCATGAGGCCTTCGTCCAGGTGCAGGCGGCCGGCAGTATCCAGCACCACCACGTCCCAGCCCTTGAGCCGGGCCTCGGCCACGGCGGCGGCGCAGATGGCCACAGGATCCTTCTCTTCGGTGCGGAAGGAGGGCACGCCCGCGTCGCGGGCCACCACGTGCAGCTGCTCGATGGCGGCGGGTCGCTGGACGTCCGCGGGCACCAGCAGGGGGGAGCGGCCCAGCTTCCTCAGGAAGACGGCCAGCTTGCCGCAGGTGGTGGTCTTGCCGGCGCCCTGGAGGCCCACCATCATCACCACGGTGGGCGTTTTGGAACCGAAGGTGATGGGGTGCTCGGAGGCCTGGCCGCCCATGATCTCCACCAGTTCCTGGTGGACGATGTCAATGAAGGCCTGGGTGGGATTGAGGCCCTGCATGACCTCCTGGCCCAGAGCCTTCTCCTTCACGCGCGCCAGGAAGGTGCGGGCCACGCTGACGTGGACATCTGCCTCCAGCAGGGCCATGCGCACCTCACGGAGCACGCCCTCGATGTTGGCTTCCGTCAGCTTGGACTGGCCCCGGAGGGCCTTCATGGCCTGGCTCAGCTTCTGGGTAAGGCTGTCGAACATGGGACCTCGGCGAAGACCAAAGGGTCATTGTATCGGGGTCGCTGGCCATTTCCCTGTCGTGAAGTGGAAGTTGGGGCCTAAACTCGATCCCTGGAGTGGAGTTCATGCCCAACCGTCTGGCCCACAGCCTCAGTCCCTACCTCCTCCAGCATGCAGAGAACCTCGTGGATTGGCGGCCCTGGGGGGAAGAAGCCCTGGCCCTGGCCCGAGCGGAGCAGAAGCCCATCTTCCTCAGCATCGGCTATAGCGCCTGCCACTGGTGCCACGTCATGGCCCACGAAAGTTTTGAAGATCAAGGTGTGGCGGACCTGCTCAATGCCCACTTCGTGAGCATCAAGGTGGACCGTGAGGAGCGCCCTGACCTGGACGACCTCTACATGGACGCCGTGCAGACCCTGACGGGGCGCGGTGGCTGGCCAATGAGCGTGTGGCTCACGCCGGACCTGGAACCCTTCCACGGTGGCACCTACTTCCCGAAGGAGTCCCGGGGCGGCATGCCGGGCTTCATCCCGATCCTGCAGCGCATTGCCGAGCTCTGGCGCGAGGACCGCCCCGGGCTGCTGGCCCAGGCCCGGAAGCTGGCCCTGGAAATCCAGCGTCAGGCCACGGTGGAGGCGGGCCAGGATCTGCCCGGCGCTGAGCCCCTGGAGGCGGCCTTGGACCAGCTTCGCCACAGCTTTGACCCGCGCTGGGGCGGCTTCGGACCCGCGCCGAAGTTCCCTCAGCACATGGCCGTGGAGCTGCTGCTGAGCCGGGGCCGCCCGGAAGACCAGGCCCTGGCCCGCCGCACCCTGGATGCCATGTGGGAGGGCGGCATGTACGACCACTTGGGCGGCGGTTTCGCCCGGTACAGCGTGGACGCCCAGTGGCTGGTGCCCCACTTCGAGAAGATGCTTTACGACAATGCGCAGCTGGTCTGCTGCTACCTTGCGGCCCACCAGGCCACGGGCTATCCCCGCGATGCCCAGGTGGCCCGGGAGACCCTGGACTACCTCTTGCGAGATCTGCGCGACCCGGCCGGGGGTTTTCACTCTAGCGAGGACGCGGACAGCGAGGGCGAGGAGGGGAAGTTCTACGCCTTCACCCCGGCGGACGTCCGGGCGGCCCTGGGCGCGGACGCCCAGCTCTTCTGCGTGGCCTACGGCATCACCGAGGTGGGCAACTTCGAGCACGGGCGCAGTGTGGTCCATCGCTACTCCTGTCCGGCCGGGGCGGAGCTGCCCGAGGCCGAGGACTGCGTCCTGCGCGAACGGCTGCGGATTTGGCGGGACCAGCGGGTGCGGCCGGGCAAGGATGACAAGGTGCTCGCCGCTTGGAACGGCCTGGCCCTCTCGGCCTTCTCGCGGGGCTACCAGGTACTGGGCGAGCCCCGCTACCTTGAAGCCGCCCAGGCCTGCGCGGCCTTCCTTCAGCGGGAACTGTGGCGCGAGGGGCGCCTGCTGCGCGTCTGGCGGCGAGGTCAGGCCCATACGCCGGGTTTCCTGGAGGACAGCGCTGCGGTGCTGGAGGGCCTGGTGGATCTCTTCGAGGCGGACTTCAATCCGGCCTGGCTGGCGTGGGCGGAAGCACTGGCCGAGGGCCTCCTGGCTCGCTTCCACGATGGCACTGAGGGCGGCTTCTTCAGCACCGAGGCGGACCAGGAGGACCTCCTCTTCCGGCAGAAGCCAGGCTTCGACAACGCCATCCCCGCGGGCAACACCTTGGCGGCCCGCGCGCTGCTGCGGCTCTCGCGCCACCTCCAGCGGGAGGACTTCCGTCTGGCGGCTGAAGGAACGCTGCGCTGCTTTGGACCCTGGCTGAGTCGGGCGCCCCGGGCCTTCCTGGGACTGCTGGGCGTACTGGACCTGGGCCTGCGGGAACCCATCGACGTGGCCATCTCCGGCGATCCGGCCTCACCCGTTGTGAGAGCCATGCTGCAGGAAGTGCATGGTCGCTTCCTGCCGGGCCTGGTGCTCTCGGTGTCGAAGGACCAGCTGCTGCCGCTTCACGAGGGGCGCGCCTGGACGGCAGGGCAGGCCCTGGCCTTCGTGTGCCGGGGCCGCACCTGTGCGCTGCCTGTGGGCACTGCGCAGGATTTGCGCGGGCTGCTGCATCGGGCTATGTGATCCGATTTTGCGGCATGGTGGGTACACTGAAAGCACTGCCACGCTTCACGGATTCAGACTGTTGATGGACGTTGGATCCATGCGGCGCATGGGCTGGGAGGGAATTCATGAAGACCTTCGGATTCAAGATCGACCCGCTGACTGGTGAGGATTTCTACGAGATCTATGTCCGCGGGCGGCAGCTGCTGAATGATTCCCACCTGAACAAGGGATCGGCCTTTACGAAAGAGGAGCGCCTGAGCCTAGGCCTGGACGGCATGCTGCGGCCCGGTCTCGGCAGCCTGGAGACCCAGGTCCACCGCGTCTACGAGGCCTACCTTCGCAAGCACGACGACCTGGAGCGCTACATCTACCTGGCAGGCCTCCAGGATCGCAGCGAACCCCTGTTCTACCGGCTGCTACTGGACCACCTGGAGGAAATGGTCCCCATCGTCTATACGCCCACCGTGGGCCAGGCCTGCATGCAGCTGAGCCACATCCAGCGGCGCTATCGGGGCATCTACATCACGCCCGAAAACATCGCCAACATTGACCAGATCTTCCAGGGCCTTTCCCAGCCCCAGGTGAGTCTCATCGTGGTCACGGACGGCGAGCGCATCCTGGGCCTGGGCGACCTGGGCTCTGATGGCATGGGCATCCCCGTGGGCAAGGTGAGCCTCTACGTGGCCGCTGGCGGTGTGCACCCGGCGGTCTGCCTGGCGGTGACGCTGGATGTGGGCACCAACAACCAGCGCCTGCTGGACGATCCGCTCTACCTGGGCATCCGGCGGCCCCGCATGCGCGGCGCCGAGTACGAGGAGCTGGTGGAGAAGTTCATCCTGGGTGTGAAGCGCAACTTCCCCGGAGCCCTGCTCCAGTGGGAGGACTTCGCCAAGCAGACAGCCTTCAAGAACCTCGACCGCTACCGCGAGCGCATCCTCTCCTTCAACGACGACATCCAAGGCACCGGATCCACTGCCCTGGCGGCCCTCATGACAGGCATGCGGATCAAGCAGAGTCGCTTCCAGGATGAGCGCTACGTCATTGTGGGCATGGGGCAGGCGGGCACGGGCATCGCCATGAACATCCGCACCATGCTGCTGGAAGAGGGGCTCTGCGAGGAAGAGGCCCGGAAGCGCATCTTCGCCGTGGACATGCAGGGGCTCCTGCTGGAAGGCGATCCCCTATTGGAAGGCCCCCAGCTGCCTCTGGCGCAGCCGCGTGCCTGTGTGGACGGCTGGAAGTTGGACGATCCGAATCGCATCGGTCTTGAGGACGTGGTGCGCAACGCGCACCCCACGGTACTCATCGGCGTCACGGCCCAGCCCGGGCTCTTCAGCGAGGCCATCCTGGCGGAGACTGCCAAGCACTCAGCGCGCCCCATCGTGTTGGCCCTCTCCAACCCGACGCACAAGTGTGAGTGCTCACCCGAAGCGGTGTGGAAGGCCACGGATGGCAAGGGCCTGGTGGCCACGGGCAGCCCCTTCGCGCCCATGGACTGGCATGGCAAGACCCTCCAGGCCTCCCAGTGCAACAACATGTATATCTTCCCGGGCGTGGGCCTGGGCTCCCTGGTCTGCAAGGCCTCCCGCGTCACGGACGGAATGTTCCTGGCGGCCAGCAAGGCCATCAGCACGTTCGTGACGCCTGCCCAGGAAGCCCTGGGCCTGCTGTTGCCGGAAATGAACGATATCCGGCAGGTCTCCGCCACTGTGGCCACCGCCGTGGGCATCGAAGCCCGCAACGCCGGACTGGGCCGACTGCTGAACGACACCCAGATGGCTGAGGCCATGACCCGGGCCCAGTGGGCACCGAAGTATGCCTCCTACCGTCCGGGCTCCCCCTTGAAGGGAGACTAATTGCCCCTTGTGGCCAGCTGATCCTGGCTTAAGTTGATGAATGGGATGAGTATCCTCCTCCCACTCTGGGGCGGCCAAACCTACCACCCCTTCCGGCCCACGCAAGATTAGGCCGAGACATCTGGGCACCCTGCGGGGTGCCCTTTTGCTGTCCGGGGGTTCCGCGCTGCGCGCCTCCAGGTATCGCAACGCGCTGCGTTGCTCCCACTCGCTGTCGGCTCGTGGACCTGGAGCCTCCCCCCGGGACCCCGCGCCTTCTCTTCTCCAAGCTGCTCATTCTCGCTGGGTGTTCGGAGTTGTGAAAGACCTGGCTACGCCGCCTGTTTGGTTCGGGAAAGACACAGATGGGAAATTATCCTCAAACACAGAACGGCCCAGCGCATGCCGGGCCGTTCTGCGTGCGGAAAGGCGATCAGGCGGCCACAGCGCGCCGGCTGCGGTGCATGACTTCGGCTTCCAGCTCGGCTTCGAGGGCCTGGACCTGGCGCAGGACGGCGAGGCCGCGGGGGGAGCCGCCCATCTGGCGCTCCAGCTGATTGAACACTTCGTGCAGGCGCTCGGCGGTGGTCCAGAAGGCTGGGTTGTGCTGGCGGGCGGTGTCCATGTTCATGACGGCTCCGTGTGTTCCTGGAGATGATGATCGTCAGAGGTGATGACTTAGGCTAGTGATGGGCATCACAAGAAATGTCATGAGTTACGATGATTTTTGTCATATCGCCTGTGACAATTCCAAAACCCTTTGAAAAACATGACATCCGGGTCGTCCATGCTCTGGGAAAGGGCTTGGCCAGCCCTTCTCTGTGACGATTGCCCGACCCGGATCAGGACCCTGAGCTAGGCTTTGGGCGCCAAGGCACTCAGGCCCCGGGAGGCCAGCAGGTGGCCGATGGCCACGGCCGCCGCGTCGGCCGCATCGGCGGCCAGGGGTTCCTTCAGGTTCAGCAGGGTCATGACCATTTTTCCCACCTGGTCCTTGCCCGCCCAGCCATAGCCACTGACGGCCTTCTTCACCTGCATGGGGTTGTAGTCCCCCACAGGCAGCCCATGCAGGGCTCCCGTGAGCAGGATGCCACCACGGATCTGGCCCAGTTTCAGGGCCGTGGCGGCGTTTTTCTCCACGAAGGGGGATTCCACGGCCATGAAGCCCGGCTGGTGGGCGGCGATGGCCTCCGAAAGGCGCTGGTGGATGAGCAGGGCCCGCTGGTCGAAGGTCTGGCCCCGGGGGTTCCGGATCACACCCGCCTCGACCAGGCTGAGGCGGGAACCAAAGCGCTCCACCACAGCCCACCCGCAGGCCAGGGAGCCCGGGTCCACACCCAGGCAGCGCACGGGCACCGCCGGGGCGATGATCACCGGGCCTTCCGCTTGCCTGTGCCGCGCACACGGCCCTTCGGCGGCCTGGGCGAGGCCTCGCGGGACTTGCCAGTGGCCACCCGGGCCTTCTTGGGGGGCCGACCCTTGGGGGCGGCGTCGCGGCGGGGCTTTTCGAGGTCGCCTTCCTGCAGCTTCGCAGGCGCTGCGAGCACAGGGGCAAAGGTGAATGCCTTGCCGTGGGCGTCCTGGCCCTTGGCTTCCAGCACCCAGGCGCTGATGCGGCGCAGGTTTTCGTCCACGGCCGTGATCTCCACTTCCACGGCATCACCGATGGTGAGCACGGCGGTGCCCCGCTGGCCCGTGGCCTTGGTGCGGTGCTCGTCCACCCAGAAGTTGCCGCCCAGGGCCGCCAGGGGCACCCCCACCTCCACGAAGGGCGAGTCCAGGGTGATGAACACCACCTTGGCGGAGAAGCCCTGCACGCGGCCCTTGAAGCGCTGGCCGACGCGCTCCTTCATGAGGAGGCAGGCCTTCCACTTGTCGTTCTCCCGCTCGGCCTCGGTGGCCTTCTGCTCGCAGTCGCTGGCGCCCTTGGCCAGCACCGCCAATTGGCTGTGCAGCCCCTCGGGCAGGCGCTCGCCGCGCAGCACCTTGCGCAGGAGGCGGTGGACCAGCAGGTCCGGGTAGCGGCGGATGGGGCTGGTGAAGTGCAGGTAGTCCTGGAGGGCCAGGCCCGAGTGGCCGATGTTGTCGGCGCTGTATTCGGCCCGTTTGAGGCTGCGCAGCAGCAGGGTGTTGATCATGGCCTCCAGTGGGCCGCCGCGGATCTTGTCCAGCATGGCGTTGAGGTGCTCCGGGGTGGGCACCTCCTTGGCTTTGAGCAGGCCGAAGGTGCGGGCCACTTCCGCGAAGACCTCCAGTTTTAGGGCATCGGGCTCGTCATGAATGCGATAGATGGTGGGGATCTTCTTGCGGGTGAAGAAGCTGGCCACGGCCTCATTGGCCATGAGCATGAACTCCTCGATCATGCGGTGGGCATCGTGGCGGGGGTAGCGGCGGGCGTCGATGGGGCGGCCCTCCGCGTCGAAGATGTACTCGGCCTCTTCGGTGTCCAGGTTCATGGCGCCGCGGCCCAGGCGGGCTTGGGTAAGCCGCCTGGATAGGACCAGGGCCTCGTCCAGGAGGGCGCACAGCTCCGGCCCGAAGTCCGCCCGCTTGGCCGCGGAGAGGTCCAGGCAGGCCTCCTTCACCTCGTCATAGGTGAGGCGCTTGGCGCTGCGGATGACGCTCTCGCTGAGGCGGGTCTCCACCACGTTCAGGTCCGGCGAAAGGGTCAGCCAGGCGGTCATGGTGAGGCGATCCACCCCCTCGCGCAGGCTGCAGAGGTCCCCGCTGAGGCGCTCGGGAATCATGGGGATGGCCTCGTCCGGGAAGTAGATGGAGGTGCCCCGCAGGCGGGCCTCCTCGTCCAGGGGGCCGCCTTCGACCACGTAGTGGCTCACGTCTGCGATGTGGACGCCCAGGAGCCAGCCGCCGCCCTCGGACTTGGCCAGCACCTCGAGGCTGATGGCGTCGTCGAAGTCCTTGGCCGTGGGAGGATCCACGGTGCAGGTGAGGGTCTGGCGTACGTCATCTCTGCCCTTGACCCATGCCTCGGGGATGCTGGTGGGGAAGGGTGCCAGCTCGGTCATCACCGCGTCGGGGAAGGTTGTGCGCAGGTTGAAGAGGGCTGCCGTGAGGCGGTTCTCGATCTTGAGGTCGGTCGTCTTGCCCAGGCGGGCCACCACCACGCCGCGCAGCTGCTTCTGATTGGGATCTGCGTCCAGCTTCACGCTCACAAGCTCGCCGTCCTCGGCCAGGTCCGTGGGGGGCACCGAGATGATCTGGCCCAGGCGGGGCTCCAGCGGCACCACGCGCCAGCCCCAGGGCTGCTTCTGGAGGGTGCCGGGCAGGGGGATGTCCCCGCGGCCCTTGACTTCCAGCACCCGGGCTTTGAGGCGGCCGTCCCAGCCTTCGCCACAGAGCTCTGCCACCACGCGGTCGCCGTGGATGGCGCCATGAGCGTCGCCCCAGTCCACCAGCAGGTCCTGGCCCGTGCGGGGCACACCCACCAGGCGCAGGAAGCCTCCAGCTCCCTCGGGGTGGCCCAGGAAGGTGGCTTCGAAGGACTCGAAGGGACGCAGTCCCTGGGGCAGGGGGCGGGCGGCGGGTTGGGGGGCACGGCCTTCCCGCCGATCGGGGGTGCGGGCTGGGGCGCGGGCTGGAATACGGGAGGAGGTACGGCGGCTCATGTCCTCAGGGTACAGGCCCCGGACAGGATCAGCCCTTCTTTCCCTTCTTGGCGGGCTTGGCCGCGGGGGCGGAGGCCCGGCCAAAGAGGATGTCGAGCTGGTGCTGGACCTTCTTGCTGTCGGGATCCAGGGTGGCCAGGCGGAAGAGCCAGCGGGCCTGACCGGCCTTATCGCCCTGGGCTTCCAGGTAGGCGGGCGTGGACACCACGGCCTCAACCCACTTGGTGACCTCGCCCTTGCCGGCCACATAAGCTGCGACCTGGTCGGTTTCGCTCTTGAGCTTGTCCTCCATGACCTTCACGAGGGGGTCGTAGGAGGCGCTGTCGCGCTTGGCCACGTCCAGGTAGGTCTGGAAGAACTTGGCCCACTTGGCGTTCTCAGGCACTTCCTTCTCGACGCTGTTGGCCAGGTCCAGCTCCTGGCGCTCGCCCGCGTCCATGGTGGTCTTGGCCTTCAGCTCCTTGATCCGGTCCGCATTTTCCGCCAGGACCTGCTTGGCCCGGGCTTCCAGTTGGTTGTAGCCGCCCACGGTCTGGGTGAAGGGCTCCTTGATGTTCCCATAGCACTCCTTGGCCAGACCCTGGGCCACTTTGGCGTATTCGAGGGCCTTTTCCCAGGCTCCGGCGGAGTCACAGGTCTCCACGGCCAGGCGGTAGGCCTCGGCGGTCTCCAGGAAGACGCCGCAACTCGCAACCATGGTGCTGTTGTCCTTCTTGTCAAAGACGGGACGCGCAGTGGGCAGGAGCGCCTCCGCGCGCTTCCGGGCCTCGGCGAAGCTGAACTCGGCCATCAGCTTGTCGATGGCTGGACGCTCGGCCTTCACCCGCTCACCCAGGCTGAGCGCCGGGGCCGGGGCCTGGGCCACAAGGGCCGCAGGGACAAGGAGGAGGGAAAGGAGGGAGGCTGTGCGCATCGGTTCGACCAGGCGTGAAAAGGGGTGGTCCCCAGGGGAAAAGATCCATTCTCCCGGCAACCCCCCGGATTGGCTAGTCCCGAGGGAAAAGTGTGAGCTTAAGAGGTCTGCGAATAGCATGGGGCAATGGACCTGGTTCTCCTTCGGCTCTCGGCGCTCGGCGACATCCTGCGGGTACTGCCCGCCTGGGTGAACCTGCACGAGGCCTTTCCGGAGGCCCGCTTCAGGGCTGTGGTGGAGGATCGCCACGCCTTTCTCCTGGAGCCCCTGCCCTGGCTGGAACCTGTGCTGGTGCGGAGAAAGCGCCTGTCCAACCCCCTCCATGCCCTGGGTGAACTGCGGCGGGTGGCGGCCCAAGTGCAGGGCGCCGAGGCCAGCCTGGACTTCCACGGCATCCTCAAGGCGGCCCTCATCCCCAGGCTGGCGGGTCTGGCGGAGCGCTGGGGCGATGGGGTCACCAAGGAGTTCGCGGGATCCCTGCAGACCCATCCATTGCCCTTCGCGCTCAAGACCCGCTACTGCCAGGCCCTGGACCTCGCCGAGGCCTTCGGACGCAGCCGTGGGCAGACGGGGCTGGGGGCCTTTCGTCCGGTGCTGAAGGACCTACCCTTGCCCGACGCGGGCGCCATCTGGACGCAGTCCGTCCAGCCCCGCATCGTCCTGGTGCCCGGTGCCTCCCGGCGGGGCGCCATCAAGCGCTGGCCCCTCCACCACTGGCTCCGTCTGGCTGCCCAGCTGAAGCCCCACTGCGAGCTGCGCTGGTCCCTGGGCCCTGAGGAGAAGGAGCTGCGGGACTGGTTGCCCCAGGCCAGCGGGGTGCCTGCCTTGCCGCCCCTAGGGTTCTGGCAGCTGGCATCGGCCCTGCGCCAGGCGGACCGGGTTATCGCCCCGGATACGGGCCTGCTGCACCTGGCCGTGGTACTGGGGGTGCCGGTCTTGGCACTATTTGGATCCAGCGATCCTGTGGTGGCCGGCCTCCCGGCCAGTGCCGGGGCGGTGTTGCGCACGGGCATAAGCTGTTCTCCCTGCCGGGAGCGGGCCTGCCAGCGGCGCCAGTGTCTGGAGGAGCTAAGCCCCGAAAGGGTCGCCGCGGCGCTTAGCGGATATTGAACTTGAACTTGCCTTCGTGGCACTCCAGGCACTTCACCACGGGCTTGCTGTGCTGATGGTGACACTCGGTGCAGGGGATCTCACCGAGATGTGAGTCGTGGGGATTGGGCTTGGCATCCTTGGTGAAGGCCTTCATGGCCGGGTAGTCCCCATGGCAGGTCATGCAGGATTCCGAGGCCACCGCCTTCTTGGTGGGTTTTTCCTCCTGGTGGCAGTCGAAGCAGTGCACGCCAGCTTTGACGTGGTGAGCGGGCAGGGCGCGACCCTGGGCCGCCAGGGGCAGGCTGAGCAGCAGGCCGCACAGGAGCAGCAGGGGGCGGGGCAGGCGGGTCATGGAGATCCTTGAGCAACGCTGGAAGGGCGGGGCGGTGGCGGATGGGTAGAAAAGTCTAACCGCAGCTTGCCGTGGGTTGGGGCTGCATGAGGTGGTTGTGGGCAACTGGCGGCAGCTATTGTTGGCACTTGGAAAGATCCGCGTGATCGCCATCACTTTTCCAGTCACCCTGGAGGGAAGTGGCCCCAGGACGGGTGTACGATCATGACCCGCGGGGCTTTTATTGTTTCGGCACCTCGCCTCTCAATGCACCCAGCACCGCTCAGCTGCGTGGACCGCACTTTTTTCCTGCGAGAATTTACTTAAAGGATTCCCATGACCTTCCTGCGCTCCCGCCTGGTGTCCAGCCTGCTCCTGGCCTCGGGCATGACCTGCCTCGGCCTGCTCCAGGCCCAGTCGGCCCAGCCTCGGGCCAAGGTTCCCACCTCGATCCCGAAGTACGAACCCCTCATCCAGGTGAAGGGCCCCCTGGACCTCATCGGCACAGAATCTCTTGCGGACCTCGGTGAGGAGTGGGGCGCCGTGTTCAAGCGGATCCACCCGGAGGCGAACCTCATCTACCGTCCCAAACTCACCAAGGACGCCATCAAGGGACTGCTGGACGGCTCCACCCTGCTCATCATTACGGGGCGGGAATTCACGGCGGAAGAGACCAAGGCCTTCCAGGCCAAGTTCAGCTACATGCCCATGCGCATCCCGGTCTGCCTGGACTCCAACATCGTCTTTGTGAACAAGAACAACCCCATGACCTCCATCACCATGGAACAGCTTGACGCCATCTATTCCAAGGATCGCCTGGGCGGTGCCAAGCAGGCGGCTGCAGTCTGGGGCGACCTGGGCTTGAAGGGCGAGTGGTCCAAGCTGCCCATCAACGCCTACACCCGCGAAGAGGGCACAGCCACCCGTTCCTCCTTCGCCGAGAAGGCCATGCTGAAGGGCGAGTTCCGGCCCGGCATCGAGTCCCGCAATGATGCCTCCGCCCTGGCCGAGGCCGTCATGACCGATCAGTCCGGCATCGCCGTGGGCACAATGGCCTCCTGGTACTTCGCCAACAAGGTACTGCCCGTTGTGCCCTTCCATGGCGAGGATGCTCGGTTCCCCAACCAGGACAACATCACCACCAGCCGCTACCCCATGCCCCGTCTCTACTACGCCTACGTGAATCGCACCCCCGGCGCCCCCCTGCCGGGCCCCGTGAACGAGATCATCCACTTCCTCTTGACCCAGGAAGGCCAGACCGCTGTGGCGGATTCGGGCCTCCTCCCCGGGCCTCCCGAGTTCATCACCATCGCGCTGAAGCGGCTGAGCCGGTAGCCCTACCAGCCGTCGATTTAAGATCACCATTAAGGACACGAAGGCAATGACTCTGCCTCCGTGTCCTTAACTTTTCCCTTCGTATGGACCTTTTCCGTTTCAGGCCGATCGGCTCAGCCCTTGCGCCAGCCCACACTGCCGTCCTTGCGGTCCTCCATGACGATGCCCAGGGCCTTGAGCTGGTCGCGCACCCGGTCGGCCTCGGCCCAGTTCTTGGCCGCCTTGGCAGCGCGGCGGGCCTCGATGAGGCCCTCTACCTCGGCGTCCAGGCTGGCGGCCTCCTGGGGCCAGGCGGCGAAGATGCCATCGGCCTCGTCCAGGAAGGCCAACACAGCGTTCCGCTCGTCGCGGGTGAGGGCCACATGGTCATCCTGGGCGTTCAGGTCGCTGATGAGGGTGAAGAGGGCGGCCAGGGCTTCCGGAGTGTTGAGGTCATCGGCCATGGCGGCCCAGAACTCTGTGCGGGCCTGCTCCAGCCGGACCAGGGGTACCAGGGCCTCGGCCCAGGGGCCGCCGCCGCCCTGGCCCTCGCCCTCCATGCGCTTGCGGAAGGCGCGGATGCGCTTGAGGGAATTCTCCGCGGCCCGCAGGCCCTCGAAGCTGAAGTTCAGCACCTTGCGGTAGTGGTTGCTCTGGATGGCGTAGCGCAGGGCGATCGGATCGACGCCCTTCTCGATGAGGTCCCGCAGAGTGAAGAAATTCCCCAGGCTCTTGGCCATCTTCTGGCCTTCCACCATGAGGAACTCGCCGTGGACCCAGTGGTTCACCCAGCGGTGGCCCAGACAGCCCTCGCTCTGGGCGATCTCGTTCTCGTGGTGGGGGAAAATCAGATCCACGCCGCCGCTGTGGATGTCCACCCGCTCGCCCAGCAGCTCCATTCCCATGGCCGAGCACTCGATGTGCCAGCCAGGACGGCCCGGGCCCCAGGGGCTGTCCCAGGAGGGCTCCCCTGGCTTGCCGGCTTTCCACAGCACGAAATCCGTGACCGAGTCCCGCTCGTACTCGTCGGCGTCCACGGAGGCACCGGCCTGCATGCCTTCGCGGTCCAGGTGGGCCAGACAGCCATACTGGGGCAGGCCAGCGATGCGGTAGTAGACGCTGCCCTCGCGGGGGTAGGCCAGGCCCTTGGCTTCCAGATCCTGGATCAGGTGGATCATCTGCCCGATGTAGGCCGTGGCCCGGGGCAGGAACTCCGCCTTCTGGATGCGCAGGGCCTCCAAGTCAGCCAGGAAGATGGCCGTGAAGCGTTCTGTGAGGGCGGTCATGGCTCCGTGGCGCTGCTCGTTGGTGGCCTCGGCGGGCAGGCCTGCCTGGGAGTCGCGGATGATCTTGTCCTCGACATCCGTGATGTTCATGCAGTGGGTGACGGCATAACCACCGGCTCGAAAGGTCCGCTTTAGTAGATCCTGGAAGAGAAAGGTTCGGAGATTTCCGATGTGCGCAAAGTTGTAGACGGTGGGCCCGCAGGTGTAGAGGGAGATTTTCCCCTCCTCCACGGGAACCACCGGCTCCACCCGGCGTGTCAGAGTGTTGAAAAGCGAGAGAGTCCGATGCATCTTGTTCATGGAACTAGGAAACCATCTTTTCGCCTTTCAACCAAAGCCCCGGGTGCCTAGATGGGTCTCTTCGGCGGGAAATTCCAGGAGGACTCCACCCAGCAAAGGGAGGAGCGGCTTCGGAATTTAGAAACCGAGTGCCGGGGGCTCCAGGGCAGGGTCGAAGGGGCCGAGGAGCTTGCCAGGCATCTAGATGAAGATCGGAACCTGCTGCTGGGTGCCTTGGAGCGCATGCGGCCGGGCAAGGCAACTGCGGAGCTGGGCCAGGATCTGCTTGACGTCTGTTTCAAGCCCCTGGGGCTGGCCTGCTTCTATGTGGCCGTAGCGGATTGGGAGCTGGACCAGCTCCAGTTCGTGCTCTACCACGAGGGTGGGCGGGCCCGGAACCACCCCTCGCGCCGCATCTCAGACCGGATTGGCCTTTCGGAGCGGGTGCTTTCGGGGCGCCGCCCCGTCTACTTCAAGACCCAGGAGGAGGGCCACGCCGCCGGAAGCCTGCTGACCGAGGCGGAGCAGGCCACGGGCCTCATCCCCCACACCTGGTTTGGCGTGCCCCTGGGCTGGGGCCCCCGGCCGGCGGGGTTGGTGAGCTTCCAGAGCTTCCAGACAGACGCCTTCAGCGAGGACCGGCGGCGGGTCATGGTCGCCCTCACGGCCCTCATGTCCGACTGCATGGGCGCCCGGTAACCGTTCGGGAGTTCTGCACTGCGCAGACCACCGCAGCCACTCGCGGCAAAGCCGCTCCTGGGCCTATTCCCGACGGATCAGCGCCAGCAGTTCCTCGGGCAGCACCCGGGCGCGGTTGTCCGAGCCCGCCACCAGGTGGATGCTCTCGCCCTCGGCCAGGAGGACCCCTTCGCGCTCGATGCGGTAGCCGAAGGTGACCCTCCGACGGCCGGCCTCCTGAAGGTAGGTGCGCACCTGGATCAGATCATCGTAGAGGGCCGGGGAGCGGAAGCGCACCCGGATCTCGTTCACGACCAGGCGGACGCCCTGTGCTTCCCACTCCGCATAGCTCTGGCCCAGCGTGCGCAGAAAATCGCTGCGGCCCACCTCCATCCAGACCGGGTAGGTCGCGTGGTGGACGATGCCCATGGCGTCGGTCTCGGCGTAGCGCACTCGGAGTTCAGTCAGGGATTCCATGGCCTGATTATCCATCAATCCTGGGGGAGCTTCACAAAGAAGCCCCGCCGGAGCGGGGCTTGGTTGCGCGGACGGGCTCCCGGCTACTCGACGGTGACGCGGATGTGATCGCCCTTGTCCGTGGTGATTTCCAGGAGCAGATCCCCGGGCTTGGAGTCCGAGAGGAGCTTCTGGAGCTGGTCCGGCTTCAGACCATGCCTGGCTTCGCCGTTGACCTTGATTTCGCTGTCCCCAGCCATGTCCAGGACGCCCTTGGCCAGGTTGATGGGCATGCGCACGTGGACCTCGGTGGGGCCATCCACGCCCTTGTGCTTGGCGTGGGCGTGCATGGTCTTGGACACGATGTCCACCTTGATGAACCGCGCGGTCTGCGCAGCCAGGGGGAGACTGAGGCTGGCCGCCAGGGCCAGCGGGATCATGATGGCGCGCATGGGCGGCCTCCTGGGAAGGTGCTCGGCACTTGCCGGTCGAATGGGATTACGAAGGGCGCTCTTCCCGGATTAGCCGCTAAGTCGCCAGACCGATAGGATCCTTTCGTTTTAAGGCATGGGCGACATAAGGGGCGCTAAGGGAATGACGGTAGAATGCGCTGATGATTCCGCAAGGGCTTCCTAAGCTGGAAACCCGGAATTGGAACAAAACCCCGCCTGGACCCATCCAATCCCTCACGCGTCCTTCGCCCACCCGGAGCCCTCATGAAGCCACTCGCAGTCCTCTTCCTCCTGGCCGCTCCCCTGCTGGCCCAGGGCCCCGTGGTCTGGGAGCACGATTACCAGACCGCCCTCAAGCGTGCCAAGGCCGAACACAAGGTCATCTTCATGGACCTCTGGACCGAGTGGTGCGGCCCCTGCCAGCACCTCCAGAAGAACGTCTTCCCCACCCCTGAAGCCGCAGCAGCCCTGGCCAAGGTGGTGCCCTTCTCCTCGCTGGTGCAGAAACGAGATGGCACCCCCGTGGCCGAAGGCACCAAGCTGGCCCAGCAGTTCAACCTGGACGCCTTTCCCACCATGGTGATCCTCGACGCCAGCGGCAAGGAACTGCACCGCCAGGTGGGCGCCTTCAGGACCGGGGCGGAGTTCGCCGGCTGGCTGAACAACCAGAGATAGCGTGGGCTGAGAACAAGCAACTGATCACCACCACGGCACCAAGAAGAGAAATCCGTTCTTGGCGCCTTGGTGATGCGTTATTAGATATCTTTCACCCCGCCCGCTGACTGCGGTGGCTTGGGTAGGCGCTGTTTGATCCCCTCCAGCTCATCCTGCTGGGCACCCAAGCTGGGGCGGGGCGGGGGCGGTGGG
>Ga0214249_1000145_pt1 | contig 37818 bp, 31 predicted proteins | sample TroBogypolimnion_17_FD_153087 | JGI IMG/M metagenome (GOLD analysis project Ga0214249, IMG submission 153087) | Freshwater microbial communities from Trout Bog Lake, WI - 23JUN2009 hypolimnion | ecosystem: Environmental > Aquatic > Freshwater > Lake > Hypolimnion/Profundal zone | place: Trout... | reverse complement strand
GATCTCGTAGCGAAGGATGATGTGCGCCGGGTACGTCAGCTCATCGGCATCGACGCGGATGAAGCCGGGTTTGACGCGCGTGAACAGTCCTGCCAGGTTGGCTGCGTCGAAGGCGGCCTGATCGCCTAGGTGCTTCTTCAGCAGGGGCGAGATCAGCGCGAGAAATGCAGGGTTGCGCCCGATCTGCATCTCAAACGACAGGCTCTGGCTCTCGTGGATGCCCATCGAGCGGGCGCGACCGACCGGCAGGTGCACGCCAACGCGCGGCAGATTCTGCTCATAGCGGGCGTGTCCGGTCTCATGAACAATGCCCATCAGACTGCGCATGAAATCGTCTGGGTTGTAGCGCGTGGTGATGCGAACGTCCTCGGGCACGCCGCCGCAAAACGGATGGGTCGAGAGGTCGAGCCGCCCCGCGGAGAAATCAAAGCCGAGCAGGGCCATGAGTTCGAGCCCCAGTTCGCGCTGCTTCTCAATCGCAAATGGGCCTTGCGCCGCCAGCAGCGTCTCGCCGTCCTGCTTGTCACGCACCTTGCTGATCATGCCGGGCAACCAGGTTTTCACTTCGCCAAAGATGGCGTCGATGTCGACGCTGCGCGCGCCGGGTTCGAACTTGTCCATCAGCGCCTCGTAGCGGCCCACGCCCGTGTGCTGCGACAGGCACTGCGCCTCCTCGCGTGCGAGCGTGACTACCTTATCAAAGTTCAGCAAGAAACCGGGCCAGTCATTTTCCGCTCGCTGTGTGCGCCAGGCGTGTTCACAGCGCGAACTGGCTAGGCTCTTGGCCTCGACCAGTCGTGCGGGCAATAGGTTGGCCAGTCTCCAGTCGCGCCGCATCTCGCGCAGGTTGGCGGTCTGCGCGGCGTCGAGCGCTTCGTCAGCGGCACGTGCCATCAAGTCGGGCAAGGACGGGTCGGTCAGCGTTTGGTGCATCAGTAGATCGAGTTCGGCCAGCGCCGCGCCGCGTGCCGCGTTGCCCTTGGGTGGCATCATGGCTGCCTGGTCCCAGCCGACGATGGATCCCAGATGCTGGTAACGGTAGAGGCGGGTGAAGGTGTTCACCAGCGCGTCATAAGCGGGAAGATTCATGATCAAAGGTTCTATCCGTGGCAGGGGCAAGGCCGATCGCGGCATTGTCACACGGGGGCCGGCGGCATGCGCTCGCTACAATCCCGCCCATTCCCACCACCGGTAGCTACCCATGTCTGATCGCCTTGCCGTGCTGCCGCAGTACCTGCTGCCCAAGCAGGCCTTGACGGTCCTGGCCGGGCGCATCGCATCGGCGCGCGCCGGACGCCTGACGACCGCCCTGATCGCCTGGTTCGTGCGGCGCTATGGCGTCAGCATGGGCGAGGCCGCCAACCCCGACATTGCTAGTTACGTCAGCTTCAACGACTTCTTCACGCGCGCCCTGCAGGAGGGTGCCAGGCCGCTGGCGCAGGCCGAGCTGCTGTGCCCGGTCGATGGCGCCATCAGCCAGTTTGGCATGATGAAAAAGGACCAGATTCTTCAGGCCAAGGGCCACCATTATTCGAGCCGCGCGCTGCTCGGCGGCGCTGCCGAACTGGCTGCGCAGTTCGACGACGGCAGCTTCGCCACGCTGTACCTGAGTCCGCGCGACTACCACCGCATCCACATGCCTTGCGCCGGGCGCCTGATGCGCATGATCTACGTGCCCGGTGAGTTGTTTTCGGTCAACCCGACGACGGCGCGCGGCGTGCCGGGGCTGTTTGCACGCAACGAGCGCGTGGTCTGCATCTTTGATTCGGCGCACGGTCCGTTTGCACTGGTGCTGGTCGGTGCCACCATCGTCGGCAGCATGGCCACGGTCTGGCATGGTGTTGTGAACGCCGAGCGCAGCGGGGTAATTCGTCAATGGGACTACGGTCAGCAGGATGTATCGCTGGCGCAGGGCCAGGAGATGGGCCGATTCCTGCTGGGTTCGACCGTCGTTCTGCTGTTTCCCCAAGGCCTGTTGCAATTCAACCCGGCTTGGGCACCGGGGCGGGCGATCCGCATGGGCGAGGCCATGGCGCACCGCTCTGCCACAATATTCACATGAAGTACGAACACCTTCTCATGTCGGTCGATGGTCCGATCACCACCATCACGCTGAACCGTCCGGAAAAGCGCAACGCGCTGGCGATGGCGGTCATGCTCGAGTTGACGCAGGCCTTGCAGGCTGTGGCCAAGAGCGAGGCGCGCGGTGTGATCCTGGCAGCCAACGGACCAGTGTTCAGTGCAGGCCACAACTTTGGCGACATGGCCCGCGCCACGCTGGAGCAGGCGCGCGAGCTGTTTGCCGTGTGCACCGTGATGATGGATGCGATACAGGCCATGCCGCAGGTGGTGATCGCCCGCGTCCATGCACTGGCCACCGCAGCCGGTTGCCAATTGGTTGCGAGTTGCGATCTGGCGGTGGCCGCTGACAGTGCAGGGTTTGCCATTCCGGGCGGCAAGGGCGGCCTGTTCTGCCATACGCCGCTGGTGGCGCTGGCGCGCAATCTGGGCCGCAAGCGCGCGCTCGAGATGGCATTCACGGGCGACGCCATCGACGCGACAACAGCCGTGCAGTGGGGCCTGATCAATCGGGCCGTGCCAGCCGATCAGCTGGAGGTGGCAACCCTTGACCTGATCACGCGCGCCACGCGCGGCAGCGCCCTGTCCAAGGCGCTGGGAAAGCAGGGCTTCTACCGCCAGATCGATCTGCCGCAGGACGCTGCTTACCGTTACGCCGTCGAGTTGATGGCCACAGCGGCGATGACGCCCGATGCGCAGGAAGGCATACGCGCCTTCCTCGAAAAGCGCCACGCGCAGTATACGCAGGGACCAGAGGAAGCTATCTGAAAATCACGGTCTTGTGACCGTTGATGAGCACGCGGTGTTCGCTGTGCCACTTTACGGCGCGCGCCAGCACCTGGCTCTCGGTGTCGCGGCCTAGCGCAGTCAGATCCTCGACGGTCCGGCTGTGATCGACCCGTGCCACATCCTGCTCGATGATCGGGCCTTCGTCGAGGTCCGCGGTCACGTAGTGGGCGGTGGCGCCGATCAGTTTCACGCCGCGATCGTGCGCCTGGTAGTAGGGTTTGGCGCCCTTGAAGCTCGGCAGGAACGAGTGGTGGATGTTGATGGCGCGGCCTGAGAGATTGCGGCACAGATCGTCGCTGAGCACCTGCATATAGCGCGCCAGCACCACCAGCTCGGCCTGCTCGGCCTCGATGATCTCGTATTGGCGGGCCTCAGCCTGCGCCTTGGTGGCAGCCGTCACCGGCAGGTGATGAAACGGCACGTTGTAGCTGGCCGCGAGTTGGTAGAACTCGCGGTGGTTCGAGATGATGGCGCGGATGTCGAGCGCGAGCAAGCCGCTCTTCCAGCGAAACAGCAGGTCGTTGAGGCAATGCCCCTCCTTGCTGACCATGAGCACGGCTCGCATCGGCTGCGACACGGCATGCAACCCCCACCTCATCTCGAAGGGCTGAGCAAACGAACTCAATTCTGTCTTGAGATCCTCAGGGGCGAGCTGGTCGCAGGCAAACTGGACGCGCATGAAGAAGAGACCAGTGTCATGGTCGTTGTACTGAGCGGCTTCTTCGATGTTGCCGCCACGCTCCAGAAGGAAGCCCGAGACGGCATGCACGAGTCCGAGACGATCCGGGCAGGACAGGGTCAGGATGTAAACAGGTTTCATAGGCCTGCATTGTCGCTGCGGAATCGGGCGCCAGACTTGGCGGGCGCCTCGGCCAGTCAGTGAACGAGCACCGGGTTCTGCGCCAGTTCAGCGTACTGCTCGAGCGTCTCTTCAACCTCTTCTTGGGTTGGCGTCTTTTCCTGCCAAGCCGAGATGTGGCGCTGGAACAGCTCGGCCCAAGAGCCGTCGAGGTAGACCTCCTTGCCCGAACGCTTGTCCACGATCTCGAAGCCGTGGCGCGCCAGCGCCGGCACCAGCAGCAACTGCGCCACGCGCTCGCTGTCGTTTTCGTCGGTCACGTCCGTGGCTACTGCATTGGCCAGCATGTGCGTCACCGAGTAGGTGTCAGAGTCGTAAAGCGTGTGCATGGATGAATTATCCTTTAATCGTCATTGCAACACACTTGGTCGCACTCACGCCAATTTCAAGGGCTGGCCCGCAGGTTGTAGGGAAACTTGCTGCCTTGAATTTTTACTGGTGTTGCGCTGCGCCCGGACCCAGATAGGCTCACTCCGGGTTGGCAGCTTCGCTCGGCGCCCGCGCAGCCATGGCGGGCCCACTCACCTCGGTTGCCGCAATTGGGGCCGCGCCCGGGTTCGTTGCGGTTGGTTCAATGTCCGCTGAGGTGGGCGATTCGTTGACCTTGCGTGGGGACGGGTCCGAGCGCTCGACGCCGGGCTACCTTGCTGTTGGCGGGTGTGCCTGGGCGGCGACTGGTTCCAGCGCCCGGGCGCTAGATGCCGGCGCCGGCACTGGCGAATTCGCTGCAATGGTCGGCGAATCATCCTGAAGCAGAACGTGAAACAGCAGCACGATCAAGGTCAGTCCTCCCAGCGCCTTGCGCGAAATAGTCTGCGGTCTGGTCCGGCTTGTCGGGATGGCTCGTGCCCGGGTGCTCAGTCGTAGCGCAGTGTGAAGATCAGATCCAGCGTGCTTTGTTCGCCGGTCTGGGCGCGCAGCGTGAATTGGCGTGACAGTTCGTAGAAGATGTAGAAGCTGCCCAGGGCGCTGGTCAGGCTGCGTTCGTAGGCGACGTAGAAGTTACGCGCGATGTTCTTGCCGAGCGTCACGGTGGTTTCGCTCGTACTCGTGCCGGTGCTGCTGTTGCTGTTGGCGCTGCTGCCGAGCGACAGCTGATCGAGTCCGAACGCATTGGCCAGGCCGCCGGAAAACCCCTTGTCCTTGCCGCCGAGCAGCGAGAGCGCCGCCTGCTGCAGCATGGCGGCTTCGCTGCCGCCGTTGACGGGCGCGCGACCGAGCACCAGCCAGGATAATTTTTCAGCGTCGGGTATATCTGGGTCTGCGTACAGCCGCACGATCGGCGACAGCACGCTGCCGTTGATGCGCACGCCCACACGTTGCTGCAGTTGCGGGCGGATTGCTAGGATGTCGAGCGCCGGGTTGTCGTACGGTCCGCTGAAGCGCAGAACGCCTTCCTCGATCGTGAGCTGCTGCCCATAGGCCTTGTAGGTTCCTCCCAGCGCGTGCAACTCGCCGATCAGGCGCGGCGTGCGTCCCGAATCACCGCCACTGCGCAATTCGAGCTCGCCGCCCAGGCGTGTCGTCAGGCCGTGACCGCTCACTTGAAAGCGCGGCCCGAGGTCCAGGCTGACGACCACGTCGGGCGTCACACCGCTGGTGCTGGCTGGCATCGTAGCGGTAGCGCCTGGGCCCCTGCGGGGCGCCGTGCCAATGCTCGTGCTGCGCAGCAGCACATCGTCACCCAGGCGCGGCGCCGTGTCTTCGGGTAGGACGAACAAGGCTTGATCGGCCCTCAGCTTGCCGCGCACGGTCAGCCGCGCGTCGGCGAGTCTTGCCGAGACCTGGCCTGAGAGCAACAGGCGCCGGTCGGCCAAGGCGCTGACGCGCAAGGCATCGGCTTGGAAATCGAGCGCTATGCGCAAGCGTGAGCGCAGCGTGGCGGCGGTGTCGCTGGCGGCTGGCCACTCCATCGAGCCAGTGGCCGACAGCGAGCCCGGGTTGCTGGCGCCGGCACCGGAGAGCTTAAATTCGAGGATGTCCATGCGTTGGCCGCTGAGCCTCGCGCGCAGTGTGCCTTTGCTGAAATCGAGGCCGTCCACAACCGAGCTCACCGCCAGATCTTGTGCCAGCAGCGTGCCGTGCCACTGCGGTGCACGGCGCGTGCCGGAGAGTTCGGCCCGGGCTTCCAGCGTGCCGCGCAAGCGCCAGCCTGGCGGCGCCAGCCGCGACCAATTGGTCAGCGGCGGCAGTTGGGCGCTCAGTGTGCCGCTCAAGGGCGCATCCATGGGCCAACTCCAGCCCTCGTCCTGCCGCAGAAGCTGGCTGCTGAAGTCGGCCTGCACCTGACCGGCGCGCTCGCTGGCCCAGCGCAGGCTGCTTGTCAGGCGCTCGCCGTCGGCGCTCAGCAGCAGGCGCGCATCGCTGATGCCGGCGCGCAGTGTGCCGAGATTGGCGTCGCCGGTCTGCAACAGCAGGTCGCCGCTGCTGCGCTGCAGCGTCGCGCGCACCTGCAGCGCGGCGCCGCCGGATGCATCCCACTGCCCGTCCAGCAGCAGGTCGCCACTAATGCCCATAGTGGCCATGGCGGTCTGGCCCAGTCGATCCAGCCAAGCCAGCGGCAGGCCTCGCACCAAGCCCCGAGTGTGCCAGTCGCTGCGCCGGCCCTGCTGTGACCAGTGTGCGTCCTGCCAGTTCATGACCGCTAGCCCGGGCAGCGCGGCGCTCAGCCGGGCGCTGCCGGCGCCGATGTCGAGCGTGCTCAGCGCTGCGCTGCGTTGCCAGCGTAGTGGCAGGCTGCGCTCCAGTTGCAGCGTCCAGAGGTCTGCCGCCATGCTGCCGTGCGCGCTCAGTTGTGCGCTCTCCAGCTCAGCCTGCCACAGGCCGTCGCTGCCTTGTGCGCCATGAGCTTGCGCCGCGAGCGCGAAGTAACGCCCGGCCTGGTCGGCCTGGGTCTGTGTCCTGAGTTTCCACGCGCCGAGCGTGCCCGAGAGGTCGAGCTGCAACCCGTGCAGACGCCAGGCCTGTGCGGCATCCTGGCGCTCGCCGCGCAGCGTGAGTTGGTCGGACTGCATGCGGGCCTCGATCTGCAGGTTGCGGCCCTTGCCTTGCCAGCCACCTTGCCAGTGGCCGTTCAGACTGGCGCTGCCCGCAAGCACGGTGCCGGTGGGTGTGGCCGGGCTGCCGGGCCAGCGCGCCAGCCATTGCCGGGCTTGGGCGGCGTCGCTGATCTGCACGCCGATATCGCCCTGCCCGCGGCTGCTCGCCATCTCGCCCTCCAGTGTGGCGCGGGCGCCCGGCAGGGTCAGGTTGAGCTGGCCCGCGAGCGCACGCGTGTCGGTCTGGTACTTGAACTGCCCCTGCAACTGCGCGTCGTCTGTCTGCAGCGAGAGCGCGTCGATTCGCAGGGCTGGCGCCAGCCACAGGCCGTGCGTCTGCATCGCCTCGAGACGCAGCCCGGCCAGCGTGCCGGTGGTACCCTTGGTTTGCGTGGCATCCGTCTGCAGTTGGGCGTCAAAGGCAACGCCGGCGGGCGTCTGCTTCGCAGTCAACCGGCCGTCAAGCCGGGTCGCCGCCAGTCGCGAGTCGATTGCCGCCGGGTTCACACCTTGCAGCCTGGCGCTGCCTTGCCATGCCGCATGACCGCCTGCGGTTGCGGTGGCGGTGCCAACGATGCCCTGCGCGCTGATGTGGCCGCCGCCGACGCCGGCCTGCAGTGACTGAATTGTCCATTGCCCCTGCGTGAACGCCAGACTGCCCTGCAGACTGTCGAGCGGCAGACGCTGCAAGTTCCACGCGCCAGCTTGCGTGTTCGTGAGTTCAACGACGGCCTGCCAGCCCGGGCCGGTGGGCGTGACCCGCGCGCTGCCGCTTAGCCGGGTCTGCGGTGCCTGCGGCCACAGCGCGGCCAGGTTCAGGGCCTGCCACTGCGCCGTGGCGCTGACGATGGCCTGCAGCTGCCACGGCTGCAAAGTCGCCACCAAATTGCCCTGCATTGCCGCATCGGGTGCAGCGCCTTTCTCGGGTACGAGTCGGGCCTGCAATTCCAGCGTCGCGTCGCGGCCCGCGAGTTGCCCCTTCACGTCAAGCAGGGCGTCGAGGTCCAAGCTCTGGCGACTCGACGGCAGAGTGGATCGCACGTTGCCCTGCAATTGCGCGACCAGTTGCATCGGCGCTTGCGCTTCCAACCGGCCGCTGAAGCGATAGCTGCCGGCTGCCATCTGCGCGCTGCCTTCATCGAGCCGATGTGCCTGGCCGTCAAAGCGGTAGTGTCCGGCCAGATTCGTGAGCTGCAGCGCGCTCGGCCCGACCCACTCCAGCGTCTGGACAGACACGTGCGCGTCGACCCGCAAGGGCAGGCGCAGGTCACCCGGCGGTGTCGGCGTTGTGGCAGCGCGCCGGTCGTCAATGCGCACCTGGCCAATGCGCAGGCGCGTCAGGCGCAGCTCGCCCGCCCAGACGCTGCCGGCGACCCAATCGCTTGTCAGGCCGGTGACCTCGACGCTGAGCTGGCCCTGCTGCCAGCGCAGCCAGCCAATGCGCCCGCCGCTGCGCAGCGAGCCGTTGACGTCCTTGATTTCCAGCGTCTGCCCGGCTGGCAGCAGGCGTGCGATCTGTCCCAGTGTGGTCGCCAGCGAGGTGTCGCTGCCGCTCCAGGACCACAATGCCGCCACGCCCAGCAGCAGCGCCAGCAACAGGCTGGCGACGACGAGCAATATGCGGCGCAGCGTCTTCATCAGAACGTGAACCCGAGGTTCATGTGCAGGCGAAAACGCTGCACGGCCACGCCGTAGGCGAGGTCGATCTGCAGCGGCCCGACCGGGCTCCTCCAGCGCACGCCGGCACCATAGCCGACGCGGGCACGCAACTCGCGCGGTGTGTCGGCGACCGCGCCGGCATCCACGAACAAAGTGCCCTCCCATTCGGTGGCCTGGTTGTTGCGGATGATCGGACGCTGCCACTCCAGACTGCCGATGCCCATGTAGCGACCGGCCGTGGTCTGGCCGTTGGGCAGGGTGACGCCCAGGGTGTGGTACGCGTAGCCGCGCACGCTAGTGTCGCCGCCGGTCAGGAACAGCTGCGTGCTCGGCAGGATGGCGCTCTCGCTGGCGAGCACGGCGCCGGCTTCGGCCCGCAGCACGAGCCGGCCCGCGCGCATCGCCGCGATCGAGCCCTCGCCGTTGCGCTTTCCCAGAGGCACGTAGCCAAGCCAGCGCGCCACAAGGCGGCTGAAGGGGTCGCGCTGGCTGCTCAAGGTGCTGCCGCCGCCGAACTCGACGCCCAGGCCCCAACCGCTCGACGGAAACGGCAACTGGTCGAAATTGCGCAAGGTGTAGGCGTAATTGGCGCTCAGCGTCTGCGCCAGGATTGGTGCGCTGGCGTCAGTCGGAACGCTGTCGGAACGATCGAACTGCAGGTAGTAGTTGCGCTCGATGTGTTCGTCGGTCTGTCGGCGTCCGAACTGCAAATGCTGGCTGCTGACCTGGTAGCTGCCGACCGGCTCGCGCTGCAGCAGCAGCGCACTGGTCCAGCGCCAGTTGTCGGCATCGGGCGGAGCGGTCAGCTCGGTGCCAAGCGCGCGCGTGTCGCGATCCAGCAGGACCTTGCTGATGGCCCGCCAGCCCATGCCGGGCAGTCGATTGTGCGTGTGTTCGGCACTCAGGCGCAGGCCGGCGTCGGTGCTGGCGCCAATACCCAGCACCAGCTTTTGCAGCTTGGCCTCGCGCACCTGCACGCGCAGCGGTGCCGCCTGCGGGTCGCCCGAGGTGTCCAGCGCGATGAAGGCGGAATCGAAGTAGCCGCTTTCCGTCAGCCGCTGCTGCGCCTGCGCCAGCTGCGTCTGCGTGTATTCAGCGCCCGGCCTGAGGTGCGCCAGTCGCGTGACCAGTTCTTCGCTGTGGTGCTGGGCGCCGCTGATTACCAAAGGGCCCAGATGGTAGTCCGGCCCGGAGTCCAGTGTGATCGAGAGCCGCGCGCTGTGCTGCAAGGGGTCGATGTCGGCCAGGGTGTCGCCGAGCTGTCCTGCGGCGTAGCGCAAGTTGGTGAGCTGGCGCAGCGCCAGCCGCTTGGCCTCGTCCCAGCCACTTTGGGTAAAACGGCTGCCCGTTGGCAGAGCCCAACCGGCTTCGATTTTCTGGCGCTGTTGTTGTGCCGCGTCGTCGCTGCCGATCGGGCCGTTGAATGTGATGCGAACCTCGCTGACCCGCGTTGGCTCGCCGGGCTCAACGCGGAGCTGCACTGTGCGTGGCGCCGTTGCGCTAATGGCGTTCTGGCGTTCGATGCGGATATCCGGCGCGAAGTAGCCGAGTGTGGCCAGCAGTTCCCGCGTGTCATCGCGCGCGGCGCTCAGCAGGCGGTCGAGTTCAGCGTCATCGAGGTCGGCGAGTTCGCGGTAGCGCTGCAATTCCAAGTGTCGCGTGAGCAGCGGACGCACTTCCTCAGGTGCTTCAACGAGCAATTCGAAAGCAGGCGCGGCAGCCAGGGCGGCGCCTGCAGTGCAAGCGCAAAGCGCGCCTGCCAGAACCCATCCCATCACGCCGGATGCACGCGATCTGATCATGTGCTCATTCTGCCATCGCGTGCCGCGCACGCGCACGTGTTCAAGCGCCGGCCAGTTGCTTGGCAAAGGTCTTGATGCCGCGCAGCATCATTTCGATCGAGACCGCGACCAGCACCAGGCCCATCAGGCGTTCCAGCGCCACTACGAAGCGGTCACCCGCCACACGCTGGATGCGCTCGGCCAGCACCAGCACGGTGGCGCTCACCGCCATCGTGACGCACAGGGCGGCAATCCATTCCATGCGCCGTTCCGGTGCCTGCGAGACCAGCAGCAGAACGGTGGCCAGCGCCGACGGACCGGCAATGGCCGGAATGGCCAGTGGCACGATCAGAGGCTCGCCTTTTTCGCCGGGCGCCTCGATGCCCGGTGGCGGCGGAAAAATCATGCGCAGGGCGATCAGGAACAGGATCACGCCGCCACCGATCTGCAGCGATAGCTCGCTCAGGTTCATCAGGCGCAGAAAACCGTCGCCGACGAACATGAAAGTCAGCAACAGGACGAAGGCGATCAGAACCTCGCGCAGGATGACCCAGGGACGGCGCTGCGGCGCCACATGCCGTAGTGCATTGGCGAAGATCGGGATATTGCCGATGGGGTCGGTGATCAGGATCAGCAGGATGGTGGCCGAGGCGAATGTGTAATTCATGGTCCCGGCAGGATAGCAGGCCTACTCGATCTTTTCCTGGCAGGCGATGCAGCGCGGCGCTTCCGGTGCGGCATGCAGGCGCGCCAGCGGAATCTCGACACCGCAGTCGGTGCACAGGCCATAGGTGCCGGCCTCGATGCGCGCCAGCGCGGCATCGACCATCCGCAGCTCGGTCGACTCGCGATCGTCGAGTGCCAGTTCCAGTTCGCGCGTGCTGCTGATCTGGCCGCTGTCGAGTTCCTCGGCGCGGCCGAAGTGCTCGGCTGAGGCCTCCGCGCGACCCACCGTGCCACCGCGCAGGCTGCTAAGTTGCGCCAGAAGGCTGGCGCGCTGCGCCAGCAGTTGCCGCTTAAAGGCGGGGTTGAGATGTGCGCTCATAGGAGATGCCTGTCTGTGTAGTTGAGCTTTCATCGTGCTCCGCGTGGGCTAGCGCGTCTTTGATGTCTGTCAACACTCTGCAGGGTCGGCCGTCCTCGGACATAATCGCCGCCACGCGCACCGGCTCGCCTCTCTCATATCGGCTTTCGGTGCATTGAACGGTTGCTTAGGGAACACAAGCGCATGAAATTGAAAGCAATGGCCGCCATCGCGGCACTGGCCTGCGGCACGGTTTACGCCCAGAACATCGAAGTCAGAGATGCCTGGGTCCGCGCCAGCGTGCCGGGGCAGAAGGCGACTGGCGCCTTCATGAAGATCAAGGCCAAAGACAGTGTTCGCCTCGTCGGTGTTGCGTCCCCGGCGGCTGCAGTCGCCGAAGTTCACGAAATGAAGATGCAGGGCGACGTCATGACCATGCGTGCCGTATCGGGTGGCCTGGAGATTGCGGCTGGCAAGACGGTCGAACTCGCACCGGGCGGTTATCACCTCATGCTGATGGATCTCAAGGCGCCACTACTCAAGGACAGCAGCGTGCCCCTGACCCTGGTGTTCAAGGATGCCAAGGGTGTTGAGAGCAGGATGGAACTCAAGGTGCCGGTGACGGCCATGGCGATAGGCATGCACCAGCACTGACGGTCGTGCGGGCGCGGGCATCGCCAGCGGTGCCGCATTGGGGTAAGCTGTGACCTGTCCCCAACAATTTAGGAGAGCAAGATGACTGATGCACAGAACAGTGGTTTCGGTAAATTCGTCCCTGGTTTTGACTTTCTCCAGAATCTGGCCAAGGGGGCGACACAGAACATCCCGCAAATGCCCAATCTAGCCAACTGGATTGCGCCGACGCTCAACCTGGAGGAGTTGGAAAAGCGTATCGACGAACTCAAGACCGTGCATTTCTGGCTCGAGCAGAATTCCAAGGCGCTAGGTGCCACAGTGCAGGCGCTGGAGGTGCAGAAGATGACGCTGGCCACGCTCAAGGGTATGAACTTCAACATGGGCGATGTGGCCAACGCGCTCAAGCTCAAGGCCGCCGATTCGGTCGCTTCCGGCGTGCAGCGCATGACCGACACCGCCGCTTCAACGGCCAAGACAATTTCTGACGTGGCCAGTGGCGCGGGTTCGGTTGCCAAGTCGGTGCGCAAGGCAGCCACTCCGGCCAGCGGCGTGGGTGGCTTGATCGATCCGATGCAGTTGTGGGGGTCGCTCACGCAGCAGTTTCAGCAGATCGCCGCCGGTGCCATGAAGGATGCCAGCAAGAACACAGCCAAGGATATGACCAAGCACATGGCTGCCGGCCTGGCCAAGGAAGCCGTCAAGGCAACCAGAAAAGTAGCTGCCAAGTCCGGTGCTGCTGCGCGCAGGGCCGTCAAGAAGGCGCCCGGCAAAGGCGCATGACGCCGGCGCGGCGCGAGCGGCGATGAAGCTTTTTCCGTATGGCCATGCCACACACCCCGAGTGGCGCATGGCCGCAGCCCAGGTGTTGGCTCAGGTGCGCGGCCAGCTGGCACGGCCCGACTTCGCGAGCGCCCCAACACTGGCCCTGCTCTACATCACGGACCATTACGCGGAGCAGGCACGGGATATTCTTGAGCATCTGAGCGCCGAACTGCCTGAAGTGACCGACTGGTCGGGCACCGTGGGCGTCGGCGTGGCGGCGAACAACGTCGAGTATTTTGATGCGCCGGCGCTGGTGCTGATGCTGTGCGAATTGCCAAGTGACCAGTACCGCGTGTTTTCCGGCGTGGCGCCGCTGGGCTTGGGTTTTGAAGCACATTCGGCACTGGTCCACGCCGACCCCAATACGCCCGACCTGGGTGAACTGATTGGCGAGATGGCGGCGCGCACGGCAACCGGCTACCTGTTTGGCGGCCTGTCCGCAAGCCGCTCGCAAACTGTTCAGTTCGCCGTTGGCGGCAACGGCAATATCCGTGGACAGGGTGCGGCCAGCGGTGTCTTCAGCGGCGGTCTGAGCGGTGTGGCTTTCGGCGAGCGCGTCAACCTGGTGTCGCGCGTCACGCAGGGCTGTCTGCCGATCTCAAAGGCCTATTGCGTGGGCGCCGCCGAGGGCAATGTCGCGGGCCTGCTCGATGGCGAGCCCGCCATGGACGTACTGCTGCGCGATCTCAAGGTCACACTGGAGCAGCCCGAACAGGCGCTGCAAGCGGTGCGTGCCACGCTGGTCGGCCTGCTGTCCAGCGCGGACAGCGGCGATGCCGTGGCGGTGCAGCGCACCGGCAACTTCGGCAGCGATGTGCTGGTGCGTCACATCATTGGCCTAGACACCGCGCGCGGTGCGATTGCGGTCTCGGAGCAGGTCAAGGCCGGCATGCAGCTCGTCTTTTGCCGGCGCAATGTGCAGGCCGCCAAGGCTGATCTGATGCGCGTCTGCGCCGAGATTCGCGAAGAACTGGAGCCGCAGGAACTGGCGGTCGAGGAGCTGATGGCGCTGGCCGCGCCAGCTGGCGCGGCACCGCATCTGGCGCGACACATCGCGGGTGCGGTCTACGTCAGTTGTTCCGGGCGTGGCGGTCCGCATTTTGGCGGCCCGAGCGCCGAACTGCAGATCGTGCGCCGCGCCTTGGGCGACGTGCCCCTGGTCGGCTTCTTCGCCGCCGGCGAGATCGCGCGCAATCACCTCTACGGTTACACCGGGGTGCTGACGGTGTTTGCCGGCGATTAGGCTGGAGTCAAATGCCGCGTGAGCGGTCCGCCTTGAATTGCGTGACGAAGGCGCCGAAGCGTCCGGTGTCGAGCGCGTCGCGCACTTCGCGCATCAGGTTCAGGTAGTAGTGCAGGTTGTGGATGCTGGCGAGCATCGGGCCCAGCATCTCGGCGCAGCGGTCCAGATGGTGCAGATAGGCGCGGCTGAAACCCTCGCGCCCGCCCTGGCTGTACGCAATGCCGGAGCTGCCGGCACAAGCGTGGCAGGTGCAAGTCTCGTCGAGCGGACGCGCATCGGTTTTGTGCCGTGCGTTGCGGATCTTCAGGTCGCCATAGCGCGTGAACAGGGTTCCGTTGCGCGCGTTGCGCGTGGGCATCACGCAGTCGAACATGTCGACGCCCTGCGCCACGCCTTCGACCAGATCTTCCGGTGTGCCCACGCCCATCAGGTAGCGCGGCTTGTGGGCGGGCAGACGGTGCGGCGTGTGCGCCATGATGCGCAGCATCTCGTCTTTCGGTTCGCCGACGCTCACGCCGCCGATCGCGTAGCCCGGGAAGTCCATTGCTACCAGCTGTTCGAGCGACTCCTGGCGCAGGTGCTCGAACATGCCGCCCTGCACGATGCCGAATAACGCATTCGGGTTTTCGAGCCGGGCAAATTCCGACTGGCAACGCCGCGCCCATCGCAGGCTCAGTTCCATCGAACTGCGCGCCTCGGCCTCGGTGGTGAGCTGGCCCTTGGTCTTGGGCTCGACCGAAATATAGGGCGTGCATTCGTCGAACTGCATGACGATGTCGCTGTTCAAGACGGTCTGGATCTGCATCGAGATCTCGGGCGTGAGGAACAGCTTGTCGCCGTTGACCGGCGAGGAAAACTTGACGCCTTCCTCCGTGATCTTGCGCATCTCGCCCAGGCTCCAGACCTGAAAGCCGCCGGAGTCGGTCAGGATCGGCTTGTCCCACTTCTCGAAGCGGTGCAGGCCGCCGAACTGGGCCATCACGTCCAGGCCCGGTCGCATCCACAGGTGAAAGGTATTGCCCAGGATGATTTGCGCGCCCATCTCGTCGAGGCTGCGCGGCAGCACGCCCTTGACCGTGCCATAGGTGCCCACCGGCATGAAGATCGGCGTTTGCACCACGCCGTGGTTGAGCGTCAGGCGGCCGCGCCGGGCGTGGCTGGCAGGGTCGGTTTGGAGCAGGTCGAATTGGAGCATGGCCGCTATTGTCTTTGAAGTCGCGCCCGGCCATCGCTTGCCCTGCCGCCGGTCAGCGGCGCGGGCCTTCAGGCGCCGCTATGGGGCGTGGCGCGCGAAATGATGGCGCCGACATCGACGCCACGCGGCAGCGTGCCGTAGTTGTGGTGCCCGGCCTGCTCCAGGCGCGACTGACAGAAGGCGTCGCTGATGAAGGAGGGGGCGTTTCTCACGAGCAGCGAGGCCTGGAGCGCCAGTGCCATGCGATCGACCAGATCACGCGCCCGGTACTCGACATCGTGCGGGTCGCGCAAGTCCTTTGCCAGCGCCGCGACCCACTGGTCGAGCACGGCGTGCGTGCCTTGCGCCTTGCCGACTTCGGCAAAGAAGGTGTCGACCACGGCCGGCGTTTTCGACATGGCACGCAGAACGTCCAGGCATTGCACGTTGCCGCTGCCTTCCCAGATCGGGTTAATCGGCGCCTCTCGGAACAGGCGCGGCATCATGCTGTCTTCCATAACGCCGCTGCCGCCGATGCATTCCATCGCCTCATAGGCGTGGTTGGGCGTGCGCTTGCAGATCCAGTACTTGCCCACAGCGGTGACCAGGCGCACCAGCAGGTCTTCCTGCGCGTCGCTGCGATGGTCCATGGCGCGCGCCACGCGCAGCGTCAGGGTCAGCGCCGCTTCGCTTTCCAGCGCCAGATCGGCCAGCACGTTGCGCATCAGTGGCTGCTCGTTCAGAACCTTGCCGAAGGCCGAGCGGATCGAGCAGTGGTGCAGCGCCTGCGAGGCCGCCATGCGCATGCCGGCGCTGGAGCCGGTCATGCAGTCGAAGCGCGTCATGCTGACCATCTCGATGATGTTGCGCACGCCGCGCCCCTCTTCTCCCACCATCCAGGCCAGCGCGCCACGCAGTTCGGTCTCGCTCGAGGCGTTGGAGGCGTTGCCCATCTTCTTTTTCAGGCGCAGAATCTGCATGGCGTTCTTGCTATCGTCGGGGCGCCAGCGTGGCAGCAGAAAGCACGACAGGCCGCCTGCCGTGTGCGCCAGCACCAGAAAAGCGTCGCACATCGGTGCCGATACGAAGTACTTGTGACCAACCAGCTCGTAGGCCTGGCCCGGGCCGCCTCTGCCCAGCGGGTAGGCTTGCGTGCTGTTGCTGCGCACGTCGGAGCCGCCCTGTTTTTCGGTCATGGCCATGCCAATGGTGACGCCCTGCTTTTGGCCCACCGGGACATTGCGCGGGTCGTACACGGGTGCCGTGACCTTGGGCAGCCAGTCTCGCGCCAGGTCGCCCTGCAGCCGCAGCGTCGGCACGGCGGCGAAGGTCATGGTGATCGGACAACCGTGGCCGGCTTCCACCTGCGTCTGCAGGTAGTTCCCTGCGGCGCGTGCCACGTGGGCGCCGGGGCCGGGCCGCGTCCAGGGGGAGGCGTGCAGCCCGTGCTCGATGGCTGTCTTCATGAGCTGGTGGTAGGCCGGGTGGAAGCTCACCAGATCGATGCGGTTGCCAAAGCGGTCGTGGCTGTCAAATTCGGGCTGGTGCTTGTTGGCCAGGCGGCCGAGTTCGAGGTAGTCGGCCGAGCCGGTGAGTTGCCCGAATGCGCTGAGTTCAGGCTCGGCCCACTGCGCGCCTTCTCGCCGCACGGATTCCGTCAGCACCGCATCCTGGCTGTACATGTTGTAGTCGCACAGCTCGCGCGAGAGGTTTGTCAGCGCGTGCGTTTCGGCCAGGAACGGGGAAGCGGGTCTGGTGTCGATTTTCATGTCCATGACGGTCTCCTGTGTGCGCAGAGCATGATTCGATTGCTTTAGGATGTCAACGCCTGCGCCGCTGCATTGTCCTGCGCCTTCTTGGCAAATTCGGCGCGCAACGCCCTGAGTTTTTCGCGCGGGTCTTCGCGCACTGTCGCCTGGTTCAGCGCCATCTCGGCGATGAAGCGGCTGGGCTGCGCGGCAACCAGCTCGCGGCCCTTCTTGCGTTTGCGCGTCCAGCTCACAGCCAGGCTGCGCTGCGCGCGCGTGATGCCGACGTACATCAGTCGGCGCTCCTCCTGCAGGCGCGTTGCCATCGCCTCATCGGCGGATTCATCCGCACGGTTGGAGCCGCCGCGGGAGGCCGCGCCGTCGCTGAGCTTGAACGGCAGCAGGCCCTCGTTGATGCCGACCAGGATCACGTGCGGCCACTCCAGCCCCTTGGCGGCGTGCAGGGTCGAGAGCGTGACCACGTCCTGGTCGGTCTCGCGTTCGCTGATGGTCGATAGCAGCGACACCGTCTGCGCGACCTCGAGCAAGGTCTTGGGCTCGTTGATGGTGGTTACGCCCGCGGCGTCTGCAATCGTGCCACCGCAGCGCGCCGACATCCAGTCGCAAAAGTCGATCACATTGGTCCAGCGCGCGGCGGCCAGCTTTTCGCTGTCCTCGCCGTCATACAAGTGCTTCTGATAGTCGATTTCCTTAAGCCAGTCGCGCAGGAAATCGCTAGCGGCCTCGGCACCCACGGTGTGGCGGGCGCGAAACTCCAGATCATTCACGTAGCGGCCGAATTCGTGCAGGCTGCCCAGCGTCTTGGCGCCCATGACGCCGCCGAGCGAGCCCGAAAACAGCGCCTCGAACAGGCTGACCTTGCGGCTGCTGGCAAAGCGGCCGAGCTGCGCGAGCGTCTGGTGCCCGATGCCGCGCTTTGGGGTGGTGACGGCGCGCAGGAAAGCCGGGTCGTCGTTGTTGTTGATCCAGAGCCTGAACCAGCTACACAGGTCCTTGATTTCGGCGCGGTCGAAGAAGCTGGTACCGCCCGAAACCTTGTACGGAATATTCGCCTTGCGCAAGGCCTTCTCGAACGGCTTGGCCTGGTGGTTGGCGCGGTACAGCACGGCAAAATGGCGCAGATCCTGAAACTGCGGCCCGCCACCCGTGCTGCCGCCGGCGCGCAGGCTCTGAATGCGCGCCACCGTGCGCTCGGCTTCGTGGTCTTCGCTGTCGGCATCGACGACGCGCACCGGCTCGCCTTCGCCCAAGTCGCTCCACAGGTTCTTCGGAAACAGCTTGGGGTTGGGGCCGATCACGTTGTTGGCGGCGCGCAGGATGGCGCTCGTGGAGCGGTAGTTCTGCTCAAGTTTGATAACTTTGAGGGCAGGGAAGTCAATCGGCAGGCGCTTGAGGTTGTCCAGCGTAGCGCCACGCCAGCCGTAGATCGACTGGTCGTCGTCGCCGACGGCGGTGAAGCGCGCTTGGTCGTCCGGCTTGCCGCCGACCAGCAGCTTGAGCACCTCGTACTGTGTGGCGTTGGTGTCCTGGTATTCGTCAACCAGCACATGCCCGATCAGGCCCTGCCATTTCTGCCGCACCGATTCGTGGTCTTGCAGTAGTTTGAGCGGCAGGCTAATCAGGTCGTCGAAATCCACGCTCTGGTAGGCGCTGAGGCGCTCCTCGTAGTGCGCCATGACGCGGGCGATGATGCGCTCGTTGTCGTTCTGGGCGGCGGCGGCGGCGCGCTCGGCGTTGAGCCCGAGGTTCTTCCACAGGCTTATGGTCCACTGCCAGGTGCGGGCCGTGGCGACATCTACCGTGCCGCCGGCGTCCTTCAGGATGCTGGTGACGTCGTCGCTGTCGAGGATCGAGAACTGCGGCTTGAGGCCGAGCGCCGCGCCGTCCTGGCGCAACATGCGCACGCCCAGCGCGTGAAAGGTGCAGATCACGACGTCCTTGGCCGGGCGCCCGATCAGGTCCTTGGCGCGCTCGCGCATCTCGCTGGCGGCCTTGTTCGTGAAGGTGATGGCGGCGATGCGCTGCGGCTCCAGCCCGGCCTGGATCAGGCGCGCAATCTTGTGCGTGATCACGCGTGTCTTGCCCGACCCTGCCCCGGCGAGCACTAGGCAGGGGCCGTGCATGAAATTGACAGCTTCTTGCTGTGCCAGGTTCAGGCCGGCTGCTGCATTCGGTGAGGGATTGGACATTCAGATACTTGAGACGGAGCCGCGAATCATACAGAGGCCGGCCACGGCGCCAACTACCGGACAATAGCGGCGTGCTGCAGATTCTCCTGATCACCTTTCCTTTTTTCGCGCTGGTGCTATGCGGCTACCTGGCGGCGCGCCGGCGGGTGCTGCCGTTGGAGGCGGTTGCCGGCTTGAACGGTTTTGTGCTCTTCTTTGCCCTGCCCTGCATGCTGTACCGCTTTGGAGCGATGACGCCGATCACGCAATTGCTTGACGCTGGCGTCTTCTTCACGTGGGCGTTGTGCGCCGTCATCGTGGTGGTGTTCACGGTGGTGATCAGCCGCAATTCACGCATCGGCTGGAACGATGCGGCCTTCGGCGCGCTGGTGGCGTCGTTTCCGAACACCGGTTTCATGGGTGTGCCACTGCTAGTGGCGCTGCTGGGCCCGGCTGCAGCCGGGCCGGTGATCCTGACCATGGTGGTTGACATGGTGCTCACCACCTCGCTGTGCATTGCGCTGTCCCGGCTCGATGGCGCCGACCAGCATGGCGTGCGCAAGGCGCTCGGGCAGGCTCTCAAGGGCGCTGTGACCAACCCGCTGCCGTGGGCGATCCTGCTTGGTGCGCTGAGCTCAATGATTCATCTTGACTTGCCAAAACCGCTGGCGCAAACCATTGGCATGCTGGCCGACGCCGCCTCACCGGTGGCGCTGTTCACCATCGGCGCAGTGTTGGCGCGCTCGCAAATGCTGGCACTGATGCAAGGTCATGCGCCGATACCTTGGCGCGACTTCCTGCCGGTGGCCGGCATCAAACTGCTGCTGCATCCGCTGCTGGTGCTGTTGGTCGGGACGCTCGCCATCAATGCAGGCTTGCCGCTGAGCCGCACGGCGTTCACGGTCATCGTGTTGGCGGCAGCGCTGCCGAGCGCGAGCAATGTCTCACTGCTGGCTGAGCGGTTCGGCGCCGACAACGGACGCATCGCCCGCATCATCTTGGTCTCGACGGCGGCTGCCTTCATGACGTTTTCGCTGGCTGTGACCCTCGTGATTTGAGCTTAGATTAACAGCGGGTCAACGTCGATCGCCCAGCGCAGCAGGCCTTTGCCCTCGGCCTGCAGGCGTGTGGCGTGCAGCACGGCCTGCCAGGCCGTCAAAAAGCGCTGCAAGGCGGCGCGCGAAGGGCTTTCTATCAGCATCTGGGCCCGTTCCACATTGGCCACGCGCTGCATGCTCATGGGCACGGCCGGGTAGAGGCTGATGTGCTGCAGCAGCAATGCGCCATCGGCCATGCCGGCGGCGCCAGCGCTGGCAGCGCTGAGGAAACCCTGCGCGATTTCCTGCGTGCGCGCTTCGGCTCGCACCAGCGCCTGAAAACTGAAAGGGGGCAGGGCTGCCTGCTGACGTTCTTCCAACTGCCCTGCGGCAAACGCGGGGTAGTCGTGGCGTTTGAGCGCCTCGAACAGCGGATGCTGCGGGTGAAAGGTTTGCAGCCACATCTCGCTGTGGCCGCTGATGTCAGCATCGCGTCCGGCGCGGCCCGTCGCCTGCATCAGCAGGCTGAACAAGCGCTCCGGCGCGCGGAAATCGCTGGAGAACAGGGCGCTGTCGGCATTGATGGCCGCGACCAGCGTGATGCGGCGAAAGTCGTGGCCCTTGGCGATCATCTGCGTGCCGACCAGTACATCGACCTCGCCTGAGTGCACGCGTGCCAGCTGCACGGTCAATTCGCCCTTGAGCCGGGTGCTGTCTGCGTCGATGCGCGCAATGCGCACGGGCTCGCCTTGAGGCCATTGTTCCGACACCGAGTTCGGCCGGCGCACGTCGGCCAGCAATTCGGCCAGGTGTTCTTCAAGCCGTTCGGTGCCACGGCCCATGGCCGTGATGTCGGGGTTGCCGCAGGCCGGGCAGGCGCGCGGCACGCGTTCGGTGTAGCCGCAATGGTGGCAGCGCAGCGTGCGGTCGATCTTGTGGAACACGCGGTAGGCGCTGCAATGCGGGCACTCGCTCTTCCAGTCACAGTCGCTGCAATGCAGCACCGGCGCGTAGCCGCGGCGGTTCAGGAAGATCAGGCTTTGCTCGCCGCATGCCACGCGCTGAGCAATGGCGGCCAGCAAAGGCGGTGCGATGACGCAGCGCTTGGGCTGGTGGTTCATGTCGACGCGGCGCACCAGCGGCAGGGTAGCAGCGGCGCCGATGCGGCTGGGCATTTCTAGTCGCAGGTAGCGTCCGCCCTCCTCTGCAGGGCGGCTGTGGTGCCAGCTTTCCAGCGAAGGCGTGGCCGAACCGAGCAGCACCTTGGCACCCTCGAGCCGGCCGCGATAGACCGCGAGGTCGCGCGCTGAGTAGCGCGCGCCTTCGCCGCTCTTGTAGCTGGGGTCGTGTTCCTCATCCACGATGATCAGGCGCAAGCGCGGCAGCGAGGCAAACACGGCCATGCGCGTGCCCAGCACGATGCGCGCGGCGCCGCTGTGCGCCGACAACCAGCTTTTGAGGCGCTGGGCTGCGCTCATGCCGCTGTGCAGCGACACCACTGCCTGTTCACCGAACAGCGGGTTGAAACGGGCCATGAAGCGCGCTTCGAGCTGGGGCGTGAGGTTGATCTCGGGCACCATCACCATCGCCTGCGCTTGTGGCTCGCTTGTCAGCAGGCGCTGGACGCAGCGCAAATACACTTCGGTCTTGCCGCTGCCCGTGGCGCCGAACAACAGGAAAGGACCGGGTTCGGCCTCAAAGCGCTGCAGCGATAGCACTTGCTCGGGCGTCAGCACCGCCTCCTGATCGTTGGCGGAAGTCTCGGCCACGGTTGGCGTGACAGCCGCCTTGGCGTGACGTTTGAGTCGACGCGCCAGTTGTACCGTGCTGAGCTCGCGCAGCTGCGGCGGAAGTGCCGCCAGCGCCACTTCGCCAACGGCGCGCTGGTAGTAACTGGCGGTGAAGGTGATCAGTTCGCGCCAAGCCGAGGTCAGGGGCTCCAAGCCGTCGAGAGGGCCGACCAGTGAACGGAGTTTGTCCGGCGCGATATTCTGAACGGCAGGATCAGGCGCGTCCCACACCACACCGAGGATCTCGCGTTTGCCCAGAGGCACGCGTACCAGGGTGCCGGCCGGCAAGGCTAGTGCACTGCGGTAGCTCAGGGCTCCGGCCATCTGGCTATGTGCTGGGGTTTGTACTAATACCGAAAGGCAGTGCGTCATCCAGACATCCCAGTTGGGGTAGTAACTTGATGTGAACTTGCGATAGTTGCCTTAAGTCCTTGATTCATAAACGATTTGCCTGCGATCCAAAGATTCTGTGGATAACTTTGTTGATATCCTGCCTTCAGCCGCGTCGAGGCCTTAAGAATCAAGGCTTTCGCCGAATTGCCCATAAAAATAGCAAATTTATAAATCGTTATAAATCAATGACTTACAGTCGCTATTGGTTTTGTAGCGGGAATCCTAGAAATATCGATATCTTGCGCGGTGCAGCAAAATAAATGTGCATAAGTCAGGCTTCACTAACCAGATACCAGTCATAAAACTGCTAGGGACTCCAGCCCAAAATTGCTCAAGCGCGCATGTTTCGCGAGTGGTCGTGCACGGCTTTCACCAGCGAAGCGACGTGGTCAGGAGGTGTGTGCTGACTAATGCCGTGTCCGAGATTGAAAATCTGCGTCGGACCTGTTCCGCCCCCGGTGTGCGGCTTGCCGAAACTGTTGAGCACCTTGACGACTTCGGCCTCGATTTGCGCAGGCTGTGCAAACAGCACGTTGGGGTCCAAGTTGCCTTGCAGGGCCTTGCTCTGGCCCACCAGAGCGCGTGCCTTGGCCAGGTTGACGGTCCAGTCCAGCCCCAGTACGTTGCAGTCGAGACCGCCCATCTCTTCCAGCCAGGGGCCGCCACCCTTGGTGAAAACGATCGACGGAATGCGCACGCCGTTGTGTTCCTTCTTCAGTTGCGCCAGCACCCGTGCCGTATAGGCCAGGCTGAATTCCTGGAATGCACCGTCGGCGAGCACGCCGCCCCAACTGTCGAACACCATGACCGCCTGCGCACCGGCTTCGATCTGGGTATTGAGATACAGCGCGACCGCATCGGCATTGATTGTCAGGATTTTGTGCATCAGGTCTGGCCGGCTGTAGAGCATGGTCTTGACCAGGCGGTAGTCGTCCGAGCCTGCGCCTTCGACCATGTAGCAGGCCAGGGTCCATGGGCTGCCGGAAAAACCGATCAGAGGCACCCGGCCATTGAGCGCCTTGCGAATCGAGGTGACGGCGTCAAAGACATATCGCAGCTTGTCCATGTCGGGCACGGCGAGCTTGGCGACGGCGGCTTCATCGCGCACGGCGTGTGCGAATTTGGGGCCTTCGCCGAGGGCAAACGAGAGGCCAAGCCCCATCGCGTCTGGCACGGTCAGGATGTCGCTGAACAGGATGGCGGCGTCGAGCGGAAAACGATCAATCGGTTGCAGCGTGACTTCGGTGGCGTAGTCGGTGTTGGTGGCCAGCCCCATGAAGCTGCCGGCCTTGGCCCGGCTGTCGCGGTACTCGGGCAGATAGCGCCCGGCCTGCCGCATGAGCCAGACCGGCGTGTGCTCAGTGGCCTGACGCAGGCAGGCGCGGATGAATGTGTCGTTCTGGAGGGGCGCAAAGGCGCTGGATTGGGCGGATGTATTCATGCCTCAATTGTCGCAGCAACCAGCGGCGCCTCATTTTCGAGCTGTCAACGAATCGTGATCCGTCAGACCCGCTGGCAGGGTCGCCCGACTTGCGTCACTTTCACCTTCACCCCGCGCCTGATCCAGTTTTGCATCAATGGCATAGAAGAACCACCAACCGCCAAATCCAAGCGCCAGTATCAGTATCAGTGCCGCAACACCCCAGCGGGCACTCGTCGTCAGCACACCCGGCGCCGCCAACTTCGTGCCCGTGAGCATCGAACGCGCGAGATTCTCGTGGTGCAGGGAGCTCTCCACGACGACACCGGCCAAGGGCCCGATGATCGCCAGCAGCATCAGATTGGCTGAGAGTTCATGCAGTTTGTTGAAGGCCCGGCTTTGCACAAGACTCATTGCTCCCGAGAGCGCACCTTGCTGCTCCTCGCCGCCGAGCGTGAAGAAACCGCTCAATCCCACCGCCAGGGTCAGCAGAACGAGGACGTAAATGGCCACGCTGCCGGTCGGGTTGTGACCAATATGGCGCGCAGCCGTTCCGTGGAGCATGCCGCGAAGGTAGCTCAGTGCCGCGCGCGGCCCGTACCAGAACGACGCAAAGCGGGCGTAATGGGTACCGACCAGGCCCAGGCGACGCGAAAGGCGATCAGCCCTAGCATCAGAAAACCTAGGAATACGTGCACCGCAAGCCAGCGGTACGACTCTGTGGTGAGCCAGGCGTCGACAAAACTCGAGGCCACTATCCAGTGGAACAGACAGGTCGGAACGTCCCAGATCAGTGTGCGCTGCATGGCGTTTGAACCTTGAGGGCTGCGTTTCGTCATCCGGGAAACCTGACCTGGTGCTCGTTGATATTTTTGTGGTCAGCATCGGCATGGCAGGCAACACAGTGGGATGCGCTGCGGATCGAAGCGAGAACGAGCGATGCAAGCAACAGGCTTGCAGCAATTCGGGTGGTCAAGGAAGGTTAAAGGCAGATTGCGTGAAGGCGCATCCGAAGAGCTTAGCGGGGGCAGATTAGGCTACCCTTAAGTCCCAGCCCAAGTCTTCAGGCTACCGGGCGGCGTGCGCCATCATCAGGCATTTGTTCTGGACTACCCGCAGACCGGCGGCGCGCGCCATCGCTGCCGCCTCGGCATTCTCAATGCCGCTCTGCAGCCATAGGGCCTGCGCGCCAATGGCGATGGCTTCCCGCGCCACGGGCGGCACGTCGGCACTGTTGCGAAACACGTTGACCAGTTCGATGCGCTCATGCCGAGCCGCTTCAGTCAGCGTTGGGTACGACTTCTCGCCCAGCACCTCGGTCGCAGCCGGGTTGATCGGGATGATGCGCCAGCCCTGCGCCTGCATGTAGCGCGACACGTCGAAGCTGGCGCGATGCGGTTTTGGTGACAGGCCGACCACGGCGACCGTGCGGCACTGCTGCAGTATGTGCTCGATATCGTCGGTCTGGTTCATGTTTCGGTACGTTTCAAAGTGCCTGCAGCACGGAACGAACTTCCTGAACGCTGAGTATTTCGGACATAACCACCGGTGCTTTGCCTGACTGGTAGACGACATAGACCGGCACGCCGTTGCGGCCGAGTTGAGCCAGAGCGGTGCTGATGATCGGATCGCGCCGTGTCCAGTCCGCGCGCAGCAGCGTGACCTTCTTGGTTGCCAGGTCGGCCAGCACGTCGGCATTGGACAGTGTGGTCTTTTTGTTGTACTGGCAGGTGACACACCAAGCGGCGGTGAAGTCGACGAACACAGGAGTACCTGCAGCCAGAGCCTGTTCGACGCGGCCCGGTGCCCAGGCTTGCCAGCGCTCGGTGCTGGCGCTGCCGGTGTCGCTGACCACTGTCTTGACCACGTTCTGGCCGATGGCGCCAGCCAGCAGGGTGCTGAGTACGATGGCCATTGTTGCTACGACCAGTCGGCTGCGGCCTTGCAGCGTGAACGCCCATAGCACGGCGCTCAGGGCCACCAGCAAGGCGAGCAGCGCACCGGCCCCGTCGATGCCGCTTTGCTGGCCAAGCACCCAGACCAGCCAGACCACGGTGGCAAACATCGGAAACGCCATGGCGCGCCGGAATGTGTCCATCCATGCGCCCGGCCGCGGCAAAAGCCGCGCCACCGCAGGGATCAGGCTGGCGACCAGGTAGGGCAAGGCCATGCCTACACCGATCATGGTGAAGATTAGCAGCGCCTGCAGTGCCGGCAAGGCCAGCGCTAGACCGAGCGAGGCGCCCATGAAGGGCGCGGTACAGGGCGAGGCGATGGCGACCGCCAGTACACCCGAAAGAAAAGCATTTATGGCAGGGTTCTTGGCCTCCACCAGCAGCACGCGACTGGGCAGGAATTGGCCAAATTCAAACAGGCCGACCAAATTCAGCCCCATTACGGTGAACAGCGCCGCCAGCGCCGCCACTGTCAGGGGCGACTGCAGCTGGAAACCCCAGCCGAGTTGCTCACCCGCGCTGCGCAGGCCCAGCATCAGCGCACCCAGTGTCAGAAACGAAAGCACGACACCGGCGCTGTAGGCTACACCGCTGACGCGATGCCCGCGCTGGTCGTTGGCATGGCGCGTGAAGCTCATGACCTTGATCGCCAGCACAGGAAAGACGCAGGGCATTAGATTGAGCAGCATGCCTCCCAGCAGCGCTCCCAGCAGCGCGGCCAACAGTGTGATCGGTGGCTGCGCCGGCGCAGCCGGCACAGGCCGTGCAACAGTTAACGCGGCGCCGGCCGCCACGGCGGGCCAGGTTCCGAGCACGTTGAGCTCGGCCCGATAGCCCTGGCCGGCGGCGGCCAGCACCACGGGCATCAAGGTCGGGCTGTTTCCGCGCTGCGCCGAGAGCGGCACCTGGGCGTTCCAGACCTCGCCGCTCCAGCTCTGCGTCCAGGGCGCGGCGGTTTCGATCACTTCGGGTGTTTCGGGGAAGAAGTCGAGCGTCTTGCCGCGCAGTGCAGCGGGCAGGCCCTGCACCATGAGTCTGATGCTGCTGCCGTCGATCTGCACCTTGCTGTCGGCCAGCGCTGCGACGGTCAGGGCCTGCGGACGCGCCGCCAGCGCGGCCTTGAACGCGGCGCTGTTGATCGCGGTCGAGCCCTGCACCGGCAACTTCAGGGCGAACTCACCTTCCTCGGGGACGCATTCCTGGCGGCAGACCAGCCAGTTCGCCTTGAGCCGGATCGCGATCTCGTTGTTGGGCGGCGCCGCCTTGAAGGCGGGCGTGATGGTCAGCGGCACCGGCAGCAACACGGTGCCATCAAAGCCGTAGTTGGCGAGGTTGCCCAGTGGAATTTTTTTCGGCAGCGGCCAGTCGATCTCGCCCGCCGTCACGCCGGGCGGCAGCGTCCACTGCAAGGCGGTGGGCAGACCGGAGTCGCCCGAGTTCTTCCAGTAGGTATGCCAATCCTTCTGGTGCGTGAGTTGCAGGCCGAGCCAGACCGTTTTTCCGGCGTCCGCGCCATCGGGCGCGTACGCCATCAGTTCGGCCCGCACCTGGGCCGTGCTGACCACCGGAGATTGGGCGTGCGCCCCGCTGGCCATGGCGCCGGCAACAATGAAGAACGCAGCGATCAGGGAGCGCTGAAGGATTTTTGAGAAAGTCATTTCCATGTCGGATTGTCTCAAAGGTCCAAAGTTCCCTGCGCAAACACGGCTGGCAGTTTCTTGGGTGCCTTGATGCGCAGTTGCTTGTTCACGTTCTCGCGACCGAACACGACTTCGATGTCGGCCACGGGAACGCCGAACAGGGGCGCCAGAAATCGCACCATGTGGTCGGTCGCCTTGCCCGCCACCGGTGCTGCGGTGACGCTTACCTTAAGCTGCGTCCCCTTGGGTTTCCCGATGGCGTCTTTGGCGGCGCTAGGCTTGCCCAGGATATTGACGACCAGCACATCGCCTTCCCAGGCAAAGAAGGAGTCGCCCGTGGCGTTTCTGACCTGCCCACGGCTCATGCGGCAAAGCCGAGCACGATACGGCGCGTGCTGGCGGATTTCTTCTCCAGCTTGGTGACGATGACCGCGCCAATTTCCGCTGTGTTGGCGACATGGGTGCCGCCGCAGGGTTGGAAGTCGATCAGGTCCAAGCCACCGATGCGGATGGTGCGGATGCGCCCGCTGCCGCGCGGCGGTTGCACGGACATGCTTTTGACCAGCGCCGGGTTGGCGTCGAGTTCCTCGTCGGTGATGGCACCGACCGTCACCGGATGCGCCGCTGCCACCAGTTGCGCAATGCCGGCGCTCAACGCATCCTTGTCCAGAGCGTCGGTCATGTTGAAGTCAAGGCGCGCATAGTCGGCGGTGATCGAGCAGCCATTGACCAGTTGCGGCACCAGGTGGCACAAGAGGTGGGTCGTAGTGTGAAAGCGCATCAGGCGGTGGCGCCGCGCCCAGTCGATGCGCGCGGTCACCGTGTCGCCAACGTTGAGTCGCGCGCCGCTGGAATCAGTCGGTGCCAGCAACTGCGCCAGCACCTCGGGTGTTGGCAGGTGGCAAATGGCGGCGGTGAAACTGCCGTCTTCCGTCTTGCCTTTGCGGGTGTCGGTGACGGTGATTGCATGACCGTCGGCCAGGATCAGCGTCCCGGTGTCGCCGGCTTGTCCACCGCCCAGCGGGTAGAAGACAGTGCGGTCGAGCACGATGCCCTGCGGCGTGATGGCCGTCACGGTGGCGGCGCATTCGGTAAGGTAGGCGTCGGTGTGAAACAGGTCTTGCATCATGCTTTGATAATACCGGCATGCCGAGTGTCCCTGCTGCCTCACCCTCGATTGTCCTTTGCACTCTGAACGCAAAGTACATCCATGCGTCGCTCGGGCTGCGCTACCTGCTCGCCAACATGGGGGACCTGAAGGCGCAGACCGTGCTGCGTGAGTTCACCATCGCGCGCCAGCCGCAGGAACTGGTTGATGAACTGCTGGCGCTGCTCGGGCCGGCTTGGCCGGGCGTGGTGCAGATCGTTGGCCTGGGCGTCTACATCTGGAACGTGAAGCCGAGTACGGAACTGGTGCGCCTGCTCAAAGCCGCGCGCCCGGCGCTGAGGGTCGTGCTCGGTGGGCCCGAGGTTAGCCACGAGGTCGATCGGCAAGCCATTGTGCAGTTGGCCGACCATGTGATCACCGGCTGGGGTGATATTAGCTTTCCCAAACTCTGTCGTGCCTTGTTGAACGGGCCGCAGCCACTGATGAAGGTGGTCGCCGGGGACCAGCTGTCGCTCGACGCGATTGCGCTGCCCTATGCCGAATACGGCGCGGATGATCTGGCGCACCGCGTGCTCTATGTCGAAGCCTCGCGCGGTTGTCCGTTCAAGTGCGAGTTCTGCTTGAGCTCGCTGGACCAGACAGCCCGTGTCTTCGATCTGGACCGGTTTCTGGCGGCGCTGCAGGCGCTGCACGAACGCGGTGCGCGCAGCTTCAAGTTTGTGGATAGGACTTTCAACCTGCGGATCGATGCTTCGCTGCGCATCCTGCAGTTTTTTCTGGATCGCTTGCCGGCAGCGGGCAGCGGACCATCGGCAGACGATCTGTTCCTGCATTTCGAGGTGGTGCCGGATCATCTGCCGGATCGCCTGCGCGCCATGATTGCTCGCTTTCCGCCCGGTGTGCTGCAACTTGAAATCGGCATCCAGAGTTTCAATGTCGAGGTGCAGCAGCGCATCTCGCGCCCGCAGGACAATGACAAGACAGAGGCCAATTTGCGCTGGCTGCTTACCGCTTCGCACGCACACCTGCACACCGACCTGATCTTCGGCCTGCCAGGCGAGACACTGGAAAGCTTTGCCGTCGGCTTTGACCGCTTGTACCGCCTGGGTCCGCACGAGATCCAGCTTGGTATTCTCAAGCGCCTGCGCGGCACGCCGATTGCGCGTCACACCGACGCGTTCGCCATGGTCTATAACCCGCAGCCACCCTACACCGTGCAACAAACGGGCGCCGTCGATGGCGATACCGTGCAGCGCTTCACGCGCTTTGCGCGTTACTGGGACCTCCTCGCCAACTCTGGGCGCTTTCGGCGAACGTTGCCTCTGTTGTTGGCGACGCGCGCGCCATCCGCCTTCGACTCGTTCTGGGCCTTTGCCGACTGGCTGTGGCGCAACACGGGCCAAACTAGTGGCCTGGCGCCCGAAACCCTGGTCGATGTCCTGTTCCGCTACCTGAGCACCGCTTGCGCAGTGCCGGTGCAGACGGTGCGCGAAGCCCTGCTGGCCGACTACCGGGCCAGCGGCGCGCGAGCCCGTCCGCTCGCGATCAAGGCTTGGCTGCCAAAGCAGGGTGCGCCCGAAATTCACGCGAGCAAGACCGTGGCGCAGCGCCAGGAGCGGCATTTGGTTCCAGACAAGTTCTAAGATACGGCCATGACAAAACCTTCCAGATTCTGGGCCGAGCTCTCGACCCGCGACTTTACCCGGATGATTGATAACGGTACAGCGGCGCAGACGATCGCCGTGATCCCGGTCGCCGCCATCGAGCAGCATGGGCCACATCTGCCGCTGGGCGTGGACACGATGCTGGCCGACGGTGTGGTGGCGGCGGCATTGCCGCATTTGCCGATTGACGCAAAGGTGCTGTTCCTGCCGACGCAGGCCGTTGGCTTTAGTCCCGAGCATGCGCGCTTTCCCGGCACGCTGACGCTCAAGTCGGAAACCATCATTCGCCTGTGGACTGAGATCGGCGAGTCAGTCGCAGCTGCGGGCATCAGGAAGTTGCTGCTGTTCAACACACATGGCGGCCAGGTCAGCGTGATGGACCTGGTGGCGCGAGATCTGCGCGCGCGGCTCGACTTGCTGGTGTACAGCGCGAGCTGGTTCAACCTCCCGCTGCTCGACGCCGACGGCCGTGATGTCAATGAGAGCTTTGGTGCTGGGGAACAGCGGTTTGGCATCCACGGTGGCGACATCGAGACCTCGATGATGCTGGCGCTGGCGCCGGAGCAGGTCGATATGGCGAAGGCCAGAGACTTCCACTCGACGGCGCAGGACCGGGCGCAGCAGTTTGACATTTTGGGCAACGGCAAGAGCGCCAAGCTGGGTTGGCAGATGCAGGACTACAACGCGGCCGGTGCCGTTGGCAACGCGGCGGCGGCCAGCGCCGAAAAAGGGCAAGCGCTGCTGCAGGCAGCAGGAAGCAGCCTGGCCCGGTTGCTGCTGGAGATGGAGCGTTTGCCGCTGAGCACGCTGGTGAGTCGGCCCGCTCCAGGCTGAGCATCAACGACGCCATGAGCCAATGAGCAGTTGATGCTGGCTTCGTACGATCTGATGGCCCTGGGCGCGGCTGCCTGCTGGGCGGTCGGCAGCATCCTCTCCGTGTCACCGTCGCGTTATCTGGGCGCCTTCGCGTTCACACGCTGGCGCATGCTGATGGTCGCGCTGATGTTGTGGACGGTGACCCTGGTCGCCGGCAGCTGGCGCAGCCTGCCGCTGGACTCCTGGGGCGTGATGGCGGCGAGCGGTCTGATCGGCATCTTCGTGGGTGACACGGCCTTGTTTGCCGCCATGAACCGGCTCGGCCCTCGGCGCTCGGGCGTGCTATTCGCGACGCATGCGGTGTTCAGCGCCTTACTGGGTTTCTGGCTGCTGGGTGAGCGCATGAAGGCGCAGGCAGCCTGGGGCGGCGTGTTGACCATGGCGGGTGTGATGATCGCCATTCTGCTGGGGCGCAACAAGGAGGATGAGCATGCATGGGAGGCAGACCGCGGTCATGTCGGTGCCGGCGTTGCGCTCGGCTTGCTGGCGGCTTTGTGCCAGGCGCTGGGATCCCTGATAGTCAAGCCGGCGATGGGGGCCGATGTCGATCCGATTGCGGCCTCGGCAGTGCGCGTATCGGTAGCCTGTTGCGCGCACTTTGTCTTGTTGCTGGCCGGCTTTCCGTCGGCGCGCGCGCAGCAGGCGCCGACGCTGCGCGTGCTGGCGCAAACGGCGCTTAACGGTTTCATCGCCATGGGTGTGGGGATGACGCTGATACTGTTGGCGCTCAAGAAGGGCGATGTCGGCATGGTGGCGATCCTGTCGTCTGTATCACCCGTGCTGGTGCTGCCCTTGCTGTGGCTGCGCCTAGGGCGGGCACCCGCCATCGGCGCCTGGCTCGGCGCGTCGCTGACCGTTGTCGGGACAGTGTTGATTCTGTCGCGCTAGGCGCGCCGATGTCGGGCGTGATTCAGGTAAAGCTGATCCAGCTGGCGTGATCCGCATGCTCGAGGTGCGGCAGCGTGTTGTAGGTGACCAGAGTATGGCGCTTCGGGTTGAACGCGAACTCGGTGATGGCGCTGTTGCGGATGCGCATATTGAGTTCGATCGTGGTCTCGGGCGCGGTGCCCAGCACATGGCCGACCGCAGTGGCAATGGGTCCGCCGCTGGAGACGATTAGCACATTGCCGTCGCAGTTCTTGCGCACGTGATCGAGGGCGCTGGTCACGCCGTGCCTGAACTCGCGATAGGTGGGCATACCCTTGGGGTTGACGACGCCGTTCATCCATTGCGTCAGGCCGTCGCGTAGCAGGCGAAAGTGCTGGCGGTAGCGTTCGGGCGAGTCCGGTTTTTCAAGCTTGTACGGATGCACTGTGGCGATCACGGCTTCGCTGTCGAACTCGTTTAAGCCGGGCCATTGGAGCGCCTCCAAGTCAAAGGCGCCACCTTCTTGAATGCCGGCGTAGGTCTGCTGCTGACGGCGCAGGGTGCCGGTTAGCACGCTGTCGAAGCGCAGACCCTTTTCCCGGAAATAGGCGCCCAGGCGCACGCTCTGCTGATGGCCCAGCGGGCTGAGTTGATCGTAGTCATCGGCGCCAAATGAAGCCTGGCCATGGCGTACGAGGTAAAGGGTTCCCATGCGGCGAATCTAAACCAACATCCGCTTTGCTTCTTGTCGCACGAGCGACGATGCGCAAGTGTCTGTCGTACTTTGGCCCGGCTCACAGGTTCACGCGGCCCTCGATGCACGTGACGGAATCGCCGCCAACCCAAACCTGTCCCGTTTCGTCCTGCGTGATATGCACCTGGCCGGCGCGACCGACGCAAGTGCCTTGACCGGCGATGTAGGCGCCGGGTGCCAATCCATCTGCGATCAGCCACTGAGCGAGGCTGGCGTTGAGACTGCCGGTCACAGGGTCTTCCTGGACGCCCACCGGCGCTGCGAAGGCCCGCACCTCGACTTCAACCGAGTCATTGGCTGCCGTGGCTGTTTGTGTTGCTGCGAGAACAAACGCGCGCGCTTCGCGGTTGGACCGCGCGATTAAGCGTGTCGTGCCAGTCGTCACCTCGATGGCCGCCACGCCGACCTTTTGCCCCGACTGCTGTAGTGCCGCGTGGTCCGGCGTCAAGGCCAGAACCGTGTGCCGACTGTCGAGCAGCAAGGCCAGCCAGACCGGACCGTTGTCGAGCAGCTGCGCAGCCTTGATCTGTTGTGGCTTGAGTCCCAGGGCCGCGCTGATTCTGGCTAGCAGTTCGGGCGCGGGCGTGCTGCGGCGCAGCGGCGGCGCGGCGAAAGCCAGTCGCGTGCCATTGCGACGGATCCGGATCAATCCAGCCTGGCATTCCTGCACGACTTCTTCTGCGTTCGGTTTTCCACCCGCCTTCAGCCAGGCATGGCAACTGCCCAGCGTCGGATGGCCCGCGAAAGGCAGTTCGGCACCCGGGGTGAAGATGCGTACGCGGTAGTCGGCGCCAGCGCTTGCGCCTTGTGCGCTGGGGGGAAGTAGAAAGGTGGTTTCCGACAGGTTGGTCCACTGCGCGAAGTGCTGCATTTCGTCAGTCGTGAGGTCTGTGCCATCGAGTACCACGGCCAGCGGATTGCCCAGATAGGGTGCTGAGCCAAAGACGTCTGTCTGCTGAAAGGCGCGGATCTTCATGGCTACAGGGTCGCGGCATAGGTCTTGATGGCGACGGCCAGCGACGCCACGCCGCGCCGGATATCCTCCACACTGGGTGTGACGAATGACAGACGCAGTGTGCGCGGATCGCCGTCGGCGGCATAGAACGGCGCCCCGGGGACGAAGGCGACACCTTGCGCGACGGCGTAGGGCAGCAGGTCTGCGGCGCTCATGCCCTTGGGCAGGCGAGCCCACAGGAACATGCCGCCGGCCGGTTTGTTCCAGGTCAGCGTCGAATCGGGATCACCCTTGGGCATCTCGTGCGCCAGTGCGTTGAGCATGGCATCGCGCTGCGATTTGTACAAGGTGCGAATGGTGGGCACATGGCGTTCCAGAAAGCCGTTCTTCATCACTTCGGCAATCAGGCGCTGGTTGAAGCCTGGGCTGTGCAGATCGGCCGCCTGCTTGGCTTGCAGCAGTTTTGGGTAGACCGCCTGCGGCGCCACGACAAAGCCCAGTCGCAAGCCAGGCGCCAGCACCTTGGAGAATGAGCCGAGGTAGATGCAGCCATCTGGGTTGCGTGCTGTCAAGGGCGCGGGTGGCGGCTGATCGAACCAGAGGTCGCCGTAGGGGTTGTCTTCAATGATCGGCAAGCCCAGGCGGGCGGATGTTTCGCTCAGGGTGGCGCGGCGTTGCTCGCTCATGGTGCGACCGCTCGGGTTCTGGAAGTTCGGCAGTGCATAGAGAAAACGCGCGCCACCGGCTTTGGCCTCCAGGTCAGACATGACCACGCCCTGTTCATCGCTGATCACGCTGACGATGGCAGGCCCCATGGGCATGAACGCCATGACTGCGCCCAAGTAGGTGGGAGACTCCACCAGTACCTTGCTGTCAGTGTCAACTAGAACTTTGGCCACAAGGTCCAGCCCTTGCTGCGAACCCGTGGTGATCAGGACGCGAGCCGGATCGACAGGCCAGGGCAGCATGGTAGCCACCATCTCGCGCAGCGGACCAAAGCCCTCGCTGGCGGCGTATTGCAAGGCGGCGTGCGGGTCATCGCGCAAGACCTTGGCGCAGGCGGCCTCGAACTCCGCGACCGGGAAGGTCTTTGGTGAAGGCAGGCCACCGGCAAAGCTGACGATGCCGGGCTTTTCTGTGAGCTTGAGGATTTCGCGGATGACCGAGGGGTTCATCCGGGCGGTGCGCCGGGCCAGCAGCCAGGGTCTGACTGATGAAGTAGCAGTGTTCATGTCTTGGATTGCTTCAGTGTGGAGTTTTATCAGGCAACGTCCAGCGGTATGGGTTTAGAAAGTAGTCATCCAGGCTGCCGTCAGGACGAGTACCGTCGCCATGATGCGATTGAACCAGCGTAGACGCCGGCCGCCATGCTCGGCGTCCTCCAGCCAACCGCGCAGCAGGGATCCGATCAGCGCGTAGCTCAGGTTGCTGACGAGTCCGAATCCCAGCATCAGCGGCAGGATGATGGCAAAGCGTGACCACGCGTCGGCATGGCCGGCTACCCAACCCGCGACGACGGCCAGCGCAAGCATCCAGGCCTTAATGTTGAGAAACTGCAGCATCACGCCTTGCCAGAATGTGATGTTCAGTTGTGCAGCGCTGGCTTGGGTCAAGGTGCTAGAGCGAAGGATTTTGAGCGCCAGCCACAGCATGTAGCCAACGCCCAGCGCCTGGATCGCAATACGCAAGGGCGGCACCGCCACAACCAGGGCGCCAACGCCGCCGGCGCAAATGCTGAACAGCAGACCCCAGCCGGCCGGTACGGCCACGACGAAGCGCAAGGAGCGCTTGAAGCCAAGGTTGGCCGCGAGTGCGGTTGAGATCGTCGTATTGGGCCCGGGGCTGAAACTGGTGGCCGTGCTGAGCATCATCAGGGCAGTGAATTCGACGGTGGTCATGACGTGAGCGATTCGGGTCAATCGCCGGTCAGCGCTTCCCAGCGCGTCAGCAGGTTCAACATCTCTTCTTCGATGGCTGCGTCCCGTTGGTAGAGCTGGCCTGCCTTGAGGGGGTCTTTGGCGTAGAGGTCGACGTCGCCCAGTTCGGCACGCAGTGCGGCCTGTTCCTGTTCCAGCTGTGACAGTTTCGCTGGCAGGCCGTCGAGCTCGCGCTGCTCCTTGTTGTTGAGTTTGCGGGTGGGCACGGGCCTTTGCGCACTGGTGTCGTCGCTTGCAATCGGCGACTTGGGCGTTGTAGGCCGCGAACTCGTGGCAGCCGCGTTGGCGGCCAGTTGAATGGCACGGCTGCGCTTGGACTGAATCAACCAGTCCTGCACGCCGCCTTCGTATTCGCGCCACAAGCCGTCGCCTTCGAAAGCGATCGTGCTTGTCACGACGTTGTCGAGGAAGGTCCGATCATGGCTGACCAGAAACACGGTACCTTCGTAGCTTTGCAGTAGTTCTTCGAGTAATTCGAGGGTCTCGATGTCGAGGTCGTTGGTGGGCTCGTCGAGCACCAGAACATTGGCCGGTCGGGCGAACAGCCGCGCCAGCAGCAGGCGGTTGCGCTCGCCGCCGGACAGGGATCGCACCGGCGAGTTGGCGCGAGCGGGTGAGAACAGGAAATCACCCAGATAGCTTTTGACGTGCTTGCGCTGGTTGCCGATCTCGATCCACTCGCTGCCGGGACTGATGAAGTCTTCCAGCGTTGCATCCAGATCCAGCGCGTTGCGCATCTGGTCAAAGTACGCGACCTGGAGATTCGCACCTTGGCGGACTTTGCCGCTGTCCGGTTGCAACTCCCCCAGAATGAGTTTGAGTAGCGTCGTCTTGCCAGCGCCGTTCGGTCCGAGCAGACCAATCTTGTCGCCGCGCATGACAGTGGCCGAGAAGTCCTTGATGATCACCTTGTCTCCAAAGCTCTTGCAGGCCAGTGTCAGTTCGGCTACCAGCTTTCCGCCCAAGGCGCCTGATGCCACATCCATCCGCACGTTGCCCAGTGCCGCCCGGTGAGCGGCCCGACTGGCGCGCAGCTTTTCGAGTCGAACGATTCGACTTTGGCTGCGGGTGCGGCGCGCTTCAACGCCTTTCCTAATCCAGATTTCCTCCTGCGCCAGCAATTTGTCCGCTTTGGCACTGGTCACGGCCTCCTGCGCCAGTTGCTCCTCTTTGAGTGTTACGTATTGGGAAAAATTGCCGGGGTAGGAGCGCAGGATCCCACGATCAAGTTCGACAATTCGGGTCGCTACCCGATCGAGAAAGGTTCGATCGTGGCTGATGGTGACGAGACTGCCTTTGAATGCCACCAGCAGCGCTTCCAGCCACTCGATGGAATCGAGATCCAGGTGGTTGGTTGGCTCGTCCAGCAGCAGAACGTCGGGTTGCGACACCAACGCCTGTGCCAAGGCAACCCGTTTTTGGGTGCCGCCCGACAGCGTGCTGATCACCGCATTTTCGTCAAGGTGGAGGCGATGCAGCGTCTCGGTCACGCGCTGTTCCCAATTCCAGCCGTCCTGCGCTTCAATCGCGCTTTGCAGCGCGTCAAGATTGCCGACGCCTTGGCAGTATTGGTCGATCAAGGCGATGACGCCGGCGATGCCGGCGCTCGCCGCCACAAAAACAGTGGCGTCCGGGTCGAGAACGGGCTCCTGCGCCACATAAGCCAGACGAAGATTTTGTTGCAGTTGCAGGGTTCCGTCGTCGGCCTTCTCGATCCCAGCCAATATCTTAAGCAGTGAGGATTTGCCCGAGCCATTGCGTCCGATAAGGCCGACGCGTTCGCCTGTCTCGAGGCTGAAGTCGGTGTGATCCAGCAAGGCCACGTGGCCAAATGCGAGCTGGGCGTTCAGAAAAGTTAAAAGTGCCATAGGGTGTGGATTATCCGGCCCGGTGCTTGTGGGCTGATTTCATGCATCAAAGAGTGCTAGTACTGCGTTGAGGGCCGTAGTTGGCTGCGGTCACATTAGCCCGGATGCATCATGAGTGAAGAGGTGCCGATTCCTTGTGTCAGCGTTGTCTTGGGGCGCTTGCGAGCAGTCGTATCACGGCACTTCCGAGACTCGATGTGCGAAGTGCGCAGTCGATGTCGGGATGGGGGCAGAAAAAGGGCTGTCCGTGGCGAACAATTGGTGATATAGTACAAGGCTTCGCTGCAGAAATGCAGTGAGGGTTTTTGTGTGAAACGGCAAGAGCATTTCGGTTCTTTCTTTCAAATAAAAAGCAAAAAAATTGACAGGTCTTCAAAAAACATGTCATAATTCAAGGCTTCGCTGATCACGGTGAAGTCAAGGAAAGCGAAGCGAAAGCTGAGCGAAAAGGTTCATTAAAAACATACAGCCGATAAGTGTGGGCGTTTGAAGGCGATTGCCAAGTTCTTAGGA
>Ga0214249_1000143_pt1 | contig 38204 bp, 49 predicted proteins | sample TroBogypolimnion_17_FD_153087 | JGI IMG/M metagenome (GOLD analysis project Ga0214249, IMG submission 153087) | Freshwater microbial communities from Trout Bog Lake, WI - 23JUN2009 hypolimnion | ecosystem: Environmental > Aquatic > Freshwater > Lake > Hypolimnion/Profundal zone | place: Trout... | reverse complement strand
GTATCTGAATTATCTTCATATTCTAATATAGCAAGGGACCTGTTATGTATATCTGGTTCGCCTTCGGTGCATTTAACAATAAGATCATTTGCTCTAAAGAACGTATCTAATAATTCGATATAACCATAAGAAATTTTTGTATAGATAATCATTAATAATCTACCTTCTTAATACTAAATGGGTACTGTGCCTCTGTATAAAACTTCTTTCTCTTTGTCAAATGTCGCTTAGAGAATTTACAATTTGAACATACATCATATACGTTCACAAAGTCCTTATCAGGTGCAACTCTAATACCTCTACCGATACTTTGAATTACCCTGACGAAGCTTTTTCCAGCCTCAAATAAGACAAGGTTAAAAATACGGACAATATTAATGCCTGTAGACGCTACACCATAGGTAGCTATAATAACCTTTCCGTCAACCTCCTGGACCTCTTTGTATTCTGCCTTGCGATCTTTTGACTTCATCTTACCAGAAACGAATATCGAATCTGGTATAAGTAATTGTAACATTTCTCCAGTCTGTACGCGATCAACCAATATAAGAGTGTTGCCCGTTTCGGACATAGTAATAATCTCTTTTGCAAGAAACTTTAATCTAGTTTGACTCGTTGTAAGCCATTTTAATTCCGCTTGATAATTGCTAAATGCTGTTTCTCCCAAATCTTGCATCTGCCATATATTCACATGCAATTTTGCAAGTATGCCAAGGTCTTGTAATTCCCTGGTATTAATCTGTCCTAGCAATGGACCAATACAAGCAACCACACCGACCTTATCTGCCTCTTCTTCGGGCATTGTACCTGTCAAGCCCCACCTAATCGGCGCATTGGCCAAATAGGTCGACAATAGCTTTCTCAATACATCTGCTTTGGCCTTGTGTACCTCGTCCACAATAACGCAAACCACTCCCTCGAAGAAAGCGTTTATATCGATCTCTAAATCTCGTTCTTTTGATTTCTTTGCCAGGCTTTCTAAGCTTTGCCATGTGCATATTGTGTGGGTTTTTAAATACTCTTTCCTGTCTCCGAAGAATACACCCACATCTAATCCCATATTAATATAATCTTCTTCGGTTTGCGTGACTAAATCCTTGGTGGGAACAATAACGATGCTACGACCATAAGGCTGAACCTTGTGGCTAAGAATCGCCGTAATTAGGGTCTTTCCCGACCCTGTTGGGGCGATGTTAATACCTGTAATGTTCTCAAGATAGGAGTTAATTACTTCTAGCTGATGTTCTTTAATTAAGATGGGATCGCCGGCATATGGATGACCCTTAGGCCAGCAAATGTGACTATAGGTATCTTCCTTAACCAATTCAAATTCAAAGTTTTCACCGGGTATGCGTTGATCATCGATTTCAACTTCATATCCATGCTGTTGAACAATTGGTAAGAGTCTATCAAGTAAATTTACATAGGAGCGGCCGCCAATGTCACAGAAAGACATTTTGCCATCCCATCTACCTAGTTTATAGGCTGGCGTATGTCGTGCATACGGAAGTATAAATTCTAATGCCTGCACCATCTTGCGACGGCAGACTACGTCTAGATCAGTAAATCGAATGTTTACTTCATCCAGTATTTGTAAAGTTGTTGTTGCCATTAGACACTCGCATCATCGAGTCCTGCAACTCGTAATTTTATAATATGCCCAGTCATGAAATTCTTTGCCTCAAAACCTTTACTTATTCCTAAGAACTTATTTCGTAACAAAGCAATTTCATTGACTAGCAACGTGGTATCGACAATGCTTTGCACACCATCGACATATTTTTCTGCATCTCTAGAACTTAAAGTTTTATTGTATGCTTCTAGAAACTTCTTAAATTCGGCAGACCGCTCCTGCTTTAATTTAATATTTAGGTATTCAAGGACTGCTTCTATTTCTTGTAATTGTGCAAATCTTTGTTCAACTAAGCCGGGTAATTCCGCAGCATGGCGTTCTAAAGATTTACCTTTTAAAGATAATTCTAATCTAGCCTGTTCTAATTCTAGTTCATAATAATCTATAAAACCTGTTACATTAGATAGATCAGCAGTGACCTTGTAATACCAGCTGCTCACAATTGATGCACCCGCCTAATTGCAATTTCCATTGCCTGGACTAACAATACTGCTCTTTGAGTTCGTGACATTAACACTCTTTTAATTGCCATAGCACGTGGAGGGACTCCTAAGTCATCTGCCAAAGCCTTATGTACCTTAGTCAGATTTGCAGGCTCAGAAATCCATAATACGTAGTCGGCACCCACAGTCACATCTTTCATATTTTCTCTAAACTGCTGGACTTGCGTGTAAGATTTTTGAGCATCCTTGCTATTGATCGTTAAAATTAATGCCTCACCAAACTCGGTGGCTGATTGTTTATTCGCCATCATAATCGTTATAGTTGTCATCCTCACCATCTTCAATCGGTTCCGATAAGTGGCTTCGGGCAGCAGCTCTAAGCTCTTTATCGAGGTCTTCGTCAAGAAGTTCTTCATCTACTAAACTAAATTCATCAAATACTACTACAAGGATATCTGCTACTTCTAAACGTTCCTTTGGAGCAATGTGGGACTTGATGCGAGCCCACAATTCCATAATCAGTTCATGATTCTCGTTAACCATAATTATTCTCCTAAAACTACTTTTTCTTCTACCGGATCTGCAATAACAACATGTAAATCATCCTGAGTAAACTCATTCATGATTTCTTTCATACTTTCCTCATCTAAGTTCCATGCTTTCTTATACTGTTTAATAACTTTGCCTGTTTTCTTTGATGTGAATATATAATTATTACCATCCTTCACCAATGCACCAGACTTTAAGAATAAATCAAACAATCCAGAAAGTGGATTCATACCTGATTCCCAAGGAATATCAATCTTGATGGATTCGAAAGGTTTAGAGTATCTAGTTTTAACAACCTTGCAGGTTGCACGAATACCCCTAACTTCAGTTACCTTGTTTCCTTCATCATCTTCCTTGAGCTTCCATTTCTTCATGGCAACAATAATACTCGAAGCAAACATGAATCCTGAACCGCCTGAGATCTTATCATCTGGATCAAACATATCCTGACTTGCATATGTATGGTTTGTTACAACCATACCGATATTTAGATCGCCGAACATATTTACACAGTTCGAAACAAAAGCCTTTAATTGCTTTGCTTTACGACCCATGTCACCCTTCATATCGCCTGCCTGAAATTGATTTACTTCAGTTGGTGTTAGTAACATACCAATTGAATCAATAATAAATAAGATCTTTGGGCGCTGTTCCTTTGGTAAATCAAGATGATTTGCTTTATAGTCAGTGACAAAATCATGAACAATTTTAGCAACTTCGTCAATCATTGATGCACCAATACGAAGCATCTTTTCTTCACTTGTGTCTACATTTATATTCTTTAACCACTTTTCATCAAGTGCGTTTTCAGTATCAATCATGACAACAAAAATACCTTGATCTTGTGCAGCCTTTGCTATGTTGCCAGAAACAACATAAGATTTACCTGCGCCGGATTCTCCTGCGAATACCGTTACCTTACCCATCGGGACTCCGCGATAGAAGTCTCCACTGATAAGGAAATTAAGTCCATAAGATCCTGTACTAATCCATGTGTCTGGATCATTGAATCCTGTAGAAATACCTGTAATGTTTTTTGTTAAGTTTTTACGAAACTTTGAAATGTCAAATGGCTTGGCCATAGGTTCTCCTAAAGATGTACGGGACGGTATTTAGCCGTCCCGCTGTTAAGATTTACTTATTGCGATTTCTTAGCATTGCTAAGATTTCTTGCGGAGACTTTCCTGCTGTAGGTGCCGCTGTTGCTGCCACTGTTTCCTTGACTACTTCGGCCGGAGCATCTGCTTCAAATGGTGGTTCGTCAGCATCTTCGTGTACGATAAGAGGTGCAGGCTTAGCAACCACAGGTGCGGGGACTACTGCTGCTGGGCGTGGCGCATAAGTCGGGCGTGATGCTCTCTTACCTTCACCACCATCTGCATCATCGGATGGGCCTGCATCGAAGCCGAATGGCTTGTAATGTTGGCTCCAACGTGCTGGATCATATAATTCACCATCCAACGATTCTTGGAACATTTCAAACATAATTGCTAATTGTTCTGGAGTAGGACGCTTAGGCAAGTATGTTGCTAAGTCTACCAATCCATATTGTGCAATTGCTGCTTGCATTTCTTCAGTAAGACTAGATTCTTTTCTAGCCCACTTAGAAGTACCATAATCGGCATAGCCGCCCTTGCTTGTCTTTGACACAATGAAGTCAGTTCCGTTAACATAATCAACAGGACTATTTTCCATATCAGGATCCATTAATGCAGCCTTGATGATTGCAAAAAGTTGTGGGCCAATAATGTGCTTACGGATTGGATTTTCTGGTGTCTCAGATTCGTTCATTGGATCCTGCTTTACGAATCCTTGCATGAAATAGGTACGCTTGACCCAATATGTGCTTGCTGTCTTCTTAAGGGATTCATCTTTCCACCATGGGCGAACTTCATTCAAGATTGGGCAAGTCATCTTGCCATCCCACATTTCAATACACGGAACTTGAACGATAACTGGCTTGTTCTCGTCTTGACCCTTGATACCAGGGAAAGGTAATTTGAAGATTTGACGCTCTGCCCAGAAGAATGTGTTATCTTCGTTTGCGTCAGGGAGGAATCGGTGAATTGAAGATGTACCTTCGGGGATATTCCAGTGTGCGTATGTTGTCTTATCGCCACTGCCTTGGCCTGCTGGGCCTTTACGTGTGTCTAGTGCTTGTAATTTCTTACGGATTTCGTCGAGAGTTTTTGACATGATTTTGTTTTCCTGTGCTTTTGTTAAATTTTAAACGCTTTTAATCGAGCTACGATCTACTCGGGTCACGTTAAGCCCTTTCGCATCTTACCTGCTAAGGTCTTCGTATGTAGCTATTGTACGAAAACCTTGTGTGTTTGTCAAGAACTTCTTAAAAGAAGTTGTAATCATATTTATCAAAGTGTGCTACCAGGTCTGCAGCCTCTTTGATATCCTTTTTGCCTTCTTTAGATTTTTCTTCTACTTTGGCATTTTCAAGGACTTGTCTAAGAACAGCACGTTCGAAATCATTTACCGTGCCCTCTTTACATAATTTTGTTCCAATCTTATTAACGAATCCAGATAACTCATCATTTTCCATGATACGCAATGCAAATTCATTTAACTTGAATCCTAAGCGAGCATTCTCACTAGCGAATTCAAACATCGGAGTAGTATTTAGTGCCTCACGACGTATAATAACGATATTCCCGGCAGCTTCTTCAATGCGCTTATGGAAGGTATCTTTCTCTTGTACAAGCTGTTTGATAATAGGAAGTACGCCTTCAAATTTTTCATCGAAGCGACGAATAGTAAAAAGTTCCTTTAACTGGCTTGTATCATCTTCAGCGAGTGGTTCACGTTCGAATGTTTCTAAACGTGCCTTAACTGTTTCATATGTCTTTGAGCCTGTAAGTTTTTTTAACTCAGTGCGTAGAGTTTCGATATTCTCTTTAACTGTATCAACGATTCCAGAACTGTCTTCGTTGATGAGCTTGTTAGTTGTTACATAACGATTGAACGATTGAAGTGTTAACAGTTGGCCAGTACTCTCACTAATATATGAGCCAACCTTATCTCCCATAGATCCGCCATGCGCCATATGTTGTGCCATAGCTCTTGCGCCCGGAAGATAATTGTGTTGAAAACGCATACGTTCACCATTGCACTCTAAAAAGATTGCACTGATATGACGTGTACGAGATCCACGAACATTTTCATCTACAGGAGTCTTGTGCTTTACTAAGATTCTAACATTTTCTAATGTCTGTTGTGATGTTCTTGCAGAGCCAAACATCCTGCTCAAACTTTCCGCTAGTGTATTCATGTTAGTTTCCTTTTTCATCTTTGCCTGATAGGCATAATCTCTGGGCTGAATTGTTTTACCAAAGACCTTAATATTTGAGTTCATTAAGAATTCGTCTGCTATCTTGCGGATATTCTTCTGTAATCCATCAATGGAGTCATCAACTGTAGAACCTTTACTGAATTCAATACAATTACTATCTTCATCGATTGTTATCATAATGTTTGGATCAACAACGAAGAATCTACGGCCCGTATTTGGATCAGTAGTTTCTGCACCGGCATCATCAAAGATCTTCACTTGTAGGCCATTGCCCTTCAAAAGTGCAAACACCTTTCCTGCTAGATCATCCATTTCTACCATACTAAATCCTTGTTTCTCTTATTTATCTTATTCAAGCATTAGATGCATATCGGCATGGGCGAATCAAATGTCGAGTCACTAGATTCAGATATGTTACTATTAATTGCAGCTTGAGACTTATCATCCCATGTCGATATATAATCAGTCATTCTGACCGCTAAAATCATAGCCATGATTAAATCATCTGTCTGTCCAATACGTGCTTCAAATGTATTACCACGAGACACAAATACCTTGAGTTCTGATAATAAACCACGCGAGTTTATCTTCATCTTATTTGATTCAATTAAGAATTTCAATTTAGCGCAAGCTTCGAGTTTTGATTTATTTGTTGTAACAAATCCTGCTCTACGGCCAGTCTTACCTTGTAATCTATTTTTAGGATCGTGCAACATTGTACCAGGGAAGTTTTCTTCACCTGTATCACGAATAACTACCAATGCAGCTTCTCCTAATGAATTACTTTCTACAGACCAATATAATTCTGGATTACCAGCATCACGCAGTTCTTGCAAAATTTTCTTCATTGTTCTGACTTGTTCTTCAATCGGAGTCTTATTACTGCTCCATTCTGCTACCTGTACTAGCGTAGGTAATTCAATAACCTGTATTGCAGAATTGTCTCCACCTGTGCCCATTGAAGGATCAAGTGAAACAACATATGTCATTTGTGGACGAATTTCTGAATACCAACGAACTTGTCCTGTTTTACGAATAGGTTGAGATGGTTCTAATTGTGCAAGCTTAACTGGATTGATAAGTGTCTCTTCGAACGTAATGAATTGACATTTATGTTCGCGTAAGAATCTATCTTCACCCAATGCGGCAAATTCTGAATCGGCCCATGCTTGATCACGATCTGGATGTGCTTCCCATGTAGATACATATGGACGGAATCCATTTACACCAATAATAGTTTCGTTACCATTGGCATCTACTAATTTATTGGCGCCGAACCAGATGTCAGCAAATTGGTCCTCATCAGTGTTTGGAGTAGAAGTAATAATACACTTACCACCGGTTGACAATGTAGGTGATAGTGAAGTCCAAAACTCTTTGGCTATATTAGGTTCCACGAATGCAAATTCGTCTAAGTAAACAAGTGATAAGGACATACCACGACCAGTATTTTCAGTTGTGGTAGTTGCTACAATTCGAGAATTATTATCAAAATCGATGGAGCGTTTGTTGTAGGATTTTACACCTGCACGTATATGATCGGGCACGGATTCATATGCATATCGTACTCTATGCATAATTTCCTGAGCACCATCGTATTTGTTAGATGCAACAAGAATAGTTGCATCATCATTGAACATTGCAAACCATAATAGATAACCCGCTGCCACAGTAGTCTTACCCATTTGGCGACTTACCATATTTACAGATTTTCTATATGTGTGATAGGTATGAATTAGTTCTATTTGGAAAGGATATAGCGATAATCTTTGTCTACCCTGCGTCGGATGCTGGATATACATAAAATTAGTGATGAAGTATTCCGGGCCCGTTACAGGGTCCATACATGCCTTTAATTCGTCAATCTGTTCCTTGGTATACGTTACCTTAGTATAGGCACGCTTTACAAGTTTATCGTCTTGGTAAATTGCCATATCTTAGTAGTCATCTCCACCATAATCTGGCTCATTGAAATCTGGTTCCGGTGGCTCGATATTCTCTGCCTGCTTATCAAATGCTGAACCTAATAGATTTACATATAGGGTAGGATGTAAAAGTTGTTTGATTACCGAAGGATCAATTTCCTTTAATGCATCTTGAATGGAATATGCATCACCATCAATATAAAATTCTTGATCAGGAATAAACGAAACCGAACTTACTTCTGGTGTACCAGCAGATGCATATACCGAGGATGTATATGTTGGCTGATCACTCTTGTAATTCCATCCAGTTGGATTTTCGTCTTCTTCCCATTCTACAGAAGCAGATGATGCAATCTCAACATCATATCCTATTTCAACAGGTTTACCCTGTCTGTTTAACGCTTTTCCGTGGACGTTGATAGTGCCATTGTATTCAATACTATCAGAACTCGTGTCAAAGTCACCGTAAAAATCCTGTATGGATAAATCAGAGACTTGATGACTTTCAGTTAACTTTTTTTTTTGAGCTGCGGCTTCGTTAAGATAATTTCTATAGCCATAAACAAGTTCTTTATGAACTTCGGCTACCTGCATCTTCTTCTGTTCTGGATTATCGCCCTGACGTGCGCCAGAAGGACCTACCTTTCTTACAACAGGACTATCAGCACCATTTGGAAAGAAATCATTGCCCGATGCATTATTAACATCATCGTAACCATTATTTAAATCCAGAGCTTCTTCGAAATCATCGTGTCCACCATAGTCGCCATAATCTTCATCAGATCCGTGACCTGCACTTGCTAGAGCATCGGCATCATCGGACATATCATAGGAACCCTGTGGTTCTCCATCGCCCATGCCTTGTTCTTCGCCGCCAAAAGAAGACATAATTGCTTCTTCAGCTGCCATAAGATCTTCCTGACTTACGCCCTGTGATTGCAATTCGCGCATAACAACTTCCATTGCTTCTTCAGGTTCAACAAATGAATTTGTTAATTCGCCGAAACGCATCATTGCCCATTCACCTGCTCTAGAGCCTTCGCTTTCGTCCATACATCCTTCTTCTTGTGTAGGTGGTGTGCGACCACTATTCTTAGCTAACATTTCTTTGCTGCTAATTTTATCTTCATAGTCATGACGCTGAACATCTTGAGGTGTCAAAGGTTTCTGACCCTGTGCCTTACGCCACGCGGTTGGAACTTCGTATGTACCTGGACGAACACCTTCATCCATTTCAGTACTCTCTTCTTCCTTATGCTTCATGGCATTGCTTAATTGTTTTGTACCGGTATCGGCCTTATTGAATTCTTTGGCTACACTTGCATCCATACCAGTCTTTTTAGCAAATTTAGGATCGTGAGCTGCTGCTGCCATAAAACGTGCTTGTTTTTCAGATTTAGATTTTTCATCTAATTGCTGGCCTACGCCCGGAATAGATACCACACCTTCCATAAGGTTAATTAGTTGTCTCATGCTTTTCATTATAGAACTCCTACTTTCATCAAGTTAGGCTTCTTAACACGTCCGAAAAGCCCTACATCGTCTTTCTTTAAATTCTTTGGATCATTGAACTTATCATAATCCTTCGGTAATGTAGAGTGATCAGTCTTCTCCAATGGACTCAATGGATTCACAACTGTTGTTACTGATCGCTCCTTACTAACCTTCTCAAGTTCCTGTAAGAAACTTGTGTTATATTTTTCACCATAAGGAACTGTTTCTGTTTCCTCGTAATCACTACCTAAACTTGTTTTATACTTCTTCTTAAACTCTGGAGAATTTCTGTCTAGATACAAGTCTGTTTCGATTTGACGTGGATCATTGTCAGAATATACTGCTAACTGGGCTGGTGATATTCCCATATTGTTACAAAGGAATGTTCTAAGAAAGTCTAACGAAGCAGGATATCCCATTGTAAGATCACAAGTGAATACCGGTGTGTTCTTTATATTAGGAAAATCTAGTGGACTCTCTTGAATTGGTGTTTTTCTAAATGCCGATGCCTTTACTAATTCGTACTTCTTTAAGCACGACTCGAGCATATCGATCATCTCGTCGGACATTTCTTGTACGGCAAATTTCAAGACATAATTATAATCTGTCTTTGTTTCTGCAACGTATGATGTGAATGATTTCTTTTCTGCCATATAATGACTCCAGTGATACGACTATTTATCAGAGTTTTCTGATTTACTAGACACTATATATTTTAGGAGTACGTTTCTGTCGAATTCAACGCCACCAGCCTGTTTACGTTCGCCGTTGCCCTGTTCTAAATCAATCTGTTCAGCGCGAACTTTCTTAAGTTGAAGCTCGATCATTTTTAATTTCTTATCTGCTTTGGCATTTTTAGCATCCAATGCTGTTTTTAGCATCTGGCCTGCTACTTCATAGATCTTTCCGGCATGCATATCCGGGACATTGCCGCCAAGTGCGATTAGATCATTGAATGTGTCTACTGCCTTTCTGGCAATATCATCCATATCATTATCGTGTGCGTCTAAACCGACAACAGGCGGTAATGCAAAATCTACCTTCTCTGCTGTAGAAAGAGCCGAACAAATGGCACTTGCTTCAATTAAAAGCTGCTCTCTAGATTTTGCAGGTAATTCTTCCACTACCGCTGGCTCTTCAGTGGGCGGTAAGTTAAAAAAATCTTCCATTTTTTTAGTAATTTTGAATCTCCCTATCCATCCAGACACGCTTTCCTTCGACAAGCTTCCGTGTTCTACCTCTATTATGTTCTCCATATTTTATCATTGTCAGCGTGCATCGATCTTTCCTATCTTGTTCTGCCTGTAATAATTTAGGCGTTTTTGTCTTTTTGACACCAGTTGTTGATTTACTTATTCTTTCAGCTCGTTCTTTAGTATAACTATCGGGATTACACATACTCCTCAATAACCAGTCTTTTTTCTCTTCAGGAGATTTAATTGCCCAACGTTCCTTAGACGATTTTGAAATTATTTCTCTAACTTCATCAGTATGAAACTTGAGATAACCGGGGTGTCCTGTACGTGTCAATGCTGCCCGTTTATGACTTTCCATACGAGTTTTATTACATTTTGATGTATTAATTGATATAATTCTCTTTGTTTCCTCTGAGTGACGATAACCTTCAGCACCATCACCGCCATCTGTCATATTTCGTAGGATACCTGTACCTATATCCTTCCTGCCATACCAACGTATCAAACGACGCTCTATTGCAAGGGCGCCGATGTCGGTTAGATTAGTTTCTAAGAAAACTATTCTAGATTTATCCTCTGGTATACCAATTCTGTGATTTCTATCATAGATACGTTTACCAGTTCCTTTACCGATATAATATGGTGTTAGGTCAGTCTTCCTTAAATATGCATAAACATAAAATCTCAATTTCTTAGTCATCAAGCTTTACCTTTCGGGTTATTAAAAATATTGCCTTCATTCATAACCCTGAATGTCATACCATGATGCTGAGCAAACGCTTGCGCTGCTGCCCATTTGAAAGTATTCAATGCGACCGCTGCCTTAGCCTGTTGGGACTTTGCTTGTTCTAAGAAAGTCTCCTTGGCTGGCTTTACTTCAATAATCTCTGCTTTCTGATTACCTTTAGCATCCACATAAGTAACTACAAAATCAGGCACATACACAGTGTACTTACCAGTAAATGGATTTTGATATGGGATTTTTAAGGATTCACTTGCCCAACTTGATATATTTGGGTTTGTATCGAACATAACCATTACTTTATGTTCCCAGGAAGAACGAAATATTATAGGATAGGTACCTACATATTTGCTAGGATTTATAGGTTTATATTGACCTTGTACATATGATCTCATGATATCCTTATGCCAGTGGATCTACTAATACCAATTGTGGGATATGTCCGGTGATACGCCACATAATATTGCCGCTATGAAGATCTTCTGTAAGTCGTGGATTATCATTCATTACATCCTTAATTGTAAGCAATGCCTCTCTAAGATCCTCATCCTTAACAGCATTGGAATTTTTCAGGCCTCTTTTTAATTCATGTCTAATAAGATCGCCATACATATCAGCTAATTCAGAACTATCAAGTTGTTCCTTATCTTTTATATCTTTTCCAAACATGTGGTCACATAGAGATGCCATTAGATCCTCGTTTCCTAATATTTTCGGCGATGTAAATGGTATTAATTTTTCCATATTCACACGATAATGAAGTTTACCATCTTCCCCTTTCATTATCTTTAAATCATGTATTACTGGAAAATATGGATTATTTACGCCTTGCTTTTTATAATGATCTACCATAGATAGCCATGATAGGTATCCATCTTTCTCAATCTTATCTACTGGAGAGATTCGTGAATTATCATCGAATTCAGCAGCCTTGCCTATCTTTGTTATTTGATTTAATCGTTTAGGGGAATCTGTGGCATATGCGGCACCAAATGATCCACTACCCTTATATCTCGGTTTAATTGCCTGCTGAATACGACGGGAATATTGGCCTGCACTTTGATTACTTTGTTTCGGCTCAAAGTCTATTAATTCATAAAGTCTCATATTTAAGACCTTATTTGTTTAGATTGAAGACTATTTCTATTACTAACACTGGTGGCTGTTCCCACCTGATTTGCCGGGTCTCTAAGTGCATTAAATGCTGTATATGAATCTGGAGATAATGTTGTCTGGCCGTTGACTTCTGATGCTACTAATAGAGCACCCGGAGTAATACCTAATATATTTGCTATATCAATTGCCAACCCTGTCATTGTATCTGCATATAGTTGAGTTGCACCACGTGATAAGAAATAGCACTTCGTCGAATCATATGATGCTGCAGAAAAACTTCCTACAACGCCTGCACCTAATGCTGCTTGAGAATATGATCCCGGACTCGGAAATACTGTCGGACCGGTGGCGTACTTAAATGTATTTGTTTTACCCTGAACTGTTCTCTGCGTACCTAGATAGGTAAGCATCTGAGAACTAAATCTACCAATAGATGAGGTATTCGCTACTGCCATTATGGACCACTTGCCCTATCCATATCTGGATACATAGGCGGAATAGTCTGAACTCCACTCTGTAAATTAAGAGATTTAGATCTTGAAGCTGCTGTAGACCCTGGTGTGCCGCCGGCCATGTTTTCCATTGCAGCGGTATTATCAAACGGTCTTGTTTGTATAGCAGGCATATTATAAGGCTGAGACGAGGGAGTTCCTATACCCTCACCTGTTAAATTATAGGATCGAGAACGCTGATTCTGATCTACCGGTGCTGGTGGCGAAATGTCTACTATACCACTTAAGGAACTGGAACTCGGTGGAGGGCCAGCATTTGGAGTAAGCGACGATGAATACCCCTGAATCGTTACCGGTGGAAGAACATATGGGTTCGTTACCGTACCCAAATCTGTCTGCACGTTATTTCCTATATTCTGCGAGTCAGCACCATCTGGTATCGAAGGATTTGGAGATTCAATAAAATCTGGATCAGATTGTGTAAATGAGAGATTAGATAACTCTAAGAAATCACCATGTGTAAATTGTTCTATGGTAGAAGAATTATTTGGTTCTCCACCTTCTAATTTCATATTCTGTATCGTATAATATGCGTATTCATATTCCCAAGTGAATGTTAGTTCAAGTGTTTTATCACCAACAGCATAACTTAAAACATCATGTGTAAATGCCGATATACGAGGATTCACTAATGTAACTTGATTAAAACGACCGCCGTGAACCTGATATATATCTATCGTCTGAATTAGATTTCTTATATTCTGTACAGTAGGTAGATTAAAACCAAAATTATGATTATCTAATGTATCAGAAATAATATTCTGAATTGCACTCTTATCACCATTTGTATTTGTCGATGATTCGGGGCTGGGTGGTATATCTAATCTGCGCGGATCTCTTGCAGCAAAATCTGCCGAACCTCGCCCGGCGCCGGCGCCACCTGGTTCATTTTGATAAGTTCCGCCAAATGTGGGAATATCTTTAACTTGATTTTTGCCAGGTTCGTTACCATCGGCAAAATAGTATCTATAATACATATCCCAGAATGCCAATGTCTTACCATCAGCCACATCATGAAAGACCATCTTAATTGGTTCAAATGCTATCTTTGTCTGACTTATTCTTTTTCTATTATACTGATTTAACGGTGTAGATTCTATCTTCATACTAGGCATTTCTACTGTCTTTACTAATGGCATAAGTTGAGACAGACTGGCGCTATCAAAGAATCCCTGAATAAAATCCTTTGCTGTATCTATATTATTTAAGTTTATGTTGATATAATATTCAAACGGAAATCTAGGCTGATTTCTATATAGAGATTGAGCTGATTGATTGAAATTATACGCGGCATGGCGTGAGCTCTTTTCATAAAAGAACCCACTGCCAATAAGCGACGACTGTAAACGTGTGAAGCTAGGCACTAGCCACCTCCATACTTTCGAAATTAAGCGAAAGTAGTTCCACCAGTTGGGCTATACGGAGCAGCTATCTCTGGATATGGATTTCCACCTACTGTTGTTCCATTATTTGTATTTGTTCCAGCAAGATTTGTTGCATTATCGAAACGTAATGTCAATGTAACTTCCTGTGGATCACCGCTTGCATAATCAGCTTCGCTGTATTGTGCTGCCTGAATCCATACACCTTCAAGGAACCATGATTCTAATTCTTCATTGATAGTACCATCTAATGAATGAATTTCCATTGCAAACTTATAGTTAATACCTGCCACAGCACTTGTCTGTTCAAAGTGATTCATCTGCTTCTGTACCTGAGCACCGACAGATGATACAACTGAGTTAGTAAGATCATCACGTAACTTAATTTCAATTGCTTCAAAGGTATGCTTACCTTGAATCCATGCTACTGAGTTATATGAATCGAGTTTAACTTCATCATAAGTAATTTTTGGGCGAGTACATGTCATGACATTGGCTGTCATCTGACTCAAGCCAGTATTATCGCCAAATCCATACCACATAACTCTAAAACGATATTTTTGTTTAGGGTGTAAGATGCCCTGATTGACACCGCCAATCGGAACACCGAATTTAGACAATGTTGGGATTATATTTGCCATATTTTTCTCCTGCTGTAAAAGCTAATACTATTTATCAAATCTCCGGAATTTTTTTTCCGGCGTTTATTCCTGCGAAGTTAGTGATAACATACGATTCACCTATATCAATATTGCAGATATATGGTATAGCTGCATATCCCTGATAACCCCAACTAGGGCCAGATGAATTTGCAATAATCCATGATCCACCACGTATGTTATCATCATATCCTATAATAGTCACTGCATGTCCGTTTGATTGTTGTCTATTATCTAATCTATTAATCGGCATATATGTTTGCTCGTCTAGTGATCCTTTTATTTCCCAGAATAACTTACCTGTTCTTAATCCGATAATTACAGGAATACCTTGATTCAAATATTCTTTATATTCACTAGGAATTACTTCTTTATAAGATAATAATCTGTAATAAGCGGCGGCTTCGGTTGCTTCTAGATGTGGCTCCCGGTTTACTCTATTAAACGAGAAAGGCCAATATCTCTCTGGTGGAACTCCATATCTCATTAATGTATTTAGTGTTTCTTTTAAATCAACCCCTTTCAATCCTAATCTATCTTGCATTTTTCGAGTCATGTAATAAAGATATAGACGAGAAAAGTTCATTCTATTTCCTGTTGTTGCCATAATTATTTCGGCGGCAAGAAGAGTAGCGCATGCCGTACAACAATCTATATTTTGTTGAGGTTGAATATAATTTATATATCGTCTTAAAGAAACAGCCTGATCCATGCAAATATTTATCGGCAAAAAGAAACCTGCCGGAGCAGGTTTCTATTAAGTTAATTATCTACTTAAGGTGCTGATAAGCTAGAACCAGTATTCTTAATTCTAATTGGAATGTAAATAAATTCAATTGCCTTAACTGGCTGAATTGCAATATCAATCCATAGTTCGTTTCTGTCGATACGAGCCGGTGTGTTGTTGCTTAAATCGCAAACAACCAAGAAGTCGTATAAACCACGCAATGTAATAAGTTCTGACAAGAATCTATTGAATGCATCTAACACGGATTTACGTGTTATTGTATCATTTGGTTCAAATAAGAACGGTTGTGCAAGATTGTTTAACTGGTAGCGCAAGTAGTTTTCTAGACGAACTACGTTGATACGATCTGTTGCACTTGAATATGGCTGACGTGTCTTCTGTCCAAATACAACAATACCGCCCTGTGGCATTACACGAATTGGATTAATACCATTTTGATATAAGATATCGCGTTGGCCTTCATTCAACTTAACTGTAATAAATTGTCCTGCCGAGTTGACATAACCTACTGCTGATGCATTGTTAACAATACCGCGCTGTAAACCTGCTGGAGCGAACCATGGATAAGCAACTTGGTCATTATATGCAATTGTGCGAAGAGCCATGTGTGATGGTGGAACAACTACATCAGTTCCATCAACATTTGATGTCAATCCACTTGGATACCATGCACCAAAATACTTGCTTGCAGAAACAAGACCAGATGTACCATTGTCATATGCAATAGATGCATTCGTTGACCAGCTCTGAAGTGTTGTTCCCGATGGATTCAATGTAAATGGTGTGTCGCCTACAACGAATGCTGTATCCTTACGATCATCATTCAATACAAGCATTTCATCAATAGCTTCAACGAATCCCGGAGCAGCAATTAAGTTGAAGTATAGATCTTCTGCACGAATATCTTCATCCGAATTAATTACACCCTGGATTGCCTGTACAATAACAATTTGTTGCGCTGCTGCACCCATGTAAGGTACACCACCTGCATTATTACCGGATCTGTTAACCCAACGACCGGTGGAACCACCGTTTGTATTATCTGGAGATGCTGTCACTGTATCAAACACATATGGAGACTGCCAATCCTTAACAACATTTGTTGAATAACGTGTATTCCACAAAATAAATCCCTTTGGATACAATGCTGGTTGTGGGGCATCTGCATCTAAGTCTGGATAATTACCGCCACCATTGTTAGCGCCTGTACCAATTACACCACCTAATTTATAGAATGGGTTTGGACGAGCGTCCTGGAATATGATACCATTTGGTGTTGTCTGATCTGAATTATTTACTAATGTCCAAGCAGAGCCACTCCAACGGAATATAACTGGATAAGGAGAAACATCAGTTTGGACCCAAAGGTCGCCGGCAACTAATACTGGTACTACAAGATCACTACGTGGATCAGCTGGTTGAGCATACAATGTAGGATTACCTACAGTGCCAGGTAGTGGTGGTGTTGAAGTTGCATTCATTCCTGGTAAGCTGCAATTTTCCCAGTGATCGATGCCATCTGAAACTAATACGTCGACTACTGACAAACCATTGCTGTCTAATCCCAATAATGCATTAAACCATAATTGACCATTTGCAGGACCTTGTGTAGGAACTGTTTGTGATCCAACAATACCTGCCATCGGTGCCCATGGGCCAGTTGCGCCAGTTGATGTATAGAACCTCAATATATTTGAACCTGATGCAGCCTGAATATAAATCTGACCAGTTGATCCTAATGGATTTGTTCTGTAATATAAATTGGCTGCTGTATCATCTGCTAAAATTGGAGCTTCGACTTGCAAGAATGAAGATGTTGTAGCATCCATCTTACGTAGAACAAGATTTGCACCCTGAGCTGCTGAACCGGTCTTAACCCAATATCTTGGATCTGTTACGGTACTTAAATCTGGCCATACAGATTGAATAACAATACTATCTGCGCCTGTAGCACCACTTAATTGTGTCCAAACACCAGCTGCCTTAACATAGTAAGATAAGATACCATTGACCGAATCAAATGATACAGCATGATTTCCATTTGCACCACCAAATGGTACAATGTCATTGAATACTAAGTCAATAGTCACCGGAGCCCAGCTTTCGCCTACTACCAGACCTGGATGAGTGAATAAACCGTATGTCGAACCTGTAGCAGATTCATCTAACCAATATGTTCCAATTGCTGCTGGACTTGTTGGCTCAATTGGTGTTGCTTCCAATTGTTTCGTGTCAACGTCTGCACGTACAACACGGCATAGGTTAGAAATACCTAAATATGAGTAGGATGCAAGCAAACCGTATTCGTTTAAAGGATAACCATTTAAGGATGTACCACTGACCGAATAGAAGACTGGATCACCAAATGTGGATACCAAATCTCGTTGAGAAGTGATAGACCATACTTGACCTGCAGTCGCTTTTGTTGTTCCTGGTGCAATAACATTAGTTCCTGTAGGATCTAGTTTGTCTTGCTGTGTAGCGATAAAAATAAGCGGAACTGTTCCTGGACCGGCACCAACATTAATGCTTTGATCGATAACTGATACGCTTACGCCTGGGGATACTAAAACTGCCATATAATTTAACTCCTATTGAAGATGATACTTCTTGTTGCTAGTATTTATCAAGAAGGACATTAAACATACGGCAAATGAAGCACCAGTATTATAATATATCGGTTAGAATTTCCTTTACTTGTCCTTCTAGGAAATCAAGAGTGCTATCGTTATTTAGCTCATAATCGATTTTAGACCCCACCCACGCCCATTCGCTTAGATGTGCACCGGCATACGTCTTGGCCATTACATCTTTAGCTATAGAATTACCCTTATTTGCCAGGATGGCAGTCTCATACCAGACAGGTGCTGGGCCACGATTAACTCTAATTAATGTGCCGCCTTGTTCCTGTATGAACTTTATTTCATTGGGAAATCTAACATCACTGATAACAACATTCTGATCTGGATTCTTACGGATTCTATTTCGTAGAGTTAAGAACCACATATCTTGATGGAAATTATTACGCATGACATCGGTGCCGACTACCTGCAAAGCAAGGCGTGGACTGAAATTAGGCATGCCGAGTTGTTCTGCCCACCATGGATCAACAATTTCGCGCCACTCTCGAGATTCTTTTGTATCGCCTTCTAGCATATGACGCGGCCAATCAAACATTACCGCGCAAGCATCTTTTAAACCTGCTGCAAAGCTATCTTGTCTGAAATTATATCCATTAACAAGTTGCGAAGCAACAGTGCCTTTTCCGCTATTAATAAACCCTAATAGACCGATTATTTTACTCATTTTAATCTACCTTTCATCCAGTTATTATCGGGTGGAATAATGGACATAACTTCTATATCTCCATTATTCCACCACTTCTTTCCCTTTGTTAATCGACCCCGAGCCCAGCCATCTCCCGGACTTTGGTCGGACTTAACTACAATTAATCCATTATTCCACCACAATTTTTTAGCACTTTCTCTCTGCCTTATCTTTGCATTATCGGAATGAAATCCGATCTTTAAATCTCGACATCTTATTCCGGTAGATACTCTATCTGCTAAAGGTATAGAATAAATACCTGTCTGATTTTTTCTATTTGTTTCGTTTGCTTTTTGACCTGCTGATATTTTTTTGGCAGGAGACATTGAATGAAATCCTAGTTTTAACTCTTTACATTTATTACCCGATCTAATGCCTATTTCTCTACGCTCTGCATCAGTTAATATGAAATTACCGTTTGAATGTTTATTTAGATAATTATGCCATTTCATAGTCCAGCGATTTACACGCCTTTCCCAATCTATAGCCTGATCTTTTGTAGTAAAAGTTTTTCTAATTTCTATAATGAAACTTTCTTTGCCGTACATATCAATAAGTTTCTTTATAGATTTAGACGATGTAAAATATGAAACAAAAAGATCTGTCGGTGTGCAGTTTTTAGCGAATCTTACACCATAATAGTACTGATTTGTTATCTTACAAAAAACACGATATGTATACGGAGTTGTCATCTTATATTTATCTATAACTACCGATTAATCCTATAATCACGAAACAATAATAAAAAATCCCTAAGTTAAAGTCTATGTAGTTATACAGAGACAGCTTAGAGATTAAATGATTTTGTTAGGGAATTTTAATGTTTCTCTTTACTCAATATTTCTTGTATTTCGGGAAAATCTTCCAAAAGTTGGTCGTATTTTCTCTTTATATTATCAAACATTTCGTGGGCAATTCTGCGCTGTTCCTCAATAGGCAAATGCCTTAAATCTGTAGGATACTCTTTATTTTTCATGTTAACCAATTACAAATAGTTTGTAATAGGATTTAACCTATTACAAACGCATATCCATCCGATGATGTTACTAGATTCAGTAACTGTACTTCTAGTTTATCCAATTCTACCTGTGCTTCTTGTTTAAGACTAGCACCATTTAATGTGACATTTCCATTTGGTCCTGGAAATCCACCGGGAAACTTATCTCTCGCTTCACCTAACATATATTTCGAATATGCGACTGAATAGGAGCGCAACCAAGGACCTGTATAAGGGTCATTAATGATGTCATCTTCTGATTTCTTTACATACACTCGCACCGCAACTTCTTCGTCTGCTGTCGGGCGGCGTATAATTTTTAATGTGTGTGAGTTGACATCCCACGTAAAGTTATACTGACTTGCAAATAATCTTTCTGTAGTTTCTAAGAACTGATTATATATGTCCCATGTTGCTAATCCACCTGATCTATTTGGTTGTAACATATAGATATTATAAAATGCAGCATCAACCGGGTCAAAATTTATTCCACCATTAGTGTATGCACCAACACCACGGCGGTATAGACGTCTTACTTCTTGCACTTCATCTGGAAGAGTGTACTCTGTTATGTCCCGTGTAATGTGTATAAAAATATCCTTCTCAAGATTGGCTCCATCAGATTGCTGACGCAATTTTTGAATACCAATTGTAATTGCAAGATTAAAGTGCTCGACGTCTAATTCAACATCAACCATTTGCGAACCGAGCTGTAGCTCGATTTGCTTCATTAACAAAACTCTCGGCGTAATTTGTGAGGACATATGTGTACCAACTCCAGTGATACACTATTTATCTATTTCTTCTGCAAGTCTCTAGCCTTCTTCATAACCATTGCATCATCCAAAGCATTATGTATATCATAATCGAACTGAAGTACCAGTGCCTCTTCTACTTCTGCAGGAACATATATGGGCTGATACTGATTCTTATGCAGATTGGCCGGCCATAGTGGATCAAGCAAACGATGCAAGTGTGGTGTATCCCATCCGGGATTATCACAGCCTAAAATACATTCAACATTTCTATCTTCAATCCAGTTTCCGAGTTTCAAAGCGCAATCATAAGATGACATACGATAATCGCCACCTTTTAGGAATGGTAGAACGAAACTTTTAACAAAATCTGAACAATCTTTTAATTCATATGTATCAGTTAATTCAGCATAGAAGAAATCTTCGTTTTCATCTACCAAGGCAATACTGATAAGTTTGTTGCCGGGAACAAGATCGGTGAACTCTGTGTCGATGAATAAAATCATTTTTTACTCTTTTCAAAATCGGAATATGTGCCAGTGCCACCGTTCCATTCTTTCCATTCTTTACTAAATTCTTTCCAATTCCAACCATATTGTAACATAAACTCTTCCCATTGCACATGACTGTTATTTGGATATTTGGGTCCTTTGCCAGAACGATATATTTTCATCATGTCATAAAACGGAATACGTGTTAGAACTCTAATTGTATCTTCTTCAGTATTCATAGTGTTATTCTAACATAAAAATGACATATTGTCAAAGAAAATCTGATAAATAAGTGTAGTTCGCGAGATTCCCGTCTCCAACTACTCTAACGCTTTTAAGGAGCATCAGCAATGCCTATTTATCTGTATGTAAAAACTCATAATAAAACTGGTCTAAAATATTTAGGAAAAACAATTTCTAAAGATCCAATAAAATATAAAGGATCTGGCCTATATTGGCGTAATCATATCACTAAACACGGATATGATGTGACTACAGAAATTATAAAAGAATGTAAAGATAACGACGAATTAAAATTCTGGGGACAATATTATAGCGATCTATGGAATATTGTCGAAAGTAAAGATTGGGCTAATCTAAAGACCGAATGTGGCGATGGCGGTACCGGACCTAATCTCGGCGTCCATATGAGGTTGCCCGAACACCGACTCCGATTTAGTGGCGATAATAGTCATATGCGTAAACCCGAATACAGACTATGGATGAAAGAAAATAATCCTATGAGGGATCCAGAAAGTAGAAAGAAAATTTCAGAAAAACTTTTAGGAGTACCTAAATCTAAACAACATAAGAAAAATATGTTTCAGCCTATGTCGGATCCAACGATGGTAGAAAAAATATCAGGTTCTAATAATTATAGATATGATCATAGAATCTATTGTTTCAGTCTTTCTATACCCGGAATCGAAGTTTATATGACGCAACGAAATTTTATAGAAACATTTTCTCTAAATAAAGGAAATGTGTCTTTGTTGGTAAATGGGTTAAAAGAAAAATATAAAGGATGGAGTATTAGGAAATCTTTAGAATAACGCAATTCTCATTCATTCTACCATTTGGTGTTATACTTATAGTTCCAATATCATCCATAAATGATCTTAATTGAACTTTTCCACATTTCTTAAATTCGGCTAACTGAGTGGCAGGTTTGCGTAGTGTCTTACTCGAAGATTTAGCCTCATTATAGCCGATTAGCGAGGCCCCTTTAATCGATATAGGGCCCGCTAAGTCATCGGCTACATACTTGATTAATTTGCGTGTTTTTGTGTCGAAACACCAAACTTCCTTTGAACCAATGATATGTACAGGATTAAGACTTACAATACCTAATGCGGAATCATCCTTCTTAAACTTGAGTTTTGATACAACCTTTTCCTGTGATACGGGCTTTTTCTTACGTGGTACACGCTCAACCTTTGCTACTTCTTGCATCATATCGCATGCCTTAAGTAAATTCTTATTGAATGTATCGCACTTTTTCAATTCGGGTTTCGTATAGTTGGAATATGCCTCGACCAAATCTTTATCTTTTCCTTCCAGTGCTTCAGCAATTTCGGCTGTACGTCTTGCAAAGATTTCTCTAATATGACGCATATGAGGGGCCTTCAAGTCATTAGATTTAAATAGATTGATAAAATCTTCTACTGTTTTGACAGGAATTTTCTTGTCCATACAGAAGTCATCTATCCACCCTTCCACCTCCCCCGCGATTTCCCGTGCTTTGTCTCGGAGTCGATCTTGGATCGTGATAGCCACCTTAGGAGTTGAGTCAATGTCCTTAGGGCCCTTTTCTTTGCTCGCGATATATTCAGACTCTTTTGTTGCCGCGGCCGTTTTGGCGTCTTCCTCATTTATAACCTTCTCCAGTGCTGGCATCAAACTGGGCATAACATCATCTGGAATGTCACCGCCATGATTGAGGATGTACATATATTTACCCACGGTGGCAAATCTATTTTCGTGCATATCCTTAATTTTATCAAGATAGGGATGGTTAGCATCTAAATGTTTCAGATACTTAACAACTTCTTTTTTCAGTTCAATGGCTGACATCTCATAGTGAGCATAGAGCATTGCACCCTGATAATTCGATCTGAAGTTTCTGTTTGTTTTTACAAGGTTTGTAAAGATGGGTTTTGGCCACATCGAAAATACACTTGACTGTTTCTTACCTGCCATTATAATATCCTTTTGATACGTAGCTATTTTAGCTGAGACTAAAACAGAATTGCAACTAATCTTGATCAGCTGCTTTCAGAGGGTATTTATTGAATGGAGGAAGAAAATGAAGAATTACTCTTCTTGTGGGTCTTCTTTATGCTTCTCTTTGCGAGAATATTTTTTGTCTGCATGAGATCCTGCACCAGTCTTGGGTGCATTCTTAGCAACGAAATTGCGTGGCGGCGGCGATTTTACTACCGCTTTCTTAGCAGTTTTTGTTTCAAAGAGTTCAAAGAGTCTCATGTTATTCTACTAATCTGGCATCACTAGGACGGCCTGTTATTTTTGTGTTCCAAGATGCTGCATCTTCTGCAACACTAAGATTTACGCTTTTGAAATTGCCAAGGTGTCCCACCAATAAATGACAATTGATTCCATTTGTTCCTGCTTCACATAATGTAATAAAATTAGTTGGATCTAATTCTAATTCTGGATGAACGTGAAACGGTTGTTTGTGATGAACTTCTAAATTCTTAGTTCCGTTACAAACAGCACAATTACTATGAGTTTTTAGATAGGCTGCGCGTGCTGATGGCCACTGTGAAGATCTGGCGGGGAATGATAGATCGGTTTTGCCGCGGACCAAATCGCCTAATGTTGTTAATATACTCATAATTTCCTTGATAAAAATTGGGGACAAACAGTAGCGAATTGTTTGTCCCCGACGCCTGCATTACGGCAGTAGCCACAACGGTCCTAAAGGTAGTTGTTAGTATTATTTATCAAAGAGAACGTTGAAAATATTCTTTCACGTTAAAGCCGAAAACATTCATTTCATAGAATGTGTAATTTTGTAATGCAATAAAATATTCCATTGGTGTTGTTGATTTAGATATCTTAGATAGATACCAACTTCTTAACATTCCTGCGCTCATTTTGTATTTCCCTTATATCTAATATAGTTGTCTAATAGCTTTTCTATATTTATAGTTCCTTGTGGGTTCTTACTATGCACAGTGAATGAAAAATTTTCCGGCATTGTATTTGTATCCATATCATATTCAACTAACCATTTTGCAAAATCGTACCCTGTCTTTCCATCAGAATAATCATTTGCGTAATGCATTAATCCTAAATCATGATCAAACGAGATGACATCAGGAAATCCATTATCCCGAACCCACTTAATTGCTTCATCGCAAGATCGAACGATTTGCCAATCTGCACCCCATGAACCAACTCCACCAATAAGGAGCCATGTGACATCCTTGGGCATTCTTTCATCATCAAGAAAAAGATATTTCATGTTTTTCCAGCAAGTCTAATCTTTGTATTAACTACTTCAGCTTCTCTTATTACACTTAATCGTCCATGTTTATCAAAACCAATCATTGCCTTCATATCTTTAGGAAAGCATGTTCCGCCATAACCAAACTGTCCACCATTTCCCGGAACTATAAGATGAGAGAATCCAAATCGTGCATCTCCAGCTAATGCATCAGTAAATGATTTCCATGTTTCGGGATGAGTCGGAGATTCATACATATCAGAATATAATTGATAAATCTGATTCATGAAAACTACCTTACTAGCAAGGAACGAATTTATTGTGTACTTTAGCAAGGCCGCCTCTTTATAATCTAATACAAAATATCTCGTATGTTTAATATGAGAATGTTTTCTATAGATATCTTCTAGTTCTTTACAATCATGAAAATTTCCAGCCATAACTATCATATCTGGATCTACCGCATCCTTTTCCCAGGAACTTTCTCTTAAGAACTCTGGAGAGTAGACATAACGTAGATGTCCATTGGTACCATTATGTTTTAAGATAGGATCTAGTCCATATTTCACATATAAATCATGAACTATAGCTGGTGGCAATGTACTCTTTAACACGACAAGCCCTGCATACTTTATAAGGCTTAATTGCTCAAAAATGTTATAAATTACAGATGCATCTACTGTTCTATCATCTAGTGTAGGTGCATTGATTGCTACAAAGATCAATGGCGGTGGCTTTATTTGCAAATCACTTATCACAGTTGTAGAATATGCGGGATCAATAATAATCGCCTCTACATTATGTTCGAATGCCTTGTGACAAGCTTTTCCGACAAATCCATATCCAATAAATGCGATACTTTTCAACATTCAATACTCCATTATAATAGTATATTTATCCCAAAAAAATAGGGCGGAGGTTTAGTTCCGCCCTATTCAAGTATGTACTCAGGTTCCCCACCTAAGTTCCCCGTCCTATATCACGGAACCCCCGCGGTTACATTTCTCTTGTAGAAGAAAGTGCCGCACCATCCTTAATAGACGCATGTATGCCATGCACGGCATTTTTCACATAGGCGCTACTTATTGACTATAGGTACACAACCGGCCCAACAAAGCCACATACTCAACTACTTCAGAGCACCCATTGTATAGTACGCTTCGCATTGTACTCTGGCAAGTGCTTCTATCTTATCCTCATACGGTATTTCATCAACCGTTTGCTTCTTTCCATAGATCCTAGAAGCTATACGATCGAAATTATGTATTAAATCATATAGATTATTCTGCACAATTTTCGAGTACGACTTCGATTGCTTCTTTATGTATTCTTCCATACACAATGCAACCTTTTCCTCTTTATCTACCAAATCAACGAGATCTTTAATATCTTCCTTGTACTGTTCTTCAAATAATTGACTTACCTGATACGGTGTTATTGCTAACACTTCTGCAGGTAGGTCATCGCCCTTTGCAAGCAAATTTGAAGAATAGATTAGCAGAAGAGAAAATATTATTCTTCTCATTATGTAAGGAAGGGGCATAAAGCCCCTTTGCCTTATTAGACTTCTTCGTCCGTTCCTGCCTTAACGATCTTCAGCATTGCTTTCTTCTGGGAAGCATTCCGAGCAACCTTAGCACGAGCTTCCTCGAGCGTCAAGTCATATTGCTCAGTCCAACCACCATGCACACGCTGCAAATCATACAACTGATCTTCGTCTTCACAGGTGCAACCGGCACAAGAATTGTCACAACCAGGTGTTGGCCAAGTTGATGTTGATTCTGTAGCGAAAGGCCATGCACTCATTGGACTCAACTTAGTCTTTGTTGGTGCATACTTCTTATCTACAATTTGAGCAAATGCATCCTTTGGATCACCATCAACTTCGGCAACAACTTCATACTTCATGCAACGGCCTTTAGCACCATCATAATCAGTCGGAATGCTAACCACATCTGCTGGATTAATCTTCAAGATCATCACTGGTTGGCTGGCATGACCGAAACTACCTAGGTAGGTTTCGCTGCAAAAGTGCAGACCAGTGGAACAATGTGAATCTGGATTGTCATCAACAAGATTACGATCCATTTCAACTATACAACCAATACTGTTATCAATCTTGCTTGTATGGCAATCAGTATAATCATTGTTTACACGCTTGTAAGCAAGAAAGTAACCATCTTCAGTGATTGGCAATTTGTTCTTTTCCAAGAAACCGTAAACCTGATCCACAGAACGCTTTGAAGGATTCTTCATCAAATTTTCCATGAACCGAACCATTGGATCGATCGGGAAACCATCCTGATACATTTCAATCATACGTGTTGCAAGTGCATTATGGAAAGGCTGACCCTTCCAGGATACATTACCACCGTTGATAGAAACATAACCCTTACCGAAGTTGACAATTGCCTTCTTCGGTTCGACACAGTCGCGTAATGCGTCCCAGTCTTGGGCTTTTAGAGCATCAACAATCTTGCCATAGGCAATGTGTGTGTCTTTGCTGATTGTATGGCTCTTGCCATCGATTACAAGGATAATATTCTTACCTTGAATTAGATATGGAACTGCGTTACTCATTAGATTTTCTCCTGTTTGTCTACCAATTTAATATACTCTGTCGCTTCTTTCTCTACTGACTTATCAGTGCTATCCTTGAAATACTTTATCAACGGATACTTCTTATACAATGCATCTTTTGCATCCTGAATTTTCTTCTTAACTGTCTCGACCTGAATCTGCTTACCATACAGGTTGCATAATTGCACAAGTTGAGTTACATTACCAGTGGCTCTCTTAATACTACCAACTTCTTTTACATACTTGGCATAATCAGAATCTGGACCAACGTGTTTTGCAACGGTTGTGTTAGTATAAACTCTGTTGTAGTAAGTGTCAAGCATCTCTGTCGCTACCAGCGATGCAATGTGCGAATCAGCTACCTTTGCTGTTTCTTCCTTAAGAATGTCTTCAATCCACACCCAATTATCTAATTTCTGAATTTCCTTAATGCGATTCTTACGTACACCAAAAACTTTGATACCAGAGATATCAGCAATGCCGCATTCGTCCATCAATGCCTTAATCTTGCATATCCCGAATGCATTACCATTGACATCAATGGGTTCATGATTACATAAACATACATAGTAATATGTTTCGTTCTCATCAATCTCCTGCGTATATTGAGACCATGTGTATGAATCTTCGTACCCCGCTCTCTTACTCGATTTAAGTCCAAGTATCGCAATACCACTTGTCGACATCGGTTTTGTCCGTTCTCTCATTGTCAACTCACTTGCTTTCACAATGGTCGGAGGATTGTGCAATTCTTGTATCAACTTATTATATTCAAGTTGACGAATTGCCAAATCTACATCTGAATGGGATACACAATAAACCATCTTATTATAGCTAGTACCACTATTTACATAATGATAGCGTGCTCGTGCTACACAACCGGTCTTCAAGTCGTTTAGGACAATGACAACTTCCTTATCAACCGGAATTTCCATTATTCTAACATGATTACCACCAATATAAGAACTACTTTCGCCGATCTTATTACTTTGGCCGCTGCGTACACGAAATGCTCTGATTTCCAGCTTGCGCGTGGCCAGTTCTGGGACTTGGAATTTAAACTCCTTCTTACCATGATAAGAATCCGGATCGAACAATGCAAACTTAGTATCTACAGCATATTTCTTTACTGCTGCCTTATACAACCGTGTCTGATATTCGTTATACAAGAATTCAGCACGAGTCCATTCATCGGTAATTGCATTGGCCTTAACCGCAAGGTGACTTGCTAAATTAGCATTCAATTGCTCAAGTTTAGTACGAATACTGCTGATTGTAAGTGGAATATAACTAAGTTGTTCACGCGATGCTGCAAAATCCAGATCGCCGATCCCAAACTCCAGAACTAATCCGCATTCTAAAAGTGCAGATAGTTCACCGAAGTGTTTATCTGCCTCTGGAACATTGTTTAATGGATATGCAATATTGCCCATTATTGCAATACATTCACGGTCATTATCACTGCGAACGTGTACGCCAGGAACAATGTCTTTCTCTTTATATTGCACCGTACGATGCGAAAAGGTATTATTACCAGTGATTTTAGGTTTATGTTCAAACCAATAAAATACATTGTGTGCTTCGTTGGCGAAACTATTGTAATCATAACGATCAGTAACACTAAACTTTACTTCAACACCATTGCACTCATCGGTAAGTTCCTTACTCATCTCAGCAATAGATGGAACACCCACTTCGTTAATGAATGCACTATAAATGCGTTGGATGCCATCCTTGATTGCAGTTACAGTAAAATTCTCTGTATAACTGAATGGGGATTTTGAACCAAGTCCTAATGCACCAATAAACGCATTAGAGTCGGTCTTTGTAGATTCGAAATAAGTGGTATAGATATTAACGACTTGATCTCCGTCAAGACCCATACCAAAGTCACGCACAGCAAACCACGGCTCAAGGAAAGTAGGAAGATGCACTTCAAACGGTACATCTGCTTTTCCTGCACCTACGTGACTATCAACTGCGTTACAGCTAAGTTCACGAATGATTGCCTTAATTTTGTTACTATATAAACCGCTGGACAGAATGGCGAATGCCTTAGCTGAATTACGGATCCTAAATTCACCAGTAGTACCGACATTTGAGAGGACTACTTCATTAACTGCTACGTCAAGCTTCATTTGTGTGTTCTTTCTTTGTTAACAACGTCCTTCTATTATGCTACAGACTACATTTTAGGTCAAGTGGTGATAAATAGATAGCAATAAGGAAATTTGTCCTTGTTGAATAACGTAGATCCCCGAAAGGGAGTAACTATTCTTAAGGAGAATTAAAATGGGAAAACCTATTCAGAAAAAGTGGTTCGGATTGGCATCGCTTGCTGGTAATCAAATTGTAGTAGATGGTGTTAAGTTTGCAGATGGAGCAGTCTTTTCAGGTGCTTATATTGTTAAGCAAACTGGTTCAGCAGCATATGTTGTACAAGATACAGGCATGACACATGATCCAGAAATCGTGTTTATGGTAAATGCCAATGCTACTGCTGCCTTAATGCCGGGACAATGCTATATTACAGCAACACCATTTGGTGGTACGGCATTACCGTGTGAAAAGATTGCACAGTATCGTGTAGATCTTTATGACACACCTAATACAGTGCCAAGAGTGGTTGGTGATCCTGCTGTCGCTGGTGCAACTAGTTACAGTTGGTCGACACAACCTGCTGCCGCTGCTGGCCAAGCTGATCTTAACCTAGCATAAGAAATTATGCTCAATAAAAAGCCCACAGTATGTGGGCTTTTTCAATTATGGTCCCGCTAGTAGGAATCGAACCTACATCTAAAGTTTAGGAAACTCCTATTCTATCCATTGAACTATAGCGAGTTATTTCTTTTCAACCTTCTCAAGTCTATCATAATAATCTGGAAACTCATTTAAATGATCTAATGCAATTTCTCTTGCGACTGCAAGATCATCAATGTGTTCTAATTCTACCTTAATGCCTTTTGAGAGTTGTATTTTCAGATCTCGATAGGAGACACCGTGCTTCTTTCGAATCTGGTCAAAAGAAGGTGTAGGCTTTCCAATTAGATCTATTTCATTTAAATTCATAATATTCTGGCGGAAGAATGAGGTCTCGATCCCCATGCTGTATTTCAAACACGACCTGTTTTCGAGGCAGGCTTGTCACCCTGGACAATTAATCTTCCAATAAACTATTTACCTATGATCATTGTGGTCTCGATCACGATCATAATTACTTTCACGATCCCAGCGACGTTTCTTCTCGGGCTCGTTATCTTCTTTCTTGTGGCGATGGACACGATGTCTTGTATCGTATTCATCATCCTCATCGTATTCGTATTCGTCCTCGTACGGTGACTTTCTCGGCATATCCGTTTCTTAGCTTTTGGCTAGTTCCTGTTTAAGTCCATCAAATCCGCCAGGCAAATATGCTCCATCTAGAAAAATTTGTGGAACAGTACGCGGCCTGACACCCATTCTCTCAGTTAATGTCTGCAAAACTACCTCAGTACCTACATCAATATAATTATATTCTACTGAATTTTCTTCACAAAGTGAAACAGCTCGTTTGCAATATCCACACGTCCTGGTACCATAAATTTCAACCTTCATAATAATATCTCCTGTAGGTATTACTTATCTAGTACCATAGCGGAATTATATAGATATTATTACTAAATGTCAATCTATAATTGACATGAATTCAAGTGTTCCGTCGGGGTATTCAAACAGCCCAATCGTCTCTATCTTCTTGCCTGCAAATGCCTTATGTCTAGGAATTTGCGAAACTTTCAATACAAGCACATTCTTTCTATATGTCTCTGTTATCTTAATAACAGTACCTTTGAAACCTTCAAACGTGAGTGTACTACCTTCTTTAAAAAATGATGCCATGCTTCTCTCTAGTGGTGCCCCTACCAAGAATCGAACTTGGAACTAATACTTCGGAAATACCTATGATATCCATTTCACTATAGGGACGGTTGGTGCTGGTTGTCAGAATCGAACTGACGTTGTCGCGTTACGAGGGCGGTGTAATACCACTATACTAAACCAGCTTATTGTTATTTATTTGACTTGCGGTAATCATTCTTGCTGCTATTTCCGCTACTCTTGCTTCAATGTCCCCTCTGGATCTTCCCTCTTTCTTTCTTACAAGAGCATCTCGAATCCATTGTGGAAAATGAGACCCGTTTAAGTTAGAAAGTTGTTCAACTGTATAATTATCTAGATTATCTAATACCGCCTGGACATCGGGCTTCTTTTTCATTTTATCAAAGAACGAATCCTTATTACTACGAGGGCCTCCAGCATAATTACCTTCCATATTAATAGATTATCTTTAACTTATCAAATTCGAAATAATATACTCGACCATTACCATATTGACTCGGAGAATATTGATGCATCCCTTTGCAATCAGAATCTTTATACATATACATTCTATCTTCATAGAAAAATATAATTGCTAAATAATCCATCCGTTTAATTTCGGTGGCTTTTTTATATTGTTCATACTTGTCATCTACCGTAAAACATTTCATATTGTTTATCGGATATATAGAATTTTTCGATTTTACATCAACTAGATAGGTACCTTTGCCGGGATTCTTATTATAGACCGCAAAATCAGGAAGAACTACCTTACCCTCTGTTCCATGCAGGCGTGGACCGGCAAATTCTCCATGCTTCTGTTGACGCAGATCTTCAACATAGCTATTATGTGCTACTAAGTATGTGTAGACGATATTCTCTGCGTCTATCCCCATATCTAATTTTTCTTTAAAGTTTTCGGAGGTCATCTCTTACTTTCATTAATACTCTACCGAGAAGGTTCTTACCTAACCATTGTGTCTCAATTAATGCGCGTGGATCATCTTCTGCTAGGCCAATTCCCCAAATACGATCGACTGGGCTTGCTTCCACAATAATGGTGTCACCTGTATTTAACAATGCTTCTTTCAATAATGGATTCTGATTAAATTTTTCAAATAATCCCTCAACCATTACTTCTACTCGTTTTGCTGACCAGACTGCATCATCGTAGTTAGAAACCATTCTGCCCAAATCTTTTTGTTCTTTAGGATTACCAGTTAGCAGAATAGCATGGGCGGTATTAATGTCTCCAAACATAATAGCTTTCTGATACATCATATATTGTTCGCCACGGGAGAATGTAATACCATTATGAGTAAAGATGCTCGGATACCAGTTCGAGAATGGTGATCTATTTTGCCAAAAGAATGTGAAATTATGTGTCATATATGTCTTTCTGAAATTGGTCCGGCGTGCAGGAATCGAACCTGCGTTAAGAGCTTAGAAGACTCGTCACCAAATCCATTGGACGGGATATTGTTTGGTACCTGCTAGAGGAATCGGACCTCTGTATCGGCAATGTCAATGTCGTGTTCTACCATTGAACTAAGCGGGCTTATTTTATTCTCTTTGAACGAAAGGTATCTTTGATTCTTTCGTGGAAAAATTTGCCTTTCGATGGTGCATTTACCCATCTTTCAAATGTTGTTCTTGTTGCCCCGGGAATAGAATATGATTTACCATTCGACAATCTCATTGTAATGATTTTGTTTGGTCGATTATATGTTAAATCTGTGATCCAGGCTGATTCTACTGGTTTCTCTGTTAAAAATTCTATTGCTCTCATCCATTATTTATCTATAGACTTACATGTTTCATCAAATTCTTTACAAGCAATACCTAAGTCTAAAAATGCATCTTGTAACTCATAAACTTTTTCCACCATTAGTTTAGACATTTCGTTTGCTGCTAGTAATGGAGGGAGCGATTGTCTATATGCATCACATTCCATCTGCAACATACGTAAACCATTCCTGTTAGCAATCGGTGCCTCTGCAATTACAGAATCTAATAAATCTTTTCGTTTACGTTCGAATTCCTCAGGGTGAGTCTTGTATAAATCTGCCCATTCATCAAAGTTGAATTCTATCATAATTACCCCTTATTAAATACAATATACTAAACAAGAGCTGAAGTCAATTGGAGGAAGATAACAGAATCGAACTGTCACCTATTACTAAATGGGACGGTTTTCAAGACCGTTTCCGCGCCATGCAGCCTATCTTCCTTTTCTAATCTTAATCTTCCATGCTCTTCTCTGTGACAATTTGCACAAAGTAGAACACATTTATCAACCTCAGCATATAATCTCTCAAGTTTATATGCCCTTAATCCCAGAGGATCCTTTTGAGTAGGATCCTTATGATGAAATTCTAATGCTCCGCGGTATCTATCATATCCACAGCTTTCGCATTTTCCACCCTTATATTCTATTGCTTTCTCTCTAGAATTTATTAATCTTCTTCCTATGTCTTTTGAATGGCACTTCCCACACATCGATTTCATTCTTCTAAAGAAGTGTAAAGGATCGGTGTCTCCACATGTCTTACACAGAGGATCACTATATACACCTTTTTTGCCCATAATTTAATACCTTATATTTAAACTATTTATCTAGTTTAAAATACTTTGTATTAAATCACTGTTATATTCAGTATAGCTTTTAATAACATGCTGCCACTACACCAATATCCCTTACGAGATACCAGGGAATCGAACCCTGCCCGGTCTTTTATGAAAAGATTATTTTACTGCTGAAACTATACTTTAAAATTTGGTAGGAGCGGAGAGGATCGAACTCTCTCAAGAACACCTATCTAGTGCTAAAAGGCTTATAAGACCTCCCTGACTGCCAAGTCGCGCTCCCAAAACTAACTCAAGGTGCTGGAGGTGCTGCCTTTGTGACTGCTGCCTTGATCTTTCCCCAGACTATCATCCAGAATGGTGAAAATGCTGCACCAACAGCAACACCAATTGCTAAACTAAATAAATCCATAATATACTCCTAAGCACTTTATGTGCAGACAATTATTTATCATCTTATCTTTGGAGCGGGATAGGAGAATCGAACTCCTGACTTGAGCTTGGAAGGATCTCGTTTTACCATTAAACTAATCCCGCTAATATCCATTTTTCTTTCTAATAGATCCTCTACCATGCCCTTTATTTTTAGATCCATAAAACTCTGTCTGAGTATGGCAATTCGGACATAATAAAGATAAATTCTCTTCTTTATTATTTATACTATTACTATCTAAATGCTCTAATTGTAGGGATAACGGTAGATCATTATGCATGTCATCCTGCCCACATTTAACGCATTTATTATCAAATTTTTCTCGAATATATCGATGAATATAATTTGAGGTTTGAACTGCTTTCTTTCCTTTACTACCAGTTATAAGACCAGCTTTCCAATCTTCAATATATTTCTTATAAGTAAACTCTGCCTGGCAAGTTCTGTTACAATATTTATTGCTTGCAGAATGATATCCGTTCTTCTCTACACCGCAATTTAAACAATTAAATATCATATTATCTTATAAGTTACCCTATGATGTATATCTATGCTTCCGATAAACACAGACATCAGGGAGGGCATCTTGCTCTTAATTACAGATAGGTTCTGGTTACACTATCTGTAGAACGAAATTCTGGTGCCCCTTGTCCGATTCGAACAGACCACCGACTGCTTACAAAGCAGTTGCTCTACCGAATGAGCTAAAGGGGCATAATCTTATTTATATCTTATTATAACAAACTATTAAGAATTGGTCAATTTATTTGTGCAGGTAATAAAATTACCTTGTTCTAGATTAAAAGATAAACCACCCATATAAATAGCTTAACTACCGGAAAGTTTACCAATGAAGAAAAATAAAGTATTATTCATACTAAAACGTCGCGAGGATTACGATCCTGTGAAACATAATGTGCTAGGACTAAGCACTGGCTTATTTAATTCTGCCACATTTATGGTCGATATGCTCATCGCACAGGGCATCGATGCACAAATTGAAGTTGCCATAGACAATAACTGCATTGATCGTTTGGTCACAAAGCATAGACCAACCCATGTAATTATTGAGGCACTATGGGTTGTACCAAGTAAGTTTACTATATTATCAAAGTTGCATCCTTCTGTGCAATGGATTATTCGTCTTCATTCTGAGATGCCTTTTTTAGCAGGAGAAGGAATGGCAATGGACTGGGTAGGTGATTATATTTGTTCACCTAATATATCTATAGGCGTTAATGCACCTAGAATGTTAGAAGAAATAAGGACCTATCTAAGAATCAAACAACAATGGTCACATGATCAAGTGAGTGAGAGAGTATTTTATCTACCTAATTATTATCCTCAGACATATAAGACTAAAGAATATCTGATAAATAAAGAATATATTGATATTGGATGCTTTGGTGCAGTAAGGCCACTAAAAAATCATATACTCCAGGCGATTGCAGCTCTTAAATTTGCCGATCATATTGGAAAGAAATTGAACTTCCATATCAATGTAGGTCGAATGGAGATGAAGGGAGAGCCGGTTATGAATAATCTCCGTGCTTTATTTCTACATCTTTATGATTGTGGACATCGACTTGTCGAACACGAATGGACACCCAGAGATGGATTCTTAACGTTGTGCGAAAAAATGGATATTGGATTACAAGTTTCATTTAGTGAAACATTCAATATTGTTGGAGCCGATATTATTAGTCAGGGTGTGCCATTAGTAGGTGCAGTGGAGATCCCCTGGTTAGATGAAATTTACGCAGCGAGAGCACAATATAGTGAAGAAATATATAGAGCTCTTATACTTACACACGAGTGGCCGCAACATAATGTTACGTCTAATCAAGAAAAATTAACCGAATATACAAACCATTCCTGCGATATATGGTTAAAAATATTCAGAGGGGAAGAAAATGGATAAGAAAGAAAAATTTACAGCAAGAATGTATCATTATATTAGTGGAGAATTTAGTTTGATTGTTAAACACTTTGACAGACTAGAAGATGCAATAGAAGCTGGTATCAAAGAAGCATGCCATACATATAAAGTATATGATAAAGATGGTGGTATCTGTCATGATAGTGAAGAACATAAACACGATCACACATACGCTTAAGAAAATTTAGTCATAGAAAAGCCACTATTAAGTGGCTTTTCTTTTGGGTAAAACAGAATGGTGTGCAAAGGGACTGCAATGCACGATTATTTATTTTTCAAAGAGTCTGATCTGAGTGAAGGCAGTAACCATTCTTAAAATCTGGAGCGGGATAAGAGGTTCGAACTCTCGACAATCACGTTGGCAACGTGGCGCTCTACCAGCTGAGCTAATCCCGCGATATTTTATTTATCATCTCCTTATTCCACCGTCACAAAAATAGGGATCATAGATCCCTATTTTATATTAATAACTGGTATTAATTGCCACCGCCTGCATCTTTCTTCGAATCTGCATATGCCTTGCAATCTAATGCTTCTGGCGAAGCCTTGCAATGTGCTAAGAATTGAGCAAATGCTTTCTGTTCTGGCGAATCTTGGAACTTACTGCAAGCACCCAATGCGAAAGCAATAACTACCAATGCTAATAAACTTTTCTTCATAATAATCTCCCTGTTGTTCTATAGAACTAAAAGTATTTATCATTAAGAAAGGGGCCGAAGCCCCTTTCTTTTTACGATTCCTTAGAAATCGTAACGCTGTACCATTACAGTCTTAAGCATGATACTGATCGGTGTCATTTCTTCACCACCCAACACTGACTTAACAATGCTTGGCGAGAATCCAGACACAAGAGCTGTACCAGTCTTGTTGTATGTAACCGGGCTGTTACCAGCACGACCATTTAAGTTCCAGAACACAACCTGCGGAACCTTGTAACCAGCTGCCGCATATTCTGCTTCGATGAACTCCATTGCGCTTACGCTCACTGCAGATCCACCTGTCGAGTTGTAACTACGACGTACACCAGAACCACCTGTTGTTACACAAGCATCGAACTCCATGTCTGACAAGATCAAGATCTTTGTCGGCATTTCCTTCTGGTCAACCTTGCTCTTAACTGCTGCATTCAAGATTAACTTGAATACTGCACCCAAGTCAGTGTTCATAGACCAGTTGGAACGAGCCATCTGGTCATAACGCTGTTGTAGGTTACCCTTCAAGTGCAACATTTCTGGTGCACCAGAGAAGGTAATGAACTGGTCCTTGAACACGCCACCCATGCGTTCTGACACATACAATCCCAAGGAGATTGCAACATCCAACGCAGTTACGCTACCGGCTGCAACAGATCCCATGGAACCTGATACGTCAACAACTGGCATGATGTTTTCGTCGGAACCTTCCAAGTAGTTCGGCAGAGCCACCCACTGTGCGTTGGCAACAACCTTGTCACCATTGTTTAACGAACGGATAACATCATACGGGTAAACCGCACCTGCGTTGATCTTGGCTTCACCAGTAACCAACTTAGCCTTATAATCAGCATAACCCTTCGGGTCGTGCTTTAAGAAAGCCTTCTGGTAACGACCAGCTGCAACAGACGGAATGTGTGGGTACACAATACCATCCCACTCGCGAGCACACATCTTCTGTTCAACAGTGTTGGACAGACCAACAAGTAACTTACGATACTCCTTTGGAGTTAGCTTCAAGTACGAGCGAATCTTGTTCGCTTCCGAACCTTGGCGCGGCATCCACTTAGCACATAGGCCGGACTGCGATGCATCCTTCAATCCTGCGGCAATTAAGCGCAGAGCTTCACGCTCTAACGGAGATCCGAATACAACGAACAAGTCATCCCAACGACCAAGTTCTGGAACCTTCACCAACAGGCGAGAGGCCAACGCTGGTTCATTCTTCAGAACATAGGCGAACAACTTACGGAAAGTTTCACGTTCACCAGCACCACCACGTGCATCACGTGCCCATTCAAGGACACGGATTGCAACTTCGGAGTCTTCTACCATTGCACCAACAAAGGTAGGTGTGATATCCTTACCACGGCTTGC